>ENA-OPYX01000050-OPYX01000050.1-human-gut-metagenome-genome-assembly--contig:-NODE-50-length-59625-cov-4.851037_pt1 | contig 59625 bp, 58 predicted proteins | sample MGYA00242639_ERZ504486 | MGnify/ENA primary metagenome ERZ504486 (study PRJEB26092, sample SAMD00036296) | human gut metagenome | host: Homo sapiens | study: EMG produced TPA metagenomics assembly of... | reverse complement strand
TCAGATGCCCCTCCTGACTGTATTTCTTGAGCCGCTGGGCTTGAGAAAGAGAAGGGGTAGCCTGTTCGCTGTCCATCGCGTCCAACAGGTCTACCTGTTCCTCCTTTTTGAGAAAGGACAGCTCATAAGCAGGATTTAAGGCAATTTTCTTTTCATCCACCATGTCCAGCAGTTCGGGAATCAGCTCGGTCAGACGGATAAATCTCTGAATTTGATTCTTACTCTGTCCAACCTGTTCAGCTAAAATATCTCTGGATTTTCTACCATCGGACTTGTGCCCAACTTGGGCACAAGTTAAATCCACTCGCTCTCCCTGGTGCTTCATAGCCTCCAACTTCATTTTATAGGCAAAGGCCCTCTCACTTGGAAGCAGGCTTTCTCGTTGCAGGTTGCTGTCAACCATAATAATTGTGGCAGCGTCATCGTCCAGATCACGGACAATTACCGGCATGGTCTCTTTTTCTGCCAGTTCACTTGCTCTGTGCCGTCTGTGTCCGGCCACCAGTTCATAACCACCCTCCGGGTCAGGGCGGGCAATTGCTGGAACCAGCACACCATACTGCTTGATACTGTCTGCGGTTTCCATCATTGCTTCGTCATCCTTGACTTTGAATGGATGCCTTTTGAACGGGTGCAGTTCCGACAGCGGGATTTCTACTATTTTTTCTCTCTGAGCATCGGCACGGCTCTCCTCCGTAGAAAACAGATCATCTACCGATGCCAGCTCTACTTTTTTCGCGCTGCTTTTCAAGTTTCAACACCTCCTTCGTCAGATTTCGATACCCCTCTGCCACCTTGCCGCCAGGGTCATGGGCGAAAATACTTTTTCCTTCTGCACTAATTTCCTTTGCCCGGACAGAATGGGGGATTTCCGTTCCAAAGACTTTGATTTTACTTCCATAGGTGTCCCGCAGCAAAGCAGCAATCTCTTTGGCAAAGTTGGTGCGGTTATCCACCATCGTCAGCAGGATACCGTCAATCTGGAGCTTTGGATTGATCTGCCGTTTCACCTTACTGACCGTAGATAGAAGCTGTTCCAGCCCTTTGGCGGGCAGATACTCTGCCTGAACGGGAATTATGATCCTGTTCGCAGCCGCCAGCGCATTGACCGTAAGCATCCCCAACGAGGGCTGACAGTCAATCAGGATATGGGAATATTGTCCCTTCAGTGTGTCCAGGTATTGCCGTAAAATTGTTTCACGGCTCATGGCGTTTACCAGAGAAACCTCCATACCGGAAAGCTGAATATCCGCAGGCATCAGGTCAACGCCTTCTGCATGATGCAGAATACCTTCTCCGGGGCGTATAGGATGATCCATCAGAATTTTGCCCATTGCATCCGACAGTGTAAATGGCAGCTTGTCCGGTTGCGGATTTCCCAAGCTGATTGTCAGGCTTCCTTGTGGGTCCCCGTCGATCAGAAGCACTTTCTTTCCAGCCTGTGCCAGACCTATTCCCAAGTTCGCACAGGTTGTTGTTTTGCCAACGCCGCCTTTCTGGTTGGCGATGGCGATGATTTGTGTGTTCATGACTTCACCTCATTTCTGATTGTTGCTGTTGTTTCTGGAAATAGAAAAAGCCGCCACTTCAAAATCATAAAGTGACGGCCCTTTCTAATGCCGGAATCTCTGAAACAAAAAAAGCACCCAGTTATTTGTTACTGAGTGCCTGCATTAGAATCGTATTTAATTGTTCAGATTTGGTCAGATTATGCCAAACCCTCCAGCGAAAAATCCGGTGTCTGAGAGTGCCAAATCACCCTCAAAAATACCCCCGAAATTGCTCTCTGGTTGTCCTATTTTTTAACCACTAAGGCCGTTTTTTGACCCCATTTTTGCCGGTTGTCCTATATTTAACCACTAAAAATTGGGTGAAATCGGCTCTCGTTTTGCCAAATTTGGTCAAACCATATCAGCCCGTTTAGATATAGCAAAAGCCCGGAAAACCTTGATTTTCCGGGCTTTTTGAACCATTTTGATATAGTCTGAGCAGTCGATTATCGCTTGCTGAACTGCGGAGCGCGACGAGCTGCTTTGAGACCGTATTTCTTACGCTCTTTCATACGAGGATCACGTGTTAAGAATCCTGCTTTCTTTAATACTGGTCTGTAGTCAGCATCTACATTTAATAATGCACGAGCGATACCATGACGGATAGCTCCTGCCTGTCCTGTGTATCCACCACCGCGAACGTTTACTAAAACGTCGAATTTATCAGCTGTCTCGGTAGCAGTTAAAGGCTGACGAACAACAACCTTTAATGTCTCTAATCCGAAATACTCATCCATATCTCTTTTATTGATGGTAATTTTACCTGTACCTGGTACTAAATATACTCTGGCAACAGATGATTTTCTTCTTCCTGTTCCGTAATACTTTGTATTAGCCACTGTTTTTCCCTCCTAATTAAAATGTTAAAGCTTCAGGTTTCTGAGCTGCATGCTTGTGATCCGGTCCAACGTATACGAATAATTTTGTATACATCTCTCTTCCTAAAGGTCCCTTTGGAAGCATGCCTTTTACTGCGTGCTCGATAACTCTTTCCGGATGTTTTGCTAACATTTCTTTTAAGGTAGTCTCTTTCATACCACCTACATAATCAGAGTGATTGTAGTAGATCTTCTGCTCTAATTTCTTACCGGTTACTTTGATCTTCTCAGCGTTAACAACGATTACATAATCACCTGTGTCGATGTGCGGTGTAAAGATTGGTTTATTCTTTCCTCTTAATACTTTAGCAACTTCAGATGCTAAACGTCCTAATGTCATACCTTCAGCGTCAACTACATACCATTTTCTATCAATGGTAGCTGGGCTAGCCATAAAAGTTTTCATTGATCTTCCTCCTAGAAATAATGTTACGGAACACCTCTGCAATGTGAATGTCCAGGACACACCGCTGGGTATTCAATAAATTGTTTATAGTTTAAATGTCGCTCCGGGGCTTTGGATTGACATTACTTCACTATCACAGACTTAAATAGTATAGTACACGACGCCTTGTGTGTCAAGGATTTTTTTACTTTAGATCAAACTTTTTACAAATAAAACTATCTTCCAAATTAACTCTGAAAGAGGCGGATATCCTTTATCAGATGTCCGCCTCTAATCTGCCTATTTCGTTATCTCAAACTTAAATTTATTACTGCTCCATACATTGTCCTTAAAATGAATTTCGATTGTTTTCCAGTCCGCCGGGACCTCATACCCAATCACACCATTCATTTTTTTCCCTGCTGCAATGGTTCCATCTAACTGATTTTGATCATTTTTCTCCAAAAGAGCTCTCACTGAATAATTCAGTGCATAATCGTCCGCATATGCTTCAAAACTCGCCATACTGCTTATATTTATCTCAGAATCAGAATTATTTGCGATTTCAAACTCTACCAGAACAAACTCATTTCCATCTGCCGGTTTATTATACTCTGACCCGCTGCTCTGCGTATAATTGACCATTGTAACCTGCACATCATTCATTTCTGCAGTTTCACCAATACCAAATATATCCTTCTCACTATCTTCTTGTTTGACAGAGGTATCTTCTGTAGTATCATTCACCACATCAGCCTTGTTATCTGTATTATTCTGCGTCGAGGCATTCTCTACCTTTTTCGTTTTATCCGCTCCACCGCCCGACATTGCTGCAATAATAATAACCACCACCACAACGATCACGATCCATTTCCCGATACCGCCCTGTTTCTTTCTGCAGTTTGGGCAGACCTTCGCGCCTTTCGGTATCTCACTCTTACAGTGTTTGCACAACTTTGTTTCATTTTCCATTTCATAATCCTCCTTGTTTTGCGGAGCAAAATGCGAGCCCTTTGGTGAGCAATGCCCAGCACTCTGGGCACGGATTTTACTCCTTGTTTTGCGGAGCAAAATGCGAGCCCTTTGGTGAGCAATGCCCAGCACTCTGGGCACGGATTTTACTCCTTTGTTTTACTACTTTTTATTTCATCCTACTTTATGCTACTTTATCCTACTTAGTGGTATATGTCAACCATTTATCGTATATATAAAAATAGAGTTATTTAATCGAAAACGAAATGAGGCTGTCTATGAAACCATTAAAAAATAAAGTAAGCATCACACTTGATTCAGACATCATTGAACAGTTAAAGCTCCTCGCCGAGCAGGACGACCGTTCTTTTTCCCAATATATCAATATGATATTGAAAGAATATCTGACCCAGGCGGACAAAAAGAAAGAAGCGTAAAACATCTCTGTCTTATGCTTCTCTCATCTTAGCCGTATTTCATTTATTTTTGGTATGCACCGTGCATACATTTTCACATTATATAATGTTGAGTTCAAATAGTACGTTCAATTTTTGACTGTCAAATTACATTTAAAATAATATTGCTTCTAAGATCGCGCAGATGGCAGCTGCAGCAAAAAGAAATATAAATTCCGCTGCAGCATAACCGATCAGTCTTACGAACCGGTTCTTACTGTTTACAACCGGTATGTTTCTCCGCATTCCCATATAATCACAGACAAAAAATATAAATACGATCTGCGACAGCCAGACCACCAGCCGTTCCAGTGTCAATTTTGACTGTGGGAGCAGTTTTCCATTCGCATCATGCGCTTCTAACGACCACGCGGTAACTGTGGTCAGTGCATATCCTATGACTGCGACGATCATTTTCCATACTTTTCCTGTCCGAAATCCCGGTATTTTATAAAAAGGGATTTCACCGGCTTGATCTTTTTTACAGCTCTGCGCACAATAAAACTTATTTTTATCACTATCCATACTACTGCAGGGGATTTCCGCTGCATTGCAGATATCCGCCTTAAGTTCATCCACATTCTGATACCGGTCCTCAGGGTTTATCTTAATGCATTTTAACACAATCGTCCTGAATTTTCCTTCGGTCAGCTTTTCCATCGGGAACTCTCTCACAAGCATATAATTAAGCAGCACACCCATCGCATAAATATCGGTTCTCGCATCCGTCTGTCCGAACCCAAACTGTTCCGGTGCCGCATAGCCTTGCGTTCCCATCATAACAGTATCCTTTGACTTGCCAGGCTGGTAGATCCTCGCAATGTCAAAATCGACCAGCTTCACTTCCCCCTCATTGGTCAGAATCACATTCTCTGCTTTCAAGTCTCTGCATATGACTGGCATTTTTGCATGGTGCAAAGGGTAAAGCGCATTGCACAGACAGATTATGATATCAGCAGCGTCTTTCTCCGAAAAATTCTTTTCTTTTAACATTTCTTCCAAATTTTTTCCGCTCAAGTACTCCTCAATCACGATCAGATTCGTATCGGTCTGAATACACTCATAGATCTTTGGTATATACGCATTCGGATTTTCCTTTAAAAAAATGATAAATCTCCTCCAGGTCCAATGCAACATACTTTCGCACACCAATCACACCATTCACTTGGTTTCTTACGATATGTACTTTTTCATTGTCACCCAGTCTGCCAAGATCCACATATTCTGACAAACAGTACTCCTCATCTAACCGCATATAATTTCCCACCATTTTCTTGCATTCATCTGTACAACACGATATTATAAATGTCAGGGCAGTTCATGCGCCCAAACCAGCATTTACAATTTGTAGTATAAAAATATTTTATTATTTTTTACAGTACAATTCAAGGAGACTTTATGGATCAGAAAACGACCGGCGAACTGATGCAGCTTCTCTCTTCCGCCAAAAATATTTCCGATTTAAAACAATACACTGACGCACTTGCAGACATGACATCTTCCGTGACCTTTCCGGAATATTTAAATGAACTGATGCATGCCCGCGGCGTGACCGCCTCAAAACTGATCTCTGCAGCCCAGATTCAGCGCAATTACGGCTATCAGATCTTAGACGGCAGGCGAAGTCCCTCCCGTGATAAAGTCATTTCTCTCTGCCTTGCACTAAAGCTTGAGCTCCCGGAAACACAGCGTGCTCTCACGCTCACAAAAAACGGACAGCTCTATTCCAAAAACAAACGGGATTCCATCCTCATTTTTGCTTTTGGGAAAAAGCTGTCCGTGATTGACACAAACGTGCTTTTAGAAGAAATGAATGAGCCTGTTTTAAACTGACTTCTGCATCATTCAAAAACATCCTGCCCTGTTGTAACATCTTTTCAAAGTGCACTTCTTTCTCATTCTACGTTTTCAAACTCGATCCCCATCATCGTAAGCCCGTGTGCCGGCGCCGTAGGCCCTGCCGCGCTGCGGTCTTTCTTTGCAAGAATTTCTTTTACCGCCTCCGGTTTGATCGCACCACCGCCAACCTGCACTAATGTCCCTGCAATGATCCGTACCATATTGTAAAGGAAACCGTTTCCCGTCACGCGGATCGTGATGATATCTCCTTCTTTTTCCACATCACAGGCATAGATCGTGCGCACCGTCGTCTTTACCTGTGCACCGATCGCACAAAAACTCTTAAAATCATGCTCTCCCTCAAGATAAGATGCCGCTTTTTTCATTTTCTCCACATCCAGTGGATAATGATAAAAATAGGTATCCAGCCGTCTTGTCGGCATACGGAATGTCCGGTTTAAAATACGGTATTCATAAGTTTTTCTGCTGTTCTGATAGCGCGGATGCCAGCCATCCTCCACCTCACAGGATCCCTGCACCACAATATCTTCCGGCAGTCTCTGATTGAGTGCAAATGCAATTTTATCTGCCGGCATCCTCGTGTTCGTATCAAATACTGCAATATTTCCAAGGGAATGTACACCCGAATCCGTCCGGCTCGCACCGCTCACCACGATCTGCTCGCCCAGAAGATTCGAAAGATTCTTATTTAGCACTTCTTCTATCGTGATACCGTTCGGCTGCACCTGCCATCCTTTGTAATTCGTGCCGTCATACGCCACGATCATTTTTACACGCATAGTAATCTCCTGTTCTGAGCCGCATGCTGCGATAAAGCGGCAACAATCTGACCTTCCCGCAGACATATTTTTATATATTGCCGTAAAAGCCGCTTGTTTTTCCAACAGACAAATATCCCTGGAATCAAGCTTATTTTTCACGCTGACTTTCTGTTCTGTTTAAAAAATCCGTAGAACAGAATAGTCCGTGCACTTCAATATCCAATGGGTGAAAACCTAATCTCTCAGCATCATTTCGCCCATTCCTTCTTTCTTTTCAACATCTTTTTCACTGTTTTGGGCGAAATCTTCTTCTATTTTCCCGTTTCACCCTGGATTTTTCATTTTTGCGGGCTATTTACGCTGGTTCATGTCATTTTCGCCCATTTTCCTGTATTTTGACTGATTTTCTATCAACAAATGGATGAATTACTTCTATTTTTCATCTGTTTCGCCCATGTTCAAACTTTTGTATGAATGGAACTTCTTCTTAGCCAGGTGAATATTCCTCCTGTGAGATTTTTTCATTCATAAGATTCGGGTGGCAAAGGGTGGCACACAACTTAGTGGTTGTCAAATTGCACAAAACCGCTCCTATTTTCCAGCTTTGTGCAATACCCTTCCAAAATGACAAACTACCCTGCCGGCATTCCATCATGAACCTCAGCCTGCCGGCACTGCAAAAATTTCCCGCGTCATAACTTACCTTACTGCGGAAACGGTAAAAAGAACCTGCACAGCAAAATAACCACAAAATACCCAATCACAAGCACATATGCTTTATGATCCACGCCTGCGTAACGCAGAGGTTTCATCTTGGTTCTGCCCTCGCCGCCATTGTAGCAGCGCGCCTCCATAGCCATCGCAAGGTCGTCTGCTCGACGGAACGCAGAGACGAATAACGGTACCAAAAGAGGAATCATGTTTTTCACTCTCAGTAACAGATTTCCGCTCTCAAAGTCAGCACCTCTCGCCATCTGTGCCTTCATGATCTTGTCTGTCTCCTCGATGAGGATCGGGATAAAACGAAGTGCAATCGACATCATCATCGCGATCGCATGAACCGGAACACCGATCTTTGATAACGGCATCAGTGATTTTTCCAGACCGTCCGTGAGCTGGTTTGGTGTCGTCGTAAGTGTCATGATCGAGGTTCCAAGGATCAGGTAGGTCAGACGGATCGCCATCAGAATCGCATTCTGTGCCCCCTCTGCCGTGATCTTAAAGATCCAGAATTTCACGATCGGCGTACCAGGTGTCAGAAAAAGGTTGAATGCCGCCGTGATCAGCATCAGCACCACGATCGCCTTCAAGCCCTTTACCATAAACTTAAATGGAACTTTGGACGTTCTGATGCAGAAGATCAAAAATACAGTCGCAAACAGAAGTGCCGCAATCCCTTTAAAACAAAACAATGATATAATATAAATAAATGTAGCAAACAGTTTTACGCGCGGGTCCAGTTTATGAATGACGGAATCCGCTGGATAATACTGGCCCAGTGTAATATCTCTTAACATCTTCTTCCTCCGAACCGTTACATATGAAAGTCTGTTTTTCCAGAATCTATTCCGGTCAGCGCCTCGAGCAGACAAGCTCTTGCCTCCGCCACCGTGGTTGCATCTGTATCCACATTCAGACCTTTTTCCTTCAGTTCATGCATCAGGTAAGTCACCTGCGGTGCTGCAAGTCCAACCGCCTCAAGTTCTTTGTAGTGGCGGAATACTTCTTTTGGCGCACCGTCTAACATCACACTGCCGTGATTCATCACGATAATACGCTCCACATATTTTGCGACGTCCTCCATGCTGTGCGATACTAAAATAACCGTAATACCGCGTTCCCTGTGCATCCGCTCCACAAGATCTAAGATCTCATCACGTCCTGCCGGATCAAGTCCCGCCGTCGGCTCATCTAAGATCAATACCTCCGGCTTCATGGCAAGCACGCCCGCAATCGCAACACGGCGTTTCTGTCCACCGGAAAGATCAAACGGAGACTGGTAATAAAGCTCCTCCGGCAGTCCGACACTCCGCAGCGCCTCAAATGCCCGAAGACCTGCCTCCTCTTTCGACAATCCCTGATTTTTCGGTCCGAAACACACGTCGTCAAAGATCGTTGTCTCAAACAACTGATGCTCCGGATACTGAAATACCAGCCCGACGCGGTTTCTCAATTCACGCAGGTCAAAATCATCTTCATAAATATCCTGACCATGAAAATAGATCGTCCCGGATGTCGCCTTCATCAGACCGTTCAAGTGCTGGATCAAGGTGGACTTTCCGGAACCGGTATGCCCGATCACGCCGATAAACTGTCCATCCTCGATCGTTAAGTTTACATCCTTTAACGCCTGGATCTGGTACGCAGTCCCTTCGCTGTATACATAATTCACTTTATCTAAAATAATTGACATGTTCATCCTCATTTCTGGGGCACCCACTGCAGAGCAGCACCCCAAAAGCCTTCCATTTTACTCAAAATCAGATGATCTTTTAAAAACATATAACCATAAAATGCCTGCTCTACTGATATTCCATCTCTGCGCTCCACATCATACACATTCCATGATCATGAATCGATCTGTGCGATTCGCAGAATATGCCCCACAAGTTCTTCCCGCGTCAGCACGCCAAGCGGAATATCAAGTCCTGACTGTCTGAGCAGGTCAGCAAGGATCGTAACCTGCGGTACATCCAGCCGGTATTCCTTTAACTTTCCGACCTGGGAAAAAATTTCGCGCGGTGTCCCCTGCATGACAACTTTCCCCTTGTCCATCACAATCACCTTATCTGCACCGACGACTTCTTCCATATAATGTGTGATCAGAATGATCGTGACACCCTTTTTCTGATTGAGTTCATGCGCAGTGCGGATGACATCCGCTCTTCCGTTTGGGTCAAGCATTGCGGTCGGCTCGTCTAACACGATGCACTTTGGCTCCATCGCTACGACACCCGCGATCGCAACGCGCTGTTTCTGACCTCCGGAAAGTTTGTTTGGCGAATGATGACGGTATTTTAACATACCGACTGCCTTTAAACTCTCCTCCACACGCTGCCAGATCTCATCAGTCGGCACACCGATATTTTCCGGTCCGAATCCGACATCCTCCTCCACCACACTGGCAATGATCTGATTGTCCGGATTCTGGAAAACCATTCCGGCGGTCTTTCGCACCGGAATGACATTCTCCTCTTTTGAAACATCCATGCCGTCCACAAAAAGACTACCCTCGGACGGGGCTAACAGTGCATTGATATGCTTTGCAAGCGTAGATTTACCGGAACCGTTATGTCCTAAAATTGCGATAAAATCTCCCTGCTTCACATCGAGATCCACATGATCTAAGGCAGTCTGGATCGACTCTACGTTTCCCTCTTCATCACGTCTGATATATTCATGCACAAGCTGTTTTGCCTTAATAATTCCCATCTGTTTTTATTCCTTCCCGTATCAGTCATCCCAGCGCAGTCTGTGCAGTTCTCCCTGCAGCTTCATATGGTCAAACTGATTCTGTCTGAGTGCCTCATAGAGCACGATCGCAACGGAATTTGACAGGTTCAGTGAACGTGTCTCCCCGATCATCGGGATCCGCACACAGGTATCCGGATTGGCTTTTAAGATCTCCTCCGGGATTCCTGCACTCTCTTTTCCAAACATAATATAGCAGTCCGGCTCGTAGGAAACCTCTGTGTATACATGGCGTCCCTTTGTCGTTGCCATATAGATCTTTGCACCCGGATTTTTCTCACAGAAATCATCCCAGTTTACATAAGTTGTCACGTCAAGCTCACTCCAGTAATCCATCCCGGCACGCTTGATCGATTTTTTCATCAAGATGAAATCCAAGCGGTTCGATCAGATGGAGCCTTGTCCCTGTTGCGACACAGGTTCTTCCGATATTTCCGGTATTTGCCGGGATCTCCGGCTCATATAAAACAATATTTAACTTTGCCATAATAATCCTCATTTTCCAGGCAGTCTGCCAAACAGACCACAATATGAAAAATAAGCTGTCAGCCTGTTTTTCACCCTGTTTTCTCAGCCCTGTAATAAATGCCTCCATGCGGTTCATCGCCTCTTTTAAATTCTCCAGCGAATACGCATAGGAAATACGGATAAATCCTTCCCCGCAGTCTCCGAATGCCGTTCCCGGAACGACTGCAAGCTTCTCTGTATTTAAAAGCTCCGTGGCGAACTGCTCGGATGTCATACCGAATTCGCTGATGCACGGGAACACATAAAATGCTCCAAACGGCTCGAAACAGGATAATCCCATCTCCTTAAAACGGTGCAGCAGATAGCGGCGTCTTCCGTTGTATTCCTCACGCATCTGTGCCACATCCTCATCACCGTTTTTTAATGCCTCCACGCCTGCGTACTGGCTGGTGGACGGTGCACACATGATCGCAAACTGGTGGATCTTTAACATCTGCTCAATGATCACACGCGGTCCACATGCATAGCCGAGACGCCATCCTGTCATGGCATGTGATTTGGAAAAACCGTTGATCACGATCGTTCTCTCCCACATTCCCGGCAGAGACGCAATCGTCACATGTTTCTCAAGGTAGGTAAGCTCTGAATAGATCTCGTCACTCAATACAAAAATATCATGTTTTTTGATCACTTCCGCGATTTTTTCAAGATCTGATTTTTCCATGATTGCCCCGGTTGGATTGTTCGGGAACGGAAGTACCAAAAGCTTTGTCTTTGGCGTGATCGCAGCCTCTAACTCTTCTGCAGTCAGACGAAATTCGTTTTCTGCCTTTAACTCGATCACGACCGGTACTCCGCCTGCTAAAACGGCACACGGCACATAGGACACATAACTCGGCTGTGGGATCAAAACCTCATCCCCCGGATCTAACATAGCACGCATTGCCGCATCGATTGCCTCACTGCCTCCGATCGTCACCATGATCTCATGATCCACGTCATAAGATATCCCGTAATGACGGTTCAGATAACGGTCGATCTCTGTCTTTAACTCTTTTAAACCTGCATTTGAGGTATAATGTGTTTTTCCTTTTTCCAGGGAATAAATACCCTCGTCGCGGATATGCCACGGCGTATCAAAATCCGGCTCGCCGACACCAAGGGAGATTGCGTCCTTCATCTCATGTACCACATCGAAGAACTTACGGATCCCGGACGGCTGGATCGTTGTAATTGTTTTATTTAATGGATCTCTCATATTACATCTCTATCCTTTCATCTTTTGCCGGTTCTGCCATAACGGTTCCGTGATCTTTGTATTTTTTCAGAATAAAATTCGTCTTTGTACTTAAAACAGAATCAAGCGGTGAAAGTTTATTGGAAACAAACTGGGAAACCTCACGCAGTGTCTTTCCCTCGATCGTTACCATAAAATCAAATCCGCCGGAGATCAGATAAACGGAATTTACTTCCGGATAGTTGTAAATGCGCTCTGCCACCTTGTCAAATCCCATTCCGCGCTGTGGTGTGACACGCACTTCGATTAAAGCTGTCACCTTTTCAATTCCCGCCTTATCCCAGTCGATCAGGGTATGGTATCCGCAGATAATATGCTCCTCTTCCATTTTCTGAAGTTCATTTACCACGGCTGCCTCATCTACACCTAAAATGATAGCCAGTTCCTTTAAATCAATTCTGCTGTTCTTCTCTATAAAAGTTAAAATCTTTTCACGCATGATAATCCCATCCTCCATAATTTGTACTCTTTTGAGCACTGCTTTAATCCATAACAACAGATCTGCCCGCTAAACGATACTTGCAATCTGTTTTTGTGTGAAAAATCTGGTTTTCACACATTATACAACTTTATATAATTCGTCCGTCTTCGGCGGCTCTAAAAACCGTCTCTCATCCTCATTTAATAAAACTCTGTCATTTCCGGCTGTCGCTTTTCCGATGATCGCCGCCGGTATTCCCGCTTTTTTCAGCTCATTTACCAGCAGATTGCCATCGGCTGCCGCCATCAGCATAGAACCGCTTGAGATCAGTTCATATGGATTGATTCCGAAAAATTCACAGATTTCGATTGTTTCCTGACGAACGGGAATCTTTTTTTAAATCGATTTCAAGTCCGACGCCAGATGCTTCTGCCATTTCCCAGAGTGCACCAAAGATACCGCCCTCTGTGACGTCATGCATAGCACTAACGCCAGACCGAACGGCGACTGCGGCCTCTGAAAGCACGGATAAATATACATCCAGTTTTTTCGCATTTTCGATAAATGGTGCAGAAAATCTTGTTAAAAGATCTTTTTCTTTTTCCTTTGCAATGATGGAGGTTCCCTCGATCCCGATCCACTTTGTCACAAGAATATCCATGCCCGGCTTTGCCCCTCCGGTAGAGATCAGGCATCCGTCTTTTACTTTGCCGACACCACAAACGGAAATAACCGGCTGGTTGACAACTGCCGTGATCTCCGTATGACCGCCCATGACCTGCACGCCTGCCTTTGCACATGCAGCTTCTACCTGCTGCATCATCTCTCTTAGATCAGGCTCTTCAATCTCCGGTGGAAGCAAGACAGTAAGCAGAACGCCGACCGGCTCTGCCCCGGCACTGGCAAGATCATTTGCCGTAATCTGGATTGCAAGTGTACCGATATCCTGTGCCGTTCCTGTGATCGGATCTGTTGACATCACAAGTGTCTCATCCTCTGCCAGCTTGACCGCCGCGCAGTCCTCTCCCACACCGGCGCCTAAGACGACCTCCGGTCTTTTGGTATGTATCTGTTTAAATACGGAGCGTTTGAGCACATTCTCCGGTACTTTTCCAATCTTCATCGCAAACTCCATTCCTGTTTATAGTTATAGGCTGTCTCTTACGAGGCAGCCTCTTTTTGTTTCTTATAATAAATTACTGACCATTTCCACCGTTATCTCCGCTGACGTCCACCTGTCCGTCTCCGACAATTGCCTGTTCCTCTGCGGACTGGTTCTCTGCCGGCTGTTCCGGTGTGGCTGCTGCCGCTGCAGTAAACTGGGCAACTGCGGCATAGATCGTTCCTTCATCACCGGTCGCCAACGCCGCACCGATTGTCGCTGATGCATTCGGATCTTCCGATGCCGTTCCAACGTTTACGATCTTTGGTGATGCCTTATAAGTACTCTTATTAAATACTTCGCGGCTCTCTTCGACACCATCTACCGTAACGACTTTCCAGAGCTGTGCCACATATCCGACATGTTTTCCCTGGGATACACTCATAGTTCCCACCGGATCTCCGGTTGCAACAAACTGTGTGCCCGGATCCTGTTCTGATACAACTTCACTCTCATATGTCACCTTACGGTTTGCAGGTCTTGTCTCTTCCCCGTAAATATTGAAGTAAACATTTTTTCCTGAAGTATATCCTTCAATATAGATCGGTACGTCCTGATTATTGACAAATTTTAAATCCTTGTAATCGCCTGCGATCGCAGCATCCATGGATGGTTTGACATAGGTAACGATCATAGAATGGTTCGAACGCTCGGTAACTTCAAGTTCCGCTAAAATAACTGCATTATATAATGTTGTGGAAACCTGGCAGACGCCACCGCCATAGGACTGTACGGTCTGTCCATTTTCATAGGCTCCGGCCAGTTCATACCCATTGGCTGCATCTAACGGTCCGATCGTCTCATAAACAGAAAACTCTTCTCCCGGATATAAAACAGTTCCATTGATCTTGCCTGCTGCCGTTGCAATATTGTCACAGCGGTTCTGGGTAGAAGAACTGTAATTCGTATTGAATCCACCGAGCAGATCTTTTACCTTAGAAAGCTCTTCCTCGCTTCCCTTCGGCTCCACGATCTCTGCTGTAAGTTCAATATTTCCACCCTGTCCGTCCCAGTCGTTACTGACGTAATTTTCGATCGCTGCAATCGACTTTTCTACGTTGACTTCAACACCCTGCGACCCTTTAATGATCTTAAATGTTCCATTTTCACGCACCAGACCATTGTCCACTGCCTTCTGATCGAGCTCATCCGCTTTCTCGGCAAGCAGTTCTGATACTGTATCATGATCTACGTTCAACACCATATCAATGACAACACTGCCATTTTCAAGGTCTTTCTTATCTTTGTATTTTTTAATCAGATTGCCGCTTTTTCCGACATCCATCGCCTCTGAAACAACATTCATATCGGTAAACTCGAGTGCCAGATCCGATGCCTTTACCTGCGTACTATGCTCTCCTGCAGTCAGTGTAAATACAGCTTCCCCTGCATTATTTACATAATCAGTCACTGCATTCAAAGCTTCCTGCTCTGTCATACCGCCGACATCAATATTGCCAATATAAACTCCCTGCGCAATACGGTCTGTGTCTTCCGCTTTTGCCTGCGTCGGATTTAAAATAGCGCCAAATGCCACGGCTAACCCCAGAGCTGCTAATATTTTACCTGTTTTTTTCATCTTTTCCCTCTGAAACTATTACTTTTGCTGAATCTTTGCTGTTCATTTTATCACAACTGCCCTCTTTTTCAAGGTGCATTACCACGAATATATTTGACTGTTTGCCCTGTTTTTAGTATATTTTACATGAACAGATTTATTACAACAGTGCCGCAAGTACAGTCGTAAGCAGCATCGTTCCAACCAGAATGATCACAACTGCTGCAAGTACTTTTTTATTTTTCTTTTTACTGAAATCATACATATAAATGTACCTCCATTTCAAAAAACACGGCACGGAAAGGATTTCACATGCCATTTTTAGGTTTATTCATTGCAGTTGTCTGCCTGTTCACATTTTTCCGTAAACGTTCAAACCGCTCCCAGGAGAACGTAACTGACCGCTTCTGGAAAAGGGAATCCATCGCAAACAACACCCGCTTACAGGATTTAAGCGGACTCCCCTATATTACCATACCTTTTGACAAATTTCCAATAGGTATGTACGAAAATGATTTATTAAAAAATTATGAAAATACCCTGCAGACGCTTTCCGGGCAAAAGATCGTCAATTTCGGCACACAGACCAATACTGATCTGAAGATCACTTACGGTACTGCCAGTCTCCCTGCCCTGACGGAATACGAACAAAATTTTACCACACTCTGTCAGACGCTTACCGCCTATGCCGGACAGCTTTTCGAACTCGGTCATACCGATGATGCCCGTACAATTTTAGAATATGGTATCAGTATCGGCTCCGACTTAAGCCAGAATTATCTGCTTTTAGCTAAGATCTATCAGTCTTCCGGCGAAAACGGACGGATCCGGGAACTCCTTGCATCCGCGGAACAGCTTGATTCTCTGATGAAACGTTCGATCGTAGAAAAACTGACCGCCATGCTCCCGGAAGATACCACAAATACGCCGGTACAATGATCCGTATCATGCTTCATAGACATCCGGCTCGTTCCACACATAATATTTTATGGCATTTTCCCATAGGTGGCGATCAGCCGGTCCGTCAGTCTTGACGCCTCGCTCCTTGTCATCTCCGGGAAATTTTCCGGCAGTTTGATCTGATAATGCGCCGCATATTCTCTTAAGTATTTTATCTGCCGTGCCGTTGCCGGCGTCTGTTTTTTCGCCTATAAAGAAGCGGCTTTGGTCATGAAATCTCCGGCAGATTCCTCCTCGTATCGTTCCCTGAGTGCCTCGTAAACCTGCCATGTTTCATATGCATCGTCAAATGCACGATGGGCATTTTCTCTTTTTACCCCAAAGTAGGCACACAGGCTTTCCAGATCCTTTTTCTGCTCTTTCGGCAAAAATTTCCTTGCAAGTTTTAAGGTATCAACCGCATTCCGCTCCAATGGCATATTATGATTTACCGCCCACTGCTTTAAAAATCCATAATCGAAAATCACATTCTGCCCAACGATGATATCCTCTCCGATAAATTCAAAGAACTGCCGCATTGCCTCTTCTTTTTCCATGCCGCCCTGCACCATCGCCTCCGTGATCCCGGTAAGTTCAGTCACTTTTTCCGGTATCTTTACGTTCTGGCATAAAATTGCACCAAATTTATCCACCGCCTGATGGTTCCGGACTCTGACTGCCCCTACTTCTAAAATATGATCGGTCTTTGCATTCAGACCTGTCATTTCAAGATCAATGACTACATAATCCTGCATCCTCATCCTCCATGATCCACGTCACCTTCGCCTGATGGTCTAATGGATCCCTGTCCGTATAATCGAACAGCGCATACAATGGTTTTCCTGCCCGTTTGGGCAGTTCTTTTAATACCCGTTCCCCTTTTATCCGGAAAACGATAGGAAAAACACTCCACATGCGACTGCTTTCCATTTTTGCAGTATGCCCGCGTCACCTGTTTCCATACACTTAAATCTTTTGCCCAGGCAGGCCTGCTCTTGCAGTTTTCACGGTAATAAAGATCAAAGATCAGGCTTTCTTTTATGATATCCAGGATTTCCAGATGATCAGCTTTTTTCCCTGCCTCCGTAATATTCCGCTGTTCTCCGGCAGTGATATCTCCGGCAAATGTTTCTTTGATAAATTCCAGCAAGATCTCCGAGCGCCGGATCCTCGCGTGGCTCATGCCAAAATAGCCGTTTCTCTCATAATATTTTCCAAGCTCCTGAAACATGAAAAATGCGCTCTTAAATAAAACTCCGAGCACCTTCATCGTAATTTCAAACTGCCCGCTGTTATAATACACTTCCAGCATCTCTTCCACCTGACGTATCTTTAAGACATCCTCATAGGGAAGCCACTTTGTCTTCAGCACTTCATAGGGCGGTCTGCTGTGGTATTCGATCTCATATTCTTTCGCATGCTCATACATATAGGAGCCCTTTAACACCTTTAAAAATCCAAGCTGGAGCTGGTTCGGGCGGAGTTCATAGATCTCATCAAAGGATTTTGCAAACGTGTCATAATCTTCAAATGGGAGTCCTGCGATCAGATCCAGATGCTCATGGATATTCTCATGTTTCTGAACTTCTTTCACAACTTCCTTTAACCGTTCTAACTGCATGGTGCGGTGGATCTCTTTGATCGTCGCCCCGTTCGTCGACTGCACACCGATCTCTAACTGGATCAGCCCCGGCCGCATCGTTCCGATCAATGCAAGTTCTTCTTCCCTCAAAAGATCTGCAGAGATCTCAAAATGGAAATTGGTGATTCCGTTATCATGTTCCTTAATGTAAGACCAGATCTCCATTGCATGCGCATGATTACAGTTGAATGTCCTGTCCACAAATTTTACCTGCGGCACTTCCCGGTCAATAAAAAACTGCAGTTCCTTTTTCACAAGCTCCGCATCCCGGAAGCGAAGCTGCTTTTCCACAGAGGAAAGACAGTAACTGCAGGAAAACGGACAGCCACGGCTCGACTCATAATAAATGATACGGTTTTTAAAATCGCCCGCCTTGTCATAGCAGAATGGAATGTCACTTAAATCGAGCATTTCCCGCGGTGCGGTAAAGATGATCTCATCCCCGTTCCGGTATGCGATCCCTGGGATTTCTCCAGGTTTCGATCTTTCCTCCGTGCTTTTACCCTCTCCTGTCCTCTGTGTTTCCTGTATTTTCTGCTTTTCTTTGTCTCTCCGGCTTTCCCCGGCATAATACTCCGCCAGCTCACAGAATGTCTTTTCCCCTTCCCCGATCATCACACCGGTGATCTGCGGGTGTTCTCTCAAAAAACTCTCCGTCTCATACGAAACCTCCGGACCTCCTACCCAGACCGGCACTTCCGGGCGAAGCTTGTGAAATTCTTCCGCCAGTTCCTCCACAAATGCAATATTCCAGATATAACAGGAAAACATAAGAACATCCGGCTTCGCCTTGTAGATTCCCTCTAAAATATCCTCCATCTGGTTGTTGATCGTATATTCCCCGATCTCTACTGTATCGGAATCAGCCATGCCTTTTGCGTAATGTGCGGCATATGCACGCAGATTATACACGGCAAGGTTGGAATGTATATATTTGGCATTGATCGCCGTAAGTAAAATCTTCATCTGTTTTTTGCCTCCATTTTTTTCATTATAGCGAAGAAAAAACCTTGTTGCAACGTACAAAAAATCCGGTTCCCCGCTGCCAGATTTTTACCTGACAGTGTGAAACCGGATTTTCTTTTCTTCATAGATTCGTGTGTCAAAAGGTGGTTTTCAATTTTGGGTCTGTCAAATTGCACAAAAGCGTACAATCTATTATCTACCGCAAAATATGTCTTACGATAACGTCTATCCCTGCAATCCACAGAAGAATTGCTCCCGCAATATATGCTTTTGTCTTATGCTCAAATCCAAGGTGATATCCGGTATAGATACCGGTCACAACAACCGCGATCGTAAGTCCTGCGATCATCAGGAGCATGACAAGAAGATTTGTTCCCAGAAAGCCAAATGCAATGCCGGTCAGCAGGGTATAAATGCTGGTAACTGCCGCAATCGCCAGTAACTGTTTCCATCCAAGCTTCTGTTCACAGTGCTCTACAATGCGCTCATTTTTTATGGCTTTTGCAACCAGCCGCACTCCCAGGCAGAAAAAGATGGCTGCTGCAATGACAAACCCGGTCACTTTTTCATTGTGCGTTATGGTGTTACGGTACAAAAGTCCTGACAGGTAGCTTCCGACGAACAGCGCTGCCATCTGCCATGCAGCAATCAGTGCACACAGTTTGACAAGCTGTTTTTTGTCGATCTTTGCTACCAGTGATCCCTGACACTCCATGGCTGCAAATATATCCAGCGATATGCCTGCTATGATCAGCAGATTCTCCAACGCATTCATCTTACTCCTCCTAAAAGCGGTTCTTTAGTCTTCTGCTTTTACCGCATCCGTTTTGATAATAAATTTAACACTTCCGTTCACGCCATCTGCAATGTCAGTATAAGTCTGGTAATCAGCACCGGCATCTAATACAGCCTGGATACGGTCAACAAGCGGCTCGATATCGCCATTGTAGGAATTGATGATCTCATCGATTCCATCCTCGCTGAATTCCGTGATTCCGTCTGCAAGCTGATGCGCTCCGTCAGAAAGTTCTCCAACACCATCAATGATCGCATCGGTACCATCACTTAAAGTACCTGCACCATCGTTTAACTTCTGGTTATTTGAAACAAGTGTGGATGCTCCGGTTGCAAGCTGGTCTGTACCGCTCTTTAACTGGTCAGCTCCGGTAGAAAGGGATCCGGCTTTCTCTTTTAACTGTCCGATACCACCGTCTAAGGTATTTAAACCATCGGAAAGATCAGATGCTCCTTTGTGCAGTGTAGATGCTCCGTCTGCCACTTTTCCAGCTCCCGTTGCAAGATCTCCGGCTCCTTTCTTTAACTTGGTTGCTCCGGTTGCAAGGTCAGATGCTCCTTTTTTCAGGGTTCCAGCTCCCGTTGCAAGATCGGCTGCTCCCGTCTTTAAGGTTCCGGCTCCGGTTGCAAGGTCTGCTGCTCCTTGTGCTACCTGGGCAGAACCGGCTGCTGCTGCATCTGCTCCGGTGGAAAGCTGGCTTGCTCCCTGTGCTACTTTTCCTGCTCCCTCTGCAAGAGATGCCGCTCCCTGCTGAAGTTTAGTAATCTGCTCCTGCGTATCCGGTTCCGTAAGTTTTCTCGACACTGTGTCAATTACACCTATCATACCTACACCTTCACCAACTTTTAGACTCGTTTGCGAAATTAAAGAAGATATTTTTTGAATCGCAGCAGATGCCCCTGCTACATCACTAATTGAATCAACTCCTATTGTTCCGCCAATCTGCGAAACTACCTGTGCATAAATATCGTTCGCTGCGGTTGTGTCACCTTTTGTCTCAGCAACAATACCCTGTATTAATGCGTTCTGCAGTGATGCATACTGCAGAACCGCATTATTTGCTGTGTCTTCCGATATCTCACCAATTGATGCTTTCGTCTCTGCAAGGTCAGTTCCCATCTTGTTCAACGTTCCGATCAATGTTCCCACGCCTGTATTTAACTGAGCCGCTCCATCCGATACACTCTGTGTTCCACTAACTAACGTTTTCATATTTGTTGCAATCGACTGCACCCCATCATTTAAGCTGGCTGCTCCACTCGATAACGTATTAGCACCATCGGAAAGAGATGTTGCTCCGGCAGATAACGTATCTGCTCCGGTGGAGAGATCACTTGCTCCGCCTGATAAGGTATTTGCTCCGGTAGAAAGATCTTTCACACCATTGGAAAGTGTATTCGCTCCGGTAGATACATCTTTTGCACCTTTCTTTAAGGTTCCTGCTCCATCCTTTAAGGAAGATGCTCCTTTTGCTGCACTTGCTGAACCATCTTTTAAGGTTCCCACACCGCTGATCAGTGTTGGTACACTTCCTGCTAAGGTATCCACACCACTCTTTAATGTTCCGATTCCTGTGGATAAAGTAGAAGCTCCATCCGTATAATCTTTGATACCGTTCTTTAATGTTCCGACACCGTCTTTAAACTCACCCATCTTGGATTTTAAAGTATCTACACCGTCTGCGAGCTCACCGGAACCATCTTTTAACTGATCTGTTGCATCTGTTAAAGTATCTAACATATCATCAACTTCAGAAAGATCTGCATCTCCGTCTTTGCTGATAAAGTTTGTTGCATTCATCACAACTGTCATTGTGGTGCTTAATGAGAAATTCTCCACATCTGCAGTTACTTCCACGTAATCCGGGATCGATACATCTCCGTCAAAATCAGAATCATCCACATCTAAGCTCTCTTTTAATCCCGGAAGTGCATATCCGACTACAATATTATTTTTGCCATCGGAGATTACTTTACCATTGGTAACTTTTACATTAGAAAAGCTGTCATCTAATACCATTCCGCTGATCGCAGCAAATGGGACATAGATTTCTTCCTCTTTTCCGTCGATCTTTGTTTTTACCGTCTCATTGTTGGTGTAATCAAAACGGATCGTTACTTTTCCTGATTTTCCTGCAAGTTCTTCCGGCTTTACTTCCTTACCATCCAAAGAATAGGTAATTGTCTGGGATACCGGTGTCTCTTTTGTGGAGGTTCCCTGATAATAAATATCGTTGCCGTCTGCCTGCCAGGTCAGTTTGCTGCCATCCTGTTTGAATGTCTCATCACCTTTTACATTTTCGATATCTTTTAAGGTAGAAGCATCCTCGATCGTATCCTTATTTTCATCATTGATCAGATGATCGGAAACGATCACTTTGCGCTCTTTTCCGGTACTGTCTGCAAGGACATATACGGTTTCTTCCTTGCCAATCTCTTTCTCGCTGAATTTGATACTGTCATCTAATGCATCTTTTAATTTGCTCTCAGCATCGGAATCTTTTGTATCTGATTTTTTGCTGTCTTTTTCGGTACTCTCTGTACTCTCAGTGCTCTCCTGTGCGGTCTTTGCTGCAAATACGTTTGCTGTGGAAACGCCTGTTCCAACCATTCCGACAACCAGCACACCTGCGATAATACGAATCACATATTTCTTTGTAAATTTTTTCTTTAATTCCGGTAATTTCATCTTTTTTTCCTCCTCTATTTTACTGAACTGACGAATCTTTTTTATAACGGAAACCTGCACTTGTTGCACAGATCAATTTATCAAATATCATAAACATTGCCGGCAGAATAAATGCTACGACGACCAGACTGATCAGGGCACCTCTTGCAAGAAGCATACATAAGGAACTGATCATATCGATACTGGAGTATAATCCAACACCAAATGTTGCTGCAAAGAAGCTTAATGCACTGACGATGACTGACTGTAAGGAACTGTCTAATGCGGTTCTTACCGCATCACGTTTTTCTGCTCCGTGGTTTCTTGCTCTCTTATATTTGTTTGTCATAAGAATTGCGTAGTCAACCGTTGCACCGAGCTGGATCGTTCCGATTACGATAGAAGCGATAAACGGAAGAACCGTTCCGGTATAATGCGGGATACCCATGTTGATGAAGATCGCAAACTCAATGACCATAACAAGGATGACCGGTAATGAAACTGACTTCAGTACAAATGCGATGATAATGAAGATCAGAATAATGGAAACCGCATTTACGGTATTAAAGTCTGTATTCGTGATGGTGATCAGATCCTCTGTACATGGAGCCTCACCGATTAACATTGCAGTGTCATCGTATTTTTTAATGATATCACGGATTGCATCACACTGTGCATTCACTTCATCCGATCCTGTCTTGTACTCGGACATTACATAGATCATCTGATATTTTCCGTTATCCAACATTTCTTTGATATCATCCGGGATCATATCCTTCGGTACAGTCGGTCCCATAACGGAATCAAGTCCCAATGCCAGTTTGACACCGTCCACATCAGAGATCTCATTTTCCAGGTTTCTTGCATCTTTGGAGTTTAGATCGCTGCTTGCAAGGATCACATGTGTCGCACCCATATCAAAATCATTTTCCAGTGCGTTTCCTGCTTTTACACTCTCTAAGTTATCCGGAAGAGTTCCTACCAGATCGTAATATACCTGATTGTGATTCTGTCCGTAGAAAGCAGGACCAATGATCACTAAAAATAAAATAATGAAAATCCAGTAATGTTTTGTCACAAATCCACCGATACGTCCAAGATCCGGTATGATGGCTTTGTGCCTTGTCTTTTCAATCCATTTATCCATTGCAAGGATCATGGCAGGAAGAATTGTAACACAACCGACAACACCAAATACAACACCTTTTGCCATAACAATACCAAGATCCATACCAAGTGTAAATGTCATGAAACACATTGCAAGGAATCCGGCGATCGTTGTAATGGAACTTCCGACTACGGAAGTTAACGTCTGTGAGATTGCATGGGACATCGCACGTTTCCTGTCATCCGGATAACGCTCCTGATTTTCCAGGTAGCTGTGCCATAAGAAAATGGAATAGTCCATCGTAACTGCAAGCTGCAATACCGCTGCAAGTGCCTGTGTAACGAAGGAAATCTCTCCGGCAATAAAGTTCGTTCCAAGGTTATATACGATTGCCATACCGATACTCAGAAGGAAGATAAACGGTAAAAGGAATGAGTCCATCGTAAGTGCAAGCACCAGTGCGGATAATCCTGCTGCGATCACAACATACATGATGACCTCACTGTTACAGATCTTTTTGATATCGGTAACGACTGCGGACATACCGCTCAAAAGACACTGTTCATTGGTCAGTCCCCGTATCTCCTCGATGGCATCAAGTGTTTCATCTGCTGACATGGACGTGTCAAATGTAATGATCATAAGCTGGCTGCCTGTGTCTGCATTCTGCAGGGAATCTTTTAAATCATCCGGCAGCATATCCATCGGGATTGAGATATCAGCGAGTGCGCCATACCATAAAACATCTTTCACATGATCGATCTCTTTTAGCTTATCTTCTAACTGTGAAATCTCTTTTTCCTGCATGCCGTCTATGACCGCCACGGAAAAAGCACCTGTTCCAAACTCATCTAACAGGATATCCTGTCCTTTCATCGTCTCAATATCTCCCGGGAGATATGAGAGGATATCGTAATTGATTCGCGTATTCATGTAGATGATCCCGGTAGGTATCAATAACAGAAACTCAGGATCAGAATCGGAATACGGAATTTCACTACCCAATTTTCCAAACTTAATCATCTTTTTCACTCTTTCTTTCTTTTATTTTCCTGTGGCATACATTTCTCCCTGCCACAATTTCTTTTAGTGTAAAAAAAATGACTGAATCTGAAAAGATTCAATCTATTTCTCATGTAGTATCTTATTATACAAATTGCCCAAAATGTATATTAAAGTTAACATTTGATTCTGATGTATATATGGAACAAAGGTTAAAGTTCCGCTAAAATATCTTCCATGGATCTCTTTATGATGTAATCATAGATCTCTGCTAACTCCCTCGCTGAGATCGTCATCCCGGACTGAATCCAGTTCATGACAATATAGCACATGGACTGTGCATAATACGCAGCAATACGTTCCGGTGTCAGCCAGACATACTTTGGTTTCTTCGTGGCTGCCGAACGTTCAAACACCCGCAGGAACACTTTCATAATACAGGATTGTGCAATGCTCTCAAACGAATTTTGTCCCTCCAGACGGCTCGCCTTCTGATAAAACTCCTTTTCTTTTTTCAATGTTGGAAAACAAAAGTACCAGTGCCTCATTTACCATTCCGTTTTGTATCAGCGGCTCTGCCGGAGCGATCAGCTGTGTATCTATGATCCACTCCAAAAGTTCGTATTTGTCCTGAAAATGGTTATAAAATGTCGGCCGTATCACGCCTGCCTTATCTGTAATCTCTTTGATCGTAATCTTCTCGATCGGATGTTTTAATGCAAGCTCTTTAAAACTTTCTGCCAAAAGCGTATCTATCGCGCTCTTTCCCTGTCCAGTCATATCTCCCTCAAAGTTTTCTTACATAATCATTCTTCCAATGGTAATGCTAAGTCCTTCCGGATCATCCCGCAGATTGAGCATCCCGCCCGTCTCCACGATCCGTACCAGCGGTCTTAACGAAAAGTCCCTGAAATTCTTCGCCACAATACCATGCTGCCCGTTCGACAGCAATACTTCACATCCAATCGGATATACCGCCATTCTGCGTAAAAATATATTGACTAACTTCGGGGCAAATTCTGCTCCCGCCATCGCCATCATATATTCGATTGCATCCGCCGGCGAGAGCTGTTCTCTGCCGGGACGTTTCGAGATCATCGCATCATAACTGTCCGTGACTTTAATGATCCTCGCATATAACGGGATATCATCTCCGGATTTTCCGATCGGATAACCCTCACCGTTATACCATTCATGATGCATCATGACTCCGGCAGAAACAACGGCCGGAAAATGGTAGGATGTCCTTAAATATTCAGCACCAAGTTTCGGATGACTCTTCCACGCTTCCCGTTCAGCCCCTTCAAGCGGCCATTTTCCGTTGGCAATTTCTTCCGGTAAAAACTTCTTTCCTATATCATGCAGCATTGCTGCAACTCCAAGATCGTATAATTTGCTTCGCTCCAATCCGTATCTTGCACCCACCATGATCGAAAGCACACCGACATTTACGGAATGGTAATAAATATATTCGTCATAGTTGCGGATGTCCATCATATTAAACATTACATCGCCATTTTTCAAGATGTCTTCCACAACATTTTTCACAGTCATACGCAATTTTACTTCATCTACCGGCAATTCACTTTCATCCGTATCAAAATCAAACAGATCATGTATCAGCTTCAATGCATGACAGCGCACCTGCGGCGTGAGCACCTGCTGTATCTCAATCCCGCATGTAAATTCATCATCTATGTATATTCCAGGATATCCGAGAAACTCCAGGTTGGATATATATTCTGACGTCAGAAGCAGATGCTTTGCAAGAAGCAGTCTTCCCGCTCCATCATAAATATCCTGTCCAAGAGCCATTCCCGGCTTTAACCTGCTTGTCGGTATATAGCGCATGTACGTTTCCTTTCAAATTACAGTACCTTTATTTTATAACATTTATTCGTCAAATTCAACTGTCACAAAGTACCCTTTTGGAGTTTCTTTGACATCCACAACCTTTCCTTCCCCTGATTTGATCCGTTCACTTACCGCATAGTTAGCAGACATTGCATATGCTTTCCCAAGTGTATAATAATAGGAACCCGGAAGTTTTCCCTCTGTGATCGGCAAAACATCTCCAACTTCAAGTAATCCCGTACGCTCCATTTTAAACTCTTCGCGTCTCATTTTCTTTCCTCGTCTTTCTTCTGCAATGAATATATCAAAAGCACCATTGTCACATCAAAAGCATTATAGTATAATATTGCTACATTCTCAAGAAAAATCACTTCCGGAGGCTCCTTACCTTATGCCAGAACAAAAAGATATGATCTTAGAAAATTTTCTTTCGTCTGCAATCCGCACTTTAGATACCGATGAAATTTACAACATCCTGATGGATTCACTCATTTTACTGCTGCATCCACAGGGACTTTTACTGACCCAGAACTTAAACACCGGCCGTTCCTTCTGCACGGTGCGCAGATGGGGCGAGGTCTTTTTTGAAAAAGATTACTCTGTTCCTTCCGATGCATTTCTCGAGGAAATACTGCATCAGAAAGGTTTGCTTTTGGCAGGGCCGGATCTTTCTATAGACGATTCTCTGCTGACTCCCCGCCAGAGCCGCTGGCTTGCGCAGCAGAAAATTCATGCGATCAAGGCGATCCGGTATCAGCAGGCTGTAATCGGTCTTTTATATATCGCTGATTCCTCGGACCGCATTTACACGGAAGATGAACTGACCTGTCTTGACCGCATCTGTTACTATGCAGCGTATCTTCTGCGCAATGCAAACCTGTATCACAATGCGTATCATTCTTCGATCACGGACAGTCTCACTTCCTTATATAACAGAAAACATGCCTTTGAATGTATCAAAGATGCCTGTTCGACGGATACCCCGATCAGTCTGATCCTGCTCGACATTGATGATTTCAAGCTCTACAATGAGCTTTACGGTGCCACGGAAGGAGATAATCTGATCACGCTCTGTGCACAGGCAATCCTTTCAAAGATCAGCCCGTCTGACCTCGCATTCCGTTATGGTACAGATGTTTTTATGATACTGACACAAGGGGATGATCCCACCAGTGCAGGTGCACTTGCTAATGAGATCATCCATAATATCATCAGTCTGCGGAGCAAAAACGATACCGTGTGGGACACAAGCATTACCTGTGGTATATCCACTTTTCCATCTATTTCTCCAGATGCGAAAACACTGCTCCATAATGCAGAACAGGCGATCTATTATGGTAAACTAGGGGGCAAAGGTCACCTTACCGTTTACCGGACCGGTCTTGAGACACGTTCCACCGATTCGAACTTAAGAACTGCATACGAACGTGTTGCGCCTACCATCTATGCACTGACCGCTGCGATCGATGCCAAGGACAGCTACACATTTATCCATTCCATGAATGTGTCGAAATATGCTGTGATCTTAGCCAGAGATCTTGGCATGAGTGAAAATGACATCGAACTTGTGCGTGATGCCGGTATGCTGCATGACATCGGAAAAATCAGTATTCCGGAACGCATTTTACAGAAAACCTCGCAGCTGACACCGGAAGAATATGAGATCATGAAGACACATGTTGAAAACTCCACAAAAATGATCCGTTATCTGCCGCATATGGATTATGTAATTCCTGCAGTACTTGGTCATCACGAACGGTATGATGGCACGGGATATCCGCGTGGTCTTGCCGGTGAGGATATTCCTTATATGGCAAGAATACTTACCATCGCCGATTGTTTTGATGCCATGACTGCCAGACGTCCATACAAAAAGCCGCTCTCTGTCTCCTATGCTGTCAGTGAACTGAAAAAAAACAGTGGAACACAGTTTGATCCGGAATTAGTCAACGTATTTATCCGGCTTATAGAAGAAGGGAAAATTACGGTATAGATACAGTCCACAAAACAATACAGACATAAAGTACCCCCGCAAAACCCACATCCGGACTTTTGCGGGGGTATTCTTCCAATCATTCCATATGCTTAATCAATCTCTTTGTAGTCAACATCCACTGCCTTTGCTTCCCGTTCCATTTCTTTTACGGTCCGCACCGTCTTTGTCACAACCCACAGATCACTGATTCCATCATAAATCAAAGCAGCTCCGACAAACTGCATGGCAAGTTTTACCATTCCAAATGCATTGACAATACAGAGCACACCAAACGCAATACTGATAATGGCAATGATCAGCATGATCCACCATCTGTCATATCCGCCGTTCTTTGACTCGAGTGCCATTTTCACATCCTGTACGCCGTGAACCGCTAAGATCACACCGATCACGATCGGAATAAGGCTTACAATGCTGCCCGGTTTCAAAAAGATCCATACGCCGACGATCAGCACGATCAGTCCTAAAGCTCCGGTAAACATATAACCGCCCTTATTGGTAATATAAGAAAAAATCTCCACTATCCCGAGAATGATCAGACCGGCTGCAAGTACTTTACAGACAATGTTGATCGTCTCTCCCGGCCAGGCGATCAGAACCACCCCCAGTACAATGCATAAGATCGCTGACAGGATCGCATCCATCTTTACTCTCTTAAAAAAATCTTTCATACTCTGCCTCATTTCCCGCCACTCCTTTTTTGAATGTGTGACGCATTTTATTGTACTTCATCTATTACCCTAAATTACTCTTTTAGGATAACATTTTTTTGTTTTTTCGTAAACATACATTCTGTTTCAGTTGTCTATTTTTTGCAGTGGTGTTACAATGAACCCGACATTGTGAAAGGAGTTTTCTTTATGGGAAAAGAAGTAAAAACAAATGCCATGCGCATTTTAGACCGCAATAAAATACCTTATGAGATCATCAATTATGAGTGTGATGAATTTATCGACGGACTGCATACCGCAGAAAAAACCGGTGCCCCGGTGGAACAGTCCTTTAAGACCCTCGTTATGCAGGCAGGCAAACCTGGCTCCGGCGGGAACAGACAATATTATGTTTTTGTCGTACCGATTGCGGAAGAAGTTGATCTGAAAGCAGCAGCAAAATGTGTCGGTGAGAAATCACTCGAAATGCTTCATGTAAAAGATCTGACACCACTTACCGGATATGTGCGCGGCGGCTGCTCTCCGCTTGGCATGAAAAAGCAGTTCCCGACGGTAGTACATGAAAGTGCTGCATCCTTTGATAAGATTTATATCAGTGGCGGACGTGTCGGCACTTCCATTACGGTCAACCCGGATGCACTCTTAAAAGTGACTCGCGGACAGTACGCAGATATTATCCAGCATAACTAAAGACAATTCGGGTGTCAAAAGTTGTGAACCACCTTTTGACACCCGAACTTTATTATTTCCTTATAATTGTGCTATTTTTGTTCCTAACTTGTCATCTCTGCACCTTCGCCTCTGGCAAGATCCATGATCTTCTGAAGTTCAGCGCCTTCTACTGGTGCAACACCGTGATCGATATGTTTTCCATCCTCTAAAAATTCGCCCAGCATACGGACATCCTTTTCTTTGGACATTTCAATCGTATAGTAACCTGCTTTTCCGGTTTTTGGATTGATCGTCAGATAAATACGGTAGCAGAGTGGCGGAACTAACCCTTTTTCCGGGAGATCCACACGGACTAATGTCAGATCCTCTGCAATGTCAAGTGCCATAACGGAATAATCATTCTCAGTGTATGGATTTAACTTCGGCTCCTTGAACACGCCTGCAAAAATCTCATTGATAAAAGCCTCTTTTTCATCGCACAGTTTGTTCATGAACTCCTGTTTCTCGGTAAACAGACGCTTCGGTAATACGCCAAACTCAACCTGGCGTTTTACAAATACCTGGAACTGTGCCGGTGTCATCTTCACCTGTTTCATCTGCGCTGCACGTTTTGCTGCCTGCTCATCAGCCTCATGTAACTTCTGTACAAGCTCTGTCTTTAATACGAGGTTATCAGAAAACGGATTGATCACCATTCCTGCAAGTTTTAACTCCGGTTTTACAACGATATTATTACATGCCGGGAATGGCATATTAAGCATCGCCTGGCTCTTTGGCTCCTCCGGAATCTGCTCTTTTGACGTATATACAACCAAAAACTGCTCTTCATTACTATTCTTTAAAAAACATGGAATCGGGCGATCCGGTGCCTGCAACATCGCCGGTACAAACAGCTTTGTCGGACGGAGCAAATTAAGAACCGTGGTAAGACGTTCTTTGGTCCGGTCTGCGGCATATTCCTTAATAGCCTCCTCAAGTCTGTCGTTCGTGATTTCCATTGTCATTTTCTCTTCCATAATTTCCCAATATCCTTTCCTGCAAAAACCTGCCCAAAACTTACGGACATCTCATTATATCACACCCCCCGCAAAAAATGAATGTTTTTTTTAGCTCCAGCGCCCGCCGGATGAGACAGCCTGCCCTGTTGCTTCTTTTCTATTTTCCCTATTTTCCTTTTCACCCAGACAGCTTCCGAATACTAACAGTTCATGTGCAAACAAAGGCATGGATGCAAGCACTAACAGTTTTACCCATTCAAGCAGTGTCAGTCTGCAGGTTCCAAACAGAACGACAAAATAAGGTACCTCCGTCACAAGCAGCTGCAGTCCCATCCCGATCACAAACGCAGCGATCATCAACCGGTTTTCCAGGTGATTCATCCGGAACAATGACGTTTCAACATCACGCATGCCGATCGCATGAAACAGCTGTGACATTCCAAGCACTGTAAATGCATAGGTCTGACAGCGGTTTAAAAGCTCCGTGTCCACAAGCAGTGTCCTTATCGCAGCCGGTGTGATCTGATTTCCCGCCCGGAGCAGAATCCCCACCGGGAGCTGCAAAAATGCCACCATACTGATCAATGCGATCAGCGCTCCATAAAAGCAGGTACAGTTTAATCCACCGCCCGCAAACAGGCTCTCATCTTTTCCACGCGGTGGTCTGTCCATATAGCTTTTATTTTCTTCCTCATCCACACCAAGTGCAAGCGCCGGAAGGGAATCTGTGATCAGGTTGATCCAGAGAATGTGGCTTGATTTTAACGGTGCCGCAAAACCGCACGCCACAGACACAAGCATTGTTATGATCTCCCCAAAATTAGAGGAGAGCAGAAATATCACGGATTTACGGATATTTTCATAAATGCATCTTCCCTGCGCGATGGCCTTTGCGATCGTTGCAAAATTATCATCCGTCAGCACGATATCCGCCGCATTTTTTGCCACATCCGTTCCCGCCTTTCCCATGGCGATCCCGACATCCGCTGCTTTTAGGGACGGCGCATCATTGACGCCATCTCCCGTCATCGCAGTAATCTCTCCGTTTTTCTTGCATGCCGCCACGATACGCACTTTGTGCTCCGGTGAGACATGTGCAAATACACGCACCTTTTTTATCTTCTCCGCGAGCATTTCATCCGTCATTTCCATTAATTCCTCCCCGGAAATGCATTCGTTTTCTTCCGACGCAATGTGCAGTTCTTTCGCAATCGCAAACGCCGTGTCGATCCGGTCCCCCGTGATCATGACCGTCTTTACACCCGCACGGTAAAATTCCTGCACAGCATCCTCTGCCTCCGGGCGTATGGGATCTGCCATTCCGACAAACCCGATAAACGTTAACCCGTTTTCCTTTAAACCGGAGGCCGGATTTCTCATTCCAAGTGCCAGTACCCGGAGTGCCTCCCCGGTAAACGCATGGATCACCTGATCGATCTCTCTGCGTTTCTCCGGCGTCATTGGAATCCGCCCGCCACCTTCCAGCAGAAATGCAGAGCGCTCTAAAATTTCATCCGGTGAGCCTTTGGTATAAGAAACATTTTCTTTTTCCCCACGATGCAGAGTTGTCATCATTTTCCGTTCAGAGTCAAATGCGATCTCCTGCGTTCTCGGAAAACTTTCTTCTAAACGCTCTCTTTGTATCTCAAACCCTGCCGCCATATCGAGCAGCGCAAGTTCTGTCGGATCGCCGATCCGCTCTCCACGGATGGACGCATCGTTACAAAGTGCATATCCCTCCAGAAAATACCGGTCTTTTCTGCGGTTTAACCGCTTTGGCTCACAGATTTTCCCATCCGTATAACATTTCGTCACCGTCATACGGTTCTGCGTCAGCGTTCCCGTCTTATCCGAACATACCACACTCACACAGCCTAAGGTTTCCACACTCGGCAGTCTTTTCACAATCGTATTGACCTTTACCATGCGTGATACCGAAAGTGCCAGTACCATCGTAACGATCGCCGGCAGTCCTTCCGGGACTGCTGCGACCGCCAGTGATATCGCGGTGATCAGCATTTCTGCGACATTGCGTCTCTGCAAAACCGCCATCACAAACAGCAGGATACACAAAAAAACGGAAACTGTACCAAGAATTTTCCCAAGATCCGCAAGTCTTTTCTGCAGCGGTGTCAGTTCCGTTTTTGTCCCGGAAAGCAATTTTGCGATACCACCTATTTTCGTATCCATCCCGATTGCAGTGACGATCCCCTCCCCACGGCCGTATGTGACATTTGTGGTCATATATGCCTCGTTCTGATCGGTCGTATTTTTTGAGACCGGGACAGATTCTCCCGTCAGCGCCGACTCCTCGATTTTTAAATTAACCGCTGATATGATCCGGATATCTGCCGGCACCTGCCGCCCTGCCTCAAGACAGACAATATCCCCGGGAATCAGATCAGCTGCAGGAATCTCCCGGATTCCATCCTCATCATGGATCAGGGCATGCGGGCTTGTCATTTTTTCCAACGCCTCTAACGCCCGTTTCGCCTTTCCCTCCTGGATCACTCCGACCACGGCATTTAACAGTACTACTGCAAGTATAATACACATATCTCCATATTCCCGCAGCAGCAGGGATATTGCCGCAGCCGCAAACAAAATAAAAATAAGCGGATCGCAAAGCTGTTCCACAAAACACGACAGCATCGATTTCTGTTCTTCCTTATCCAACAGGTTGTATCCCCGCTTCTGCCCATTTCCCTGTTCCTTTGACTTCTCCTGCATCATAGCCTCCCTACCGCATACTTTCACACAGATATCCCGGCGGAGGGCTTTTGAATTCATAGGACATAATTTCCTATGAATTCAAAAAAGCCTGCCCTCATAATCTGTGATTACCACATCTTATGAGGACAGGCCATAATTCATGACAACGGATTCGCCTATCTTAAAACAAATTTGCCAACGATCTCACGGAGCTCGTCTGCACAGGAGTAACACTCAGATACCATATCATGTGTAGCACCTGTTTTCTCCACCATACCGCTTGTCTTTGACGCAATATCGGATACACCGACTGCTGCTTCACCCACAGTATCGTTGATACCGCTTAATGCCTGTGCGATCGACTCGATCAAATCCGAGAGCTGCAGCATAGAATCTTTTACCTGATTCATGTTGGACTTGAATACATCTGCATCATCCTGATACTGGGCACCTACCTGTTCAAATTCTTTATAATCTTCAAGTACGGTCGTCTCCAAAAATCCGGTTGTCTCACTTAAGCACTCTGTCATATTACCAACTGCTTCATTGACAGCCTTTACAATATTACCGATATCTGCGATTGCTTTTGAGGTCTGGTCTGCAAGACTTCCGATCTCTGTTGCAACAACTGCAAATCCACGTCCTGCTTCTCCGGCTCTCGCAGCCTCAATACTTGCATTCAATGCTAAAAGTCCGGTCTGGGAAGAAATTTCCATAATGGTGTTAGTCAGCTCATTGATCTTTTCAACTGCCTTTGATCCCTCGATCGCCTTTTCGGATTTTTCTTTCACATTCGTATACATTTCCATGGTACGGTTACTTGCAGTTACTGTCTTATTACACAGATTCTTTGCTCTGTCCATAACCTCATTGGAAACATCTGCACCTTTTTCAGCCATTTCTGTAAGTCTGTCAGCTTCCTCTTTCATGGTGCCGACATTTTCATTGATATTTACAGTCGTTGCTGCAGTCTCCTGCATACCCGCTGCAAGCTGCTGGCTGGTTGCGGAGTTATCTGAGCACATGTGATCCACCGTCTCAGTTACCTGTTTTAATCCATCTACATTTCCGGTAATCTGCTGGCTTGCTGTGTCAATATTTGCAACCATCTCACGCAGATTTCTTCTCATAACACGGAGTTCCCGCGCCATAAAACCGGTTTCGTCTGTTCTTTTACATAAACCGTCACTCTTTGCATTATGACTGAAATTCAGATCTGCAGTATTTTTGATAATCTCTGTCAGATGTTCCAGTGGTGTACAGATGAAGCGGCTTAACAGATATCCAATAATCACACAGACAACAAGTGTAATTCCTGCTGTTATACTCATAGACCAGATCATCTGATTAACCGGTTTTACAATCTCATCTTTGTCAGCAGTTACAACCACGATCATATGGTCTGGTGTCAGCGCATATCCGGCATACTTGATTCCGCCATTAAATTCATATTCAACAACATTATCCTCCGGAACAGTTCCGGACGCAAGCTGTGATACCACCTCTTTAACCACAGTGTTTTCAACTGGCTGCCCAATCTTATCTGCGGTCGGATGATAGATCATCGTACCATCTTCTGATACCAGATATGCATATGCACTCTCTACTCCTGTCATGTTGATCTCACTTATGATTTTCGAATATTCTTCATCTGTTGCAATATCTGCCGGAATATTCCCGATCGTCTGTGCTCCCATCTCTGCAAGACTCAGAATATAATTTGAATTTACGTTTTCAACAACTTTCCTCGATTTTGAACTGGCATTGATCACACTCCCTACAAGAGACACAACAACAATAAAAACCGCCAGCAAAGTAATTTTCGCTGAAATTGAATGAATGTTACTTTTTCCTGTTTCATCGTACCTTTCTTCCGTATCAAATTTGAACACGGTTTCCCCTTCTTAGTGTTTTTCAGAATTATAGCACAATTTTATTTGAAATGCATTTTGTTTTCATTAAAATTTCAAAATTACTTATTATAATTTTTAATGAATTAAAATAAGACCCTGTTAACAGGATCTCTCTTTAGAAGAATCTCTATAATGCCGGCGACCGGAATCGAACCGGTACTGTATTTCTACAACAGGATTTTAAGTCCTGCGCGTCTGCCAGTTCCGCCACGCCGGCATTTTCCATATGTACTGCTTCCTATGTTCAAAGGCTTTCACTCACGAGCTGCTTAAAAATGCCTTCCTACCGGACAATACACAATGGGCAGAGGTGGATTCGAACCACCGAAGCAAATTGCAGCAGATTTACAGTCTGTCCCCTTTGGCCACTCGGGAATCTGCCCATTTATCAGATACGCAAAATGCGCTCTGACAAGAAAAGATTATAGCATAGCAGCTTCTATTATGCAAGTATTTTTTGTCCGAAAGCCTTACCTTAAAACCTGAAAACTAATTTTCTGATCTGTCATACATCAAAATAACTGCGGAATATTTCTGCAGGCTTATTTTGAGTACTCCATCCGCAACTTCATACTGTTTTGGCATCAGTGAATAGCCCGTCTCATTTGAAATGATCACACGCTCTAACACTGTTTTTTTCGGTATTCCGCACTGCCATACTTCAAGTTCCACATCACGTTCCTGTTCCTTATTATTCACAAGGACAACAAACTGCTCCCTGCGGTTAAATCTCGCGTAACAAAGGAGATTATCATCTCCTCGGAGATTATCGTCTCCTTTTAAAAACATAAGGGAACCGGTGCGGAGTGCTTCATGTTCTTTATGAATGCGGATAATATCACGATGAAAATCGATCAGGACAATGTCCTCTTTCCCCCATGGATAGGTACGTCTGTTATCCGGGTCCGTGAATCCGCAGAGCCCTGCCTCATCACCATAATAAATGGTAGGTGCACCCGGCCATGTCATCTGGACAACCACTGCCTCACGAAACACCGCCGGTTTAATTCCTTCCTCAGCAGCTGCCGTGCCAAGTGTTGCTGCACGTCCCACTTTTTCGTTAGTTCTTGTCATGAATCTGGAATGATCATGATTTGAAAGCTCATTCATGGCACACAAAAGCTGCGATGTCTGGAAACTTGCCATATAATGACGCATGGAGTCTTCAAAATCTTTCACGCTTCCCTTTAACTGTGGTTTTGCCTCATCGCTGTGTTTTTCCATACCGGTCAAAAACCAGGTCAGCGGCTCCATGAATGCATCATAGTTCATAACGGTATCCCACTGGTCACCTTTCTGGAGCCATTCCTTCGGGTCACCGTAATGCTCTGCTAAAATAATTGCATCCGGGTTTGCCATTTTCACTGATTTACGGAAATCTCTCCAGAACTTATGGTTCATCTCCGGGGAATGTCCTAAATCTGCAGCAACATCAAGTCTCCAGCCGTCCGCATTGTATGGCGGAGATACCCATTTTGCTGCAACACGCATAATATCATCATACAGTTTTTCAGAGCCTTCATAGTTGAGTTTTGGCAGCGTATCATGTCCCCACCAGCCCTCGTAGGTCGTATTGTACGGCCATGCAAACTGATCCTGGAAGCCAAAGAAATTGCGGTACGGACTGTCTTTGGAAACAAAGGCTCCATCCTCATAATCGCCGCTTACCTGATAGATTTCCTCGCGGTCAAGCCATTTATTAAATGATCCACAGTGATTGAACACACCGTCTAAGATCACTTTCATGCCACGCGCATGGATCTCTTCTACCAGCTCTGCAAAAAAACGGTTGCTCGCCTCAAGATTTTTCTTATTGGTCACACGGTTGATATAGCGTTCAGCCTTTCTGTTATCACTCACACCGTCTTTTAACAGCCCGCCGCCGTCCTCAACGATTTTTCCATAATGCGGGTCAATATAATCATAATCCTGGATATCGTATTTATGATTGGATGGGGACACAAATAACGGGTTAAAATAAATTACTTCCACACCCAGATTCTGCAGATAATCCAGTTTCTGTCTGACACCCTCTAAGTCACCGCCATAAAACTCTGCCACGGAAAAATCAGACGGGCACTGATCCCAGCTGTCCATCTTTCTGCTGGTAGAACGGATATAATAGTACTCATCGGTCAGCACATCATTCGACGTATCGCCGTTGTAAAAACGGTCGACTAAGATCTGGTACATAACTGCACCCTTTGACCATTCCGGTGTTGAAAATCCCGGAATAATGCAGAAACGGTATTCGTCACGTTTTTCCTTGCTGACACCATAGCGGTCATAATATACATTTAACAGACCGCTTGCCACTTTAAAATAATAGTAAAACGGCTCCTCTCCGAGTGTGAATTTTACCTCATAATAATCAAAGGCTCCCCCGGTCTCTGTCTTTTTCATTTTATATTTTTTATCTCCGGTACACAGCCATACGATATCGACATTATCGCGCGCTGTACGGAAACGGACAGTCACTTCATCCCCTGCATCCGGTTCCACCGGCTGTCTGTAATCTGCCGTTCCATCCGAAAAAAGTGCATTCTTTTTTAACAGCGGACGCATCTGCATAATATATCTCTGTATACGGTTTAACTCATAAACTGATTCTTCCTGGTTCATGTAATCCCTATTTTCCTTTCTTTGCGAAAATTTACGAAAACACTTCATTTATTATAACACAGAATGGTACTTTCGCAACGTCTAAAACTGCATTTATACAAATAATAACACACAAAAAAGTCTACTGACCATAAAAATCTGAAAGACACTGCAAACCTTATATCCTGTTAGATATACATAATACCAGGACCTAAAATCTATTTACACAGATAATTTCGCGTTATATAATTTTCGTATGGAATTTTTAATTTAAAGGAGGATCTCAGGTTGACTGACAGTGATATCAAGCTTTTTTTCGATGTCTATTTTAATAATTTTATCACCAGCATTTCCTGGGATGAACAGATTCATGCTCCGGCTGCAAAAGAAGAATGGATCAGATGCCTGAAAAACTGTGGGCGTTCAAGATATCAGCTTTGTATCGAGGATGATCTTTTATTCCATTCATTTTTCACGCACTTAAAAGAAGATAAATCTACTTTAAGCAACAGCCAGTATGATCTGGTCTTAAGCTATTGCCGTAAACTTTATTACAGCCAGTATAATGAACCATCCCTGCAGCTTCGTTTTGCAAAAGAGCTGATTTCTCATTATGAAGCAAATAAAGATGTGGAGAGTCTTATTTTTCTCTACACCTGCGCCGCCTATTCCGCACTTCAGCTTTCCCGCACAGGCGATCATAAGATGGGGCTGCGCTCAAGTGACTATTACAAAAAAGTTGTAGCACTGCGCGATAAGATCGACACATTTCAGGTACCGGAAAGCCGCGATTATATTTTTGTCGCCTATGATAACCTGATCCGTGTTGAGCCGTTTCTTCACAATCTGCCGATTGAGGAGGCATATCAGTTCTTTTTAGAACTGATCGAACTGCGCAAGCAGGAAAAGTTCTGCCGTTACGATACGGTCAATCCGCGCATTCCCAAAATTGTAAATAAAACGATCAACAATTTTCTCTCCTGCGAAAATGACCTGCTGCTTTTTGATATTGAATTTCCGGATTCACTGCGGCTGCATTTATCTGAACTGACACTGCAGCATTATACCCAAGTCCTTAAGCACAAGGGTTCCATTTACGACTGTCCGCCCGCCCTCGTATTTCAATATTATCGTCTCATGGCAGAAGAAGAGGCATTAAGCTGGGACGAAGCTTATTCGGTCGTAGATGATTATTATACCCGAAAAAAAGAAATGATTCCGGATGAAACAGAACTGGATTATCTGTCCTTTTATGTGGATCTTCCAATTCTTCTGATGCACTTTCTGTCCCATACCACCCTTTCCGAGGCAGAAAAAGATCGCAGAAACCTCACTTACCGCAGTATGGTCATTCATTTTCTGTCGACAAGACATTACCGTCTGCACACATACTCGCAGTATGATGGTATGCGTATGGCATGTTTTCATCCAATCGTGCTTGATACGTTCCACCACCCGGTTGAAAAGACAAACTTTATCCTTGATCTGATCGTTTCTAGTCATCTGGCAACACTGACACACTCCGTTATGGTTTCCTATCTGGCGGAGGCGCTTTTAAAATATATTTTCGATGATAAGCCAGAGCTTCTGATCTGCCCGGCTCTTGGTTCGACGGTTTCTGAAATTCAGAAAAACCGCACGCATATCATTGATTTCGCCGTGCAGGGTTCGATGCTTCACGATATCGGTAAAAACGGAATCGTCCCGATCATCAACACGCAGCACCGCAGGCTGACGGATTACGAGTTTGACCTGATCCGCATGCATCCGGAAACGGGAGCAAAGGATCTCGCCTCTGTTCCTGATTTTGCGTGTTATGCAGATATCGCACATGGACATCACCGCACTTATGACGGCACAGGCGGTTATCCGGATGACTTTGACATCCTCCATTCACCGTGCCGCCCGGTCATTGATCTCGTGCACATCTGTGACTGCCTGGATGCCGCTACGGATTACTTAAGCCGCAACTATCACAATGCAAAAGATTTTGATACCGTGCTTTCGGAACTGGCGGATGGTCGTGGCACACAGTATAATCCGAATATCATTGACCTGATCCTGGATCATCCGGATCTTCAGAAAGAGCTTGCCTCTTTAATCGGACCAAACCGCGAAAATATCTATTATGATGTATACCGCACTTTTGCGAACAAACAAAAATAACCATGCGATTTTAACCGCATGGTTATTTTTTCAGAAAAAAAGATAGCTATCGGCTAGCTATCTTTTTAGGAGAAGGTATTTTTACTATGGGGTATAGCAAAAAATATATATAATGTATTGGGGGGTTTTTACAGTAATTATAATAGCATGAGCGGCAGGATAAGTGTGCACAAATTTGAAGTTTTTTTACCGCCCAAACTATACAAAATAAACAGTACCTTAGTACCAGTTTAAAAACTGGTACTAAAATTATGCACAAACGATTGCACATCAGATTTCCCAATAGTTTTCATGGAAGATCACTTTGCGGTAAGTTCCGAAGGTCAGCCAGTGGTTCCAGAATTCTGTATCCGTCTCTCCCTGTCCATATCCGTCTAAGAATGCCTGCAGATCTTTCTGCGATTTCACATTCACGGCAAATCCTCTTCCGTTGACAACCGGAACTCCTGAGTAGCGGTAATCTGCTAATGGAAGGATCGCCTCGATCTTATTGTCACGCACCTGTACGGCAGCCTGATCTCTTAAGATCAAAATATCAAAGTACTCCGGATATTCATAAGTCTCGCTCTTCGTCGGGATCTCATCTCCCACGGTGTAGGTCTTCTGCTCCGGTTTATGTTTCGCAATCGAAGATTTCTCCATGTTATAGTAAAACTCCTCGAAAATATCTCCGCGCGCTTTTAAGTCTCCGTAAACAAATACCGGTTCCTCTGTCTCATTGCCGCTTGCAAACTGCTCCACGACACCGCAGGCGGAAGTCATGTTGGTCACACGGTCGATTAAAATCAGTTCACCCATGGTCTTATGTTTTTTGAATACATCAAGCGGTATCTTTTCGTCTAACACAATGCTGCAGACTGCGATCTCATTTTTTCCCAATATATCGGTCGGATGATGCTCCCCGGTATTGACATCGATCTTATAGGAGATCTCTGTCACAGTTCCTGTGATCAGTTTGGTTCCGAGTTTGATAAAGTAATCGCCTCCGGCTGACAGGTTATTGTCATCCATCCAGAGAAGCGTTGTCGTAAATTTCTGCGCCGCCGTGATGCCGCTGCCATTTTCCAACACACATCCTCTTGAGACGTCGATCTCTTTGTCTAACTGGATCGTAACCGGCTGTCCGGTCTGTGCGGTATCCGCCTCTTTTCCGGCTACTAAAATGCTCTTTACACTGGCGGTCTCATTGCCCGGCAGTACCGTTAAGGTATCACCCACATGCACCTCTCCGGCCTCGATCTGTCCCTGAAAACCACGGAAAGTATGGTTCGGACGGCACACGCGCTGTACCGGCATATAAAATCCCTGCTCTTTTGCCTTTTCAGTCACATCGACTTCCTCAAGGTAAGTTAAAATCGGTTCGCCGGTGTACCATGGAATGTTATCGGATTTCTTTGTGACGTTATCGCCCTCTGTCGCAGATACCGGCATGATCTTGACGCTCTCCAGTCCAAGTTCGCCGGCAAGCTGTAAAATCTCTGCCTGGATCGCATTAAATTTTTCCTGGTCATAGCCGATCAGATCCATCTTGTTTACCGCAAATACAAAGTAGCGGATTCCCATCAGCGCACAGATCCTTGCATGACGTCTTGTCTGCACCAGCACACCCTGTGTCGCATCCAGAAGAATGATCGCAAGGTCCGCAAAGGAAGCTCCCACTGCCATGTTTCTGGTGTACTCTTCATGACCAGGTGTATCTGCCACGATAAAGCTTCTGCGGTCTGTTGTAAAATAACGGTATGCAACGTCGATCGTGATACCCTGTTCACGCTCTGCCATCAGACCGTCAAGCAGCAGGGAATAATCGATGGCCCCCTCTCTGCTTCCGACTTTACTGTCTAATTCGAGTGCTTTTTCCTGATCTGCATAAAGCAGTTTTGCATCGTATAAAATATGTCCGATCAGTGTGGATTTTCCGTCATCCACACTACCGCAGGTGATAAATTTAAGTAAACCTTTCATCTAGAAATACCCCTCCCTTTTTCTACGTTCCATGCTGCCTGCCGCCTCGTTGTCGATCACGCGGCTGGTACGTTCTGAAGATACGGCTGCAAGTGTCTCGTCAATAATCTCATCCAAAGTCTCCGCATCGGATTCCACACCACCGGTCAGCGGATAACATCCCAATGTACGGAAACGGACTTTTTTCATCTCCGGCTTCTCACCCTCACGGAATTTGAAGCGGTCATCATCCACCATAATGATGTTGCCGTCTCTGTATACGACCGGACGCTCTTTTGCAAAATAAAGCGGTACGATCTCAATGTTCTCACGTTTGATGTACTGCCAGATATCTTTTTCTGTCCAGTTTGAGATCGGGAAGACACGGATGCTCTCGCCTTTATTGATCTTGGTGTTATACAGTTTCCACATCTCCGGTCTCTGGTTTTTCGGGTCCCATGCCTGCGCCTCGTTACGGAAGGAGAAGATTCTCTCTTTCGCACGGGATTTTTCCTCGTCACGGCGGCCGCCGCCAAATGCTGCAGTAAACTCATATTTTTTAAGCGCCTGTTTTAATGCCTGTGTTTTCATGATGTCGGTGTAAGCGGAACCGTGGTCAAACGGGTTGATGCCGGCGTCCACACCTTCCTGATTGGTGTAAACTAACATCTCAATGCCGTTCTCTTTTGCGATGCGGTCACGGAACTCGATCATCTCACGGAATTTCCAGGTCGTATCGATATGTAAAAATGGGAAAGGCGGCTTCTCCGGGTAAAATGCTTTCATGGCGAGGTGCAGCATTACCGAGCTGTCCTTTCCTATGGAGTAAAGCATTACCGGTTTTTCGCATTCGGCAGCTACTTCGCGGATGATGTAGATCGCCTCTGCCTCCAGTTCGTCCAAATGTGATAATCCACTCATAAAATATCCTCCTCTATTTTGCTGTGTTTTAATATTTGTTGGCGTCCTTTTTATTGATCCGTACGACGGTCTTGTTGCCGTCGGGTGCGGTGACAGTCCAGAGGCGGTAGTCACCGTCCTCTCTGGTGGTCAGGGTGCTGCCTCTGCCGCCGATGTCGGCCCCTAAGAAGAAGTCTATGGCTTCGGCCCTGCATTCTTTGACGCAGGAGGTGCAGCCCCAGCAGTCTCTCGGCTCTTTGATGTATGCCTTGCCGTCTGCGTCTGCCTTGATCAGATTTCCCGGACAGACTTCGATGCAGCGTCTGCATTTTACGCATTTACTTTTATTGATCGCTATGCTCACAGGGTACCTCCTTTCTGACCAAAATCCGGTGTCTGTGTCAGATCACGGAACAGGATTTTGATTTTACCGTTTTCATAGACGGAATTGACTGCTTTTTTATCCCAGTCATCTTTTGTTCCCGGATAGTCCATGTTCTGTCCGAAACCGCGCCAGCGTGTCTCTTTCCGCGCTTTTAGATGTGCGATGACGCTTTTACATACGACTAAGCGTTCCTTTACTTCATAAATATGTAACAGGTCATCCGTATCTTTTGCGGTCAGATCTTTGGTCAGTGCGAAAAGCTGGCCAATTTTTTCTTCAGCGATATTGAGCTGTTTCTCATTGTAGCGGTAATTCGTTCCGATCCCGCCTGCGTAGGCATCCATGACTTTCTGCATGGCTTCCTCGATCTGTTCCGTGCCAAAGAATGATTTTTTTTCTGCAAAACAGGACTCATATTCCTGATCGACTGCCTGTGCCAGCTTTTCTAACTGTTCCTTTGAAGCCTGTCCTTCTGACTGCTGACCTTCCTCTTTCTGCTTCAGATCCTTTAGAATCGTCTCCGCCGCGATCTCGCCCTCCACGAGTGCTCCGGTCACATATTTCTGCGGGCATCCTCCGGCGACATCCCCGGCTGCATAAAGTCCTTTTAATGTGGTTCTTCTCGCATCGTCGATCCAGTAGCCGCTTGCGGTATGACCACCCACGATGTAAGGCTCGGTGCCCTCGATCTCGACATCCTGCTCATTCGGCTCTTTTCCGCTCTCGATCCATTTTAAAGTCTGGCTCGGTGCCATATTTAAATATGCCTTTAACAGATCTTTGCCCTGCTCTTCCTTAATGCCTTCCGTATGCAGGTAACACGGGCCTCTTCCCTCCTGATTCTCCGCCACGGTACCGTAGACACGCTCCTCAGTCGTAATGCCATATTTCGTCTCATAGACCTCTCCGAGGGAGTTGATCTGTTTTGCCCCGACGCCCTGTGCGATCGTTCCGGTCGGTGCGATCGTATCTTTACAGCGGAGTGCAATAAAACGCATCTCAAAAGTCGTCATTTCTGCTCCGGCTAAAATTCCCATCGCGTATCCCGCTCCGGTGTTAAACGGCGGATACCACATCTTGTGTCTTGAAAATCCCGGATTGTTCGGGCGGTAAAGTCCTGCCGCTCCGCCGGTCGCACATAAAACTGCTTTTGCAGAAAAAATGTATGCTATCTTCTCATTGACGTCAAATCCGTATGCCCCGGTCACTTTATCCTGCTCTGTAATGTAATCCGTGATGTTCACATGATTGATGACTTTCACGTTTTTCTGTGCTTTCACGGCTTCCGCTAAGATCGGCTTGATGTTCTCGCCGTTGATCTTGATATTCCGGTTACCTCTTGTCACATATTTTCCGTTTTCATCTTTTAAAATAACAAGCCCTAACTCCTCTAACTTCGCTGTCACACGGTTGAGTCCCTGCGACATGGAGAGCAGCAGGTCTTTTCTCACAATGCCATTGGCATCCTTCGTGGCATAGTCGACATAATCTTCCGGCTTTCTTCCCTCCGTGATATATGCGTTCAGGGCATTGACGCCGGCTGCAAGACAGCCGCTCCTTATGATATTCGCTTTTTCCGCGATCACAACCTTAAGCTCCGGGTTTTGCTCTGCGATAGTCAGTGCCGCATAACAGCCGGAAGTTCCACCGCCGATGATCAGCACATCCGATGTAATGATTTCTGTTTTCATATAATTCTCCATTTCTGCGCAGTTTTTTGCGCATATCAAGTTTGTGCCGGAGCACAAATCTTGCGTGTGAAAAATCTTATTTTTCACACTGATCCCCTTAAATATAAAACAGCTTCTCTGTTTCAATATTGGCATTTTCTACAATGTTTACATTTTGTGTGCCGTTTTCACCTGCCGGGAATGCAAACACCTGATAAATGAACACATTGACGCGCTCGCCCTCTGTGATCGGTGCCTCCTCTAACCTGCGGTTTGCCACAAGCAGCACATCATGTACTCTTACATGAAGTTCGACCTCTCTGCCGCGGAACATCACGCGCTCCACAACACCTTCCTCCACGGAAGAAGAAAAGCGGCTCTGCTCTGTCTTTTTTGTGACACTCACATGTTCCGGTCTCACCACCGCATGAAGCCCCTCACCTAATTCCTCATACCCATGGAAGCTGGTGATGTTGCTGATTCTGGTCGGACTTCCCATGAACTCTGTGACAAACGGTGTCTTCGGCTGGCTGTAGATCTCGATCGGCGTTCCCGCCTGTTCGATATGTCCGTGGTTGGTTATGATGATCTCATCTGCAACCTCGATTGCCTCATCCTGATCGTGCGTGACAAAAATGCTGGTGATGCCGACTCTCGTAATCATCTCCCGAAGCCAGCTTCGAAGTTCCTGACGTACTTTTGCGTCAATGGCTGCAAACGGTTCATCTAAAAGAAGAAGTTCCGGGTTCGGCGCTAAGGCTCTCGCAAATGCAACCCTCTGTCTCTGTCCGCCGGATAACTGGTTCGGATAGCGCTTCTCAAATCCCTTTAACCCGACTAATTCCACCAGTTCATCCACACGCCGTCTGATATCTGCCTTTTTCCATTTTTTTACATCCAGTCCAAATGCTATGTTATCATATACGGTCATGTAGCGGAACAGCGCATAGTTCTGAAACACAAATCCGATCCCGCGCTCACTCGCCGATACATCATTGACGACTCTTCCATCAATGATGATCTCCCCCGAATCCGCATGTTCTAATCCGGCAAGCATTCGAAGGATCGTCGTCTTTCCGCTGCCACTCGGTCCGAGCAGCCCGACCAGCTTTCCTTTTCCAATTCCAAAATTGATGTCGTCGGATGCCTGAAAATCTTTATACTTTTTATTCACATACCTAAGTTCTACATAATTTTGTTCCGCCATAATCCGCTCCATTTCCAGTAGTACATTTACTGCCATGCTGCATTTACTGCTATGCTGCACCAGCTGCTATGCTGCACCAGCTGCTATGCTGCGCCAGCTGCTATGCTGCCTTAACTGCGCTGCTGTTACTTTTCTTCTCTGGCAGCCCTGTCTACGCTTCTTTGCCCTTGTGCTCCAACACACTCCGGAGCACTAAGATCACGACTGCCATACACACTAAGATCGCCGATACCGCAAACGCTCCGGTAAAATCATATCCCTGATACAAAAGTTCAATGTAAAGCGGCATCGTATTTGTTTTTCCCTGAAGGTGACCGGACAAAACAGATACCGCACCAAACTCTCCCATCGCTCTTGCCGTACAGAGCACGATTCCGTAAAGCAATGCCCATTTGATATGTGGGAAGGTAATTTTCCGGAAAATCGTAAATCCGTTTGCTCCCATCAGTGCAGCCGCTTCCTCCTCGTCGGTGCCAAGTGTGGAGAGCACCGGGATGATCTCCCTCGATATAAACGGAAATGTCACAAACACTGTTGCAACCACGATTCCCGGTACCGCAAAGATCAGCTTGATCCCCGCCGACCGCAGATACTCATAAAGGATACTCTGCCGTCCAAAGGTCAGGATATAGATCAGTCCGGCAATAACCGGTGAGATTGTAAGTGGAAGATCAATCAGCGTTGACAAGATCTTTTTTCCATGAAACTGAAATCTCGTGATACACCAGGATGCCGCAATTCCAAATATGGTGTTGACCACCACCGCGATCAGCGTTACTTCCAATGTAAGACCGATTGCCTTTAATGCATAATAATCGGTGACTGCCGCCACGAATACTTTAATGCCCTCCCCAAACGCTGTGACAAGGACGTAGGTGAGCGGCAGGATCAACATCACTATGAGAAATAATGTGCTGATACCGATTAAGATCCATTTAAGTGGCCCTGAATTTTTTCTGATCTCCATAGCTTTCTCCTTCCTGTGATCTGATTCCTGCAAAACCTGATAGATATTCTGCCTGTCTCCATACATCTATCCTGCAATTTAGCTGCTATGCAACCTAGTTGCTATGCAATTCCGCTGACGATCTTTGACGCCCGGCTTTGCAGCCATGCATTGATAAAAAGGATCACAAACGCTGCCGCTAACATGACAAGAGCGATCGAAGTTGCACTCGCATAATCAAATTCCTGAAGCTTTGACATGATCATCAGCGGTGCGATCTCTGTCTCATAAGGGGTATTTCCTGCAATAAATACCACGCTTCCATATTCGCCAAGTCCTCTCGCAAAGGACATCGTAAATCCGGCGATCAGGGATGGTAAAATCTCCGGCAGGATCACACGGAACATCGTCTGCCTGCTGTTTGCGCCGAGGATATTTGCCGCCTCCTCATACTGGATATCTATTTTTTCCAAAACCGGCTGCACCGCCCGCACAACAAACGGAATTCCGATAAACACCAGCGCCACGATGATTCCGAGTCTTGTATACGCGATCTTAATTCCGAACTTCTGAAAAAAATGCTCCTACCCAGCCCTCCGTCGTGGTCAGGTGTGTCAGTGCGATACCGGCAACTGCGGTCGGCAGTGCAAAAGGAAGTTCGATGATGCCATCCATGATCGCTTTTCCGGGAAAATCATATCTTACAAGCACCCAAGCGATGATCATACCCATGACCGCATCGATCGCCGCCGCCACGAATGCAGTAAAAAAACTGACTGCATAGCTCGATAACACACGCGGTCTTGTGATTGTATCAAGAAATTCAGGAAATGAAAGTTTTGCTGAAAATACGACCAGCGAACATAACGGAATAATCACGATCAGTCCAAGCATTGTTATGGTAATTCCAAAAGACAGGCCAAAACCCGGTATGACTCTTTTATTTTTACTTTTACGCATGCAATCCTCCCTCTTCACTACCTGTTACGTTCATAGATCGTGTCAAAGATACCGCCATCCGAAAAATGTTTCTCTATCACAGCATCCCATCCGCCAAAGTGACTGATATCTGCCATAGCAACATCCGTCACCATCCATTTTCCATCGGAAGGAAGTTCTGTGATCTCATGTGTTCCCTCCTCCGTGTAAAACTGTTTTGCAATGTCCTGATCTGCCGGACGGTAATAATTTTCTCCTACAAGCTTCTGTGCTTCATCGGAATACAGGTAATTCAAATATTCCTCCGCAACAGCCCGGCTGCCTCTTCTGTCAACCACTTCATCTACAACAGCTACCGTCGGCTGACAGAGCACCGATGCCGATGGAACAACGATCTCGTATTCTCCCGGTTCCTCCTGCATGGATAAAAATGCTTCATTCTCCCATGCAATCAGGACGTCACCCTGGCCATTCTCAATGAATGTGGTCGTTGAACCGCGTGCCCCGGAATCTAAGACCAGCACATTCTGATATAGTGTTTTCATATGCTCTGTGATGTCTTCCTCACTCTCGCCCTGTCCTTCAAAATAGTACCATGCCGCGAGATAATTCCACCTTGCTCCACCGGAAGTCTTTGGGTTCGGAGTGATAACACTGACATCCGATCTTAAAAGGTCATCCCAGTCTTTGATCTGTTTTGGATTTCCCTTTCTCACAAGGAATACGATCGTTGAGGTATAGGGAGCACTGTCGTCCGGAAACTCTGATGTAAATCCCGGATCGATCAGCCCGGAATCGGAGATCGTCTTGATATCACCCTCTAATGCAAGTGTTACCACATCGGCGTCAAGGCCGTTCGCAACCTCCAATGCCTGTTTTCCGGAACCTCCATGGGACTGGATGATCCTTACCTTCTGCCCGGTCTGCTCTTCCCAGTGTTTTTCGAACAAGGTATTGTAGGCCTGATATAATTCTCTGGTCGGATCGTAGGAAACATTGACGATCTCTACTGTATCCGCATCTGCCACACTGCCGCATCCGGCGAATGTTCCCATTGCAAGCATTGCTGCTGCAAGGATTGCTGCCATCCTCTTTCTCATTGTCCCTCCACTTCGTAAAACCTGCGTCACGCACAGGTAAAATCTGTGTCTGCTGTCCTGTAAAACTGTCTTAATATCTTATCATCTGTTCCTTTATTTTTTCTTTTTCATATATTTCCTATAAGATTACTAGGATTATAGCTTTAGTTCGCTGATGTGTCAAGATATAATTGGAAAATTTTTTCAATTATTTATGGGGTTGTGTATTTCAAAAGATGTGCTCTGATTACAGATTAAAAAATGACAAAAAAATTGAAACCTGGGGTCAGGTTCCATTTTTAGGAGAAGGTATTTTTACTATGGGGTATAGCAAAAACTATATATAATGTATTGGGGGGTTTTTACGGTTATTATAATAGCATGCCCCCGCAAATAAGTGTGCACAAAGTTCACAATTTTTCATCATTGTTTTTATGCATATTGTACAGTACCTTGGTATTATATTTTTGTGAGAACAGAAAAATATGCACAATTACTTATCAAATAACGCCTCAAACTCCTTCTGGCTGATTTTTTCTTTCTCCAAAAGAAGGTTTGCACAGGCATCTAATACATCACGGTGATCCATGATCATCTGCTTTGCTTTTGCGTAACACTCATCGATGATGCGCTTGATTTCCTGATCGATTGCACTTGCCACGCCCTCACTGTATCCTCTGGTGTGTGCAAGGTCGCGTCCGATGAATACCTCATCATCATCGTTGTCATAGCAGATCAGACCGATGTTATCCGACATACCGTATTTGGTAACCATGGCTTTTGCCATCTGTGTCGCCTGTTTGATATCCTGTGATGCCCCGGTTGTAATATCATCAAATACCAGTTCTTCCGCCACACGTCCGCCAAGTGATACGACGATATCCTGTAACATCTTGCCCTTCGTGTTGAACATCTCATCCTTTTCCGGCAGAGGCATCGTATATCCTGCTGCACCGCTTCCGGTCGGAATGATCGATACCGAATAGACAGGTCCCACATCCGGTAATAAGTGGAATAAAATCGCATGACCGGATTCATGGAATGCCGTGATCCGTTTCTCTTTGTCAGAGATCACACGGCTCTTCTTCTCTGCGCCGATGCCCACTTTTACAAAAGATTTTTTGATATCATCCTGCTTGATATACGCACGGTTCTCTTTTGCAGCAATAATTGCCGCTTCATTCAACAGATTCTCAAGATCCGCACCGGTAAATCCCGCTGTGGTCTGTGCGATCTGTTTTAAATCAACATCATCGCCCAGCGGCTTGTTCTTCGCATGTACGCCAAGGATTTCCTCCCTTCCGCGTACATCCGGACGGCCGACGACCACTTTACGGTCAAAACGTCCCGGACGCATGATCGCCGGGTCTAAGATATCCACACGGTTGGTTGCAGCCATGACAATGATACCCTCATTGACACCAAATCCGTCCATCTCAACAAGCATCTGGTTTAAGGTCTGCTCACGCTCATCGTGACCGCCGCCCATACCGGTTCCTCTTCGTCTGGCCACTGCATCGATCTCATCGATGAAAATGATACACGGCGCATTTTTCTTTGCTTCCTCGAAAAGGTCGCGGACTCTCGATGCACCGACACCGACGAACATCTCGACAAAGTCAGAACCGGAAATAGAGAAAAACGGTACTCCTGCTTCCCCTGCAATCGCCTTTGCAAGCAATGTCTTACCGGTACCAGGAGGTCCCACCAAAGCACGCCTTTCGGGATTCTTGCACCGAGCTGCGTATATTTCTTTGGAGCGCGTAAGAAATCAACGATCTCCTCTAACTCTCTTTTTCTTCCTGTAATCCTGCGACATCAGAAAACTTCACACGTTTTGCCGGATCGTCACTCATTCTTCTCGCACGGCTCTTGCCAAAGTTCATCATCTTGCTTCCGCCGCCTGAGTTTGCTGCAGCCTGATTGGTCATGATCATAAAGAAAATGAACATTGCAGCAAAAATGATCAGATATGGAAGCAATGTCAAAAGCCAGCTTTCCTCCGGCGGATTCTGCACGGTATAAGTCTTAAATCCCGCATCCCGCATATACTGCTCGATCTCTGCCACATCTGAGACAAGCATCACCTGCGTACTCGAATCACTGAATGTAATGTTGACACTTCCTGTCGGCACTTCACGATTCGGCACAACATTAACCTGTGTTACCTTGCCCTCTGCCAATGCCGTCTCAAACTGCTGTCTTGTATACGTGTTGGTCACGTTATTGCCATCGAGCCAGTACCAGATTGCAATGACAGCGAGAACTAATATCAGATATACTCCAAATCCTCTAAAACCACTTCTCTTATTATTCAATCCCTTTCTCCTTTATTCCTCTATCTCCACAAATCCAATGTAAGGCAGATTACGGTACTGCTGATTATAATCAAGACCATAACCTACTACAAATTCGTCCGGTATCTCAAATCCGACATAGTCAACCTTCACATCCACAACTCTGCGTTCCGGTTTGTCAAGAAGTGTACACAGACGGACACTCTTTGGACTTCTTGTTTTCAAATTCTCCAGAAGGTAGCTTAAAGTTCTTCCTGTATCGATAATGTCCTCGACAACAATGACATTCTTTCCTTCAATGCTTGTTGATAAATCCTGCACGATCTTTACAATTCCGCTGGATTCCGTACCGGAGCCATAACTTGAAACAGACATAAATTCCACTTCTACCGGAACGGTGATCCTCTTTGCCAGCTCGCAGGTAAAGAAAGATGCTCCCTTTAAAATACAGATCAGGCATACGGATTCCCCTGCATAATCCTCACTGATCCTTGCACCTAATTCTCTGATCTTTTTGTCAATCTCTGCTTCCGTAAAATGAACGTTAATGTTTTTAATCTTCACGATAATTTCCTCCGTCGATCCTTACTTCCAGAATCTTTTTTGTATCTTCTTTTATTTTGCAGACGGCGCTGATCCGCCCGCCAATGACCCATAACACATGCGACTGCTGCGCTAAAAGCCATATGTGCTCTCTTTTTATCTGCGGTATCTTTTCGTCAATAAAATAGCTTTTCAGTTTCTTTTTGTGTCCCGCATCATCCACCGTCAGATAATCTCCCGATGCCCTTCTCCGAAACTGCAAGCCACATTCTATCCTATCATAATTCAGCCATTTCGTATACTGATTTTTTGGAATTTCGTCAACTTTTCCCGAAAATAAAAGCAGTCTGAGGCTTACATTGGCATCCGGCAGTGTGATACTTACCGTTTCTCCTGCCTCAAGTTTTGCAAAATCATCTGCCGTAACCTCATAAAATGACTGGGGAACACCTGTGCCCTTGTCCCTTTGATTCCGGCACAATCTTACCCCCTCATAGATCCGGCTCGCCGTCATCTGATACGGAAGCGTGATCTCCCGTCCGGTCTGTTTCTCCATCAGTGCACAGACATCCTGCACATGCACCATGCCAAGATCTTTCCGGCTGCCGGCAGTCTTTCCAAGCACCTCATGAACGATTTCCTGTCTTATGATCTCCGGATACTGCTTCCACTCATTTTCTAAAATAACATATGCACCGCCCCCGCCAATGCAGCATGTCTGCACGGCTTTTTTTGTTTCCTGTTCCATATAACTGACCGCCTGCTGCAAAAGCAGTGCACTCTGATTGATATGAGAAACTGCCTGCTCGTTAATTACCGAAAGTTCAGGCAGAATATGATGACGGATGCGGTTTCTGCTGTAATTGATATCCAGATTGGTGCCATCCGTCCGGTACTCCTGCCCGCACTTTTTCAGATACTCCTCGATCTGTCCCCTCGACACACAAAGAAGCGGACGCACAATCAAAATGTCATCTCCCAGCACCCGTTTCGGGTGCATACCGCACATTCCATGCACACCGCTTCCCCTCGCCATCTGAAATAAGACGGTCTCAGCATTGTCGTTCGCATGATGCGCAAGGGCAATGCTGACACGGCCAGCTCCACTCTGTTTCAGCTCTTCTGCTGCCTTTTGATAACATTCATAACGCAGTATCCTCGCAGCTTCCTCAACACCGATTCCCTCTGTGGCTGCATAGTCCGGCACATTGACCGGACATATCCTGCATGGGATATTTTTCTGCCTGCAGAGTTCCTCCACAAACGCTGCATCCTTTCTGCTCTCCTCACCGCGGATCCCATGTTCCACATGAATTGCCAGAAGTGTATAGCCGATCCTCTGGCGCAGTTCCAAAAGCACGAGTAAAAGTGCCACCGAATCCGCTCCGCCGGAGAGTCCCACGATCACGGTGTCCCCTTCTGTCATCAGTTTTTCTTTTTTGATCCAGTTTAATACATCTTCTGTCATTTATTTTTCCCAGATACATGCCGCTAACACGGTCATATCATCCTTCGCCTTTCCTCCCGTAAAAAGCATGACGCGCTCCATGATTTTCTTTGCCAGTATCCCCGGATTATTTGTCTGTATGCTCTCTATGATCTCCTGCATGGTATCCTCCGGTTTTTTCACATGCAGATATTCTAACACACCATCCGTTACCATGACAACAAAATCACCGCCCGTTAGTTTTGTTTCCTGCACAGAGATATCCATCTGTACCTGCGCTCCAACCGGCAGACTCTGGGAAGTGATACATTCCACCTCCGCCCCCCTCTTAATAAAGGTAGCTGCTGCCCCGATCTTATATAACTTCGCCATTCCCGTATACAGATTGATCTTGCAGAGATCGACCGTTGAATACAAATCATCCGCCCCTTTCATGACCATCGCGGAATTCATCATGCGGATCGCCGTCTCAACAGAAAATCCCGCCTCCAAAAAACGTTCAACCAGATCTAAGACCATCTCACTCTCTTTACATGCCATGCTCCCTGATCCCATTCCATCTGAAAGTCCAAGCAGAAATTCTCCACGCTCTAACTCCAGAAAAGAAAAATTATCCCCCGATATTTTTGCCCCGTCCTTTTTGACTCGCGCGATTCCCTGTACATTACGGTACACCGTGTCCTCATAAAAAACATAGTTGACCGGTTCCTTTTGAGATAAAGGTTTTTGTGTCGGCTGCCGCCCGCATCTGCCTGCCTAATGCATGTCCCGCCGCAGTCACAAATGATTTTAGGGAAATACAGCCCCCCATTCTGCTCTTTAATGCCGCACTCAGTTTTAATCTGCCGTCAAGAGTCTCGATCAGATGTATTTCCTCAATGGAAATTCCCCTTTCTTTTGCCCGGTAACGTATCTCAGAGATCGCTCTTCTCTCCTGTGTATCGAGCACACGTTCTTCTCTTGCACAGTCCTGCATGATATAAGCCATGGCATCGAGCTGTTCCGCGATCACCTGCCTGTTTTCCAAAAGACGGTTGTACCACGCATGATTTAAGCTGACACGCTCAAACACACGCACCGCCTCCTCCACCATATCCCGGCTTTTCGCACAGTACTTCTTTAACTCCGCCTCATTTTCCGCCCCCGGCTCTCCCACCTGCCAGATGGATGTGATCATTGAAGACAAAATTCCATAAAGCGGTGTGCAGTCCCTCTCCCAGCAGAGTGCGCAGGAATCACAGGAGGCACATACTTTTCCGGTCAGTTCGTTTTGTACCCTGCCAAGCTCATCCGCAGCATATTTTTCTTTTCCTGCACTCATATTTAAAAATATCTGGGACAGCCCCTGAAAAGACTCCGCATAATTTTTGAGCCGCTCGCCATTTCCCCGCTCCGGCAGTTCCTCTGTTTTCCGTTGCACCGGCGTCCACTCCATCAGGAAATGTATACCGCGGTTTAAAAGGATTACCGCACCAAAAATAAAGACTGCCTCCAAAAATACCGCTGCCCCGTCCGGCTGGTTTTTCCATTCCAGGAGACTTCCGCAAAACGATAAGATCAGTGTGGTAAGTCCCGCCATCACACCTGCCAAAAATGCCGGACACCCTTCATTTGCCCATTCGATCAGCTTCACTGCACCGATCATAACGATCAGTGTCACCCCGTATTTTACCGCTGCGGTCAGCGGCATAAACAGAGTCATTCCTATGTACATAAAAGCAAGCAGCACAACTCCGTTTACCTGTTCTAAATAGAGTGCGGTAAAATATGCCGGCACAAGCGGATAACATCCCATCACACTGACTCCACATGCCAGGCTCCCGAGTATTCCAAATATCATTTGTCTGACTCCCGTCTTTTTCATTCCTTTTCTCCTTACACTTTCTTATTTCTCCCTCCAACCACGGCATTTTGTCTGCCGGATTTTTTCGGGTGCATCCCATTATAGGAGTCTGAAATAAAAATCTTTGTCAAAGGAAATCCCGATTTCAAAAAAGTTTTCGCCAAAATCCCTTTTTCGATGTCCTTTCGAGGGAGTTCAAAACAGTTGATTATTTTTAGGAATTTCACATTGCTCTCACACCTCATTCAGGTTTTGCGGTATAATGAATGCAAGTGAGTCAACATGCCTGCATGATTGACGAACGGCGAATTGGATTAATAAAGCATTTAAGGAGATGGAAAAATGTACACAGCAGACAGCAAACGTTATGAAACCATGCAGTATAACCGCTGCGGAGCAAGCGGTTTAAAACTTCCGATCGTATCTTTGGGATTATGGCATAATTTCGGTGATACCGGATGTTACGATAACATGAAGGCAATGTGCCGCACCGCATTCGACCACGGCATTACCCACTTCGATCTCGCTAACAATTACGGACCTGCTTACGGAAGCGCTGAGCGCAATTTCGGTCAGATTTTAAAAGATGATTTTCTGCCTTACCGTGACGAGCTTCTGATCAGCACGAAGGCAGGTTATGATATGTGGGAGGGGCCTTACGGCAACTGGGGAAGCCGCAAGTACCTGATTGCAAGTTTAGACCAGAGCTTAAAGAGACTTGGTCTTGAATATGTCGATATCTTCTACCATCACCGCATGGATCCGGAAACACCGCTTGAAGAGACAATGGTTGCACTTGATTCTATCGTAAAAAGCGGCAAGGCACTTTATGTCGGACTTTCTAACTATGACGGACCGACCTTAAAGAAGGCAGCGGCTATTTTGAATGACTTAAAATGTCCGTTCATCATCAACCAGAACCGTTATTCGATCTTTGACCGTACCATTGAAGAGAACGGCTTAAAGGAAACTGCCCATGACCTGAAAAAAGGTATCATTGCATTCTCTCCTTTAGCCCAGGGCATGCTGACCAACCGCTACTTAAACGGTATTCCAGCGGACAGCCGTATCGCAAAAGACGGACGGTTCTTACATGAATCTTCCTTAACACCGGAACGTCTCAGTCAGATCAAAGCATTAAATGAACTGGCAGGACAGCGCGGTCAGACACTCGCTGAAATGGCATTAAGCTGGATCTTAAAGGACGACCATGTGACAAGCGTACTGATCGGTGCTTCAAAACCGGAACAGATTTTAGACAATATCGGTATCATCGGACATACTTCTTTCTCCAAAGAAGAGCTGGATAAAATCGACGCCATCGTAAAATAGAAGGTAACAAAAAACCAGTTCCATCTGCATCATACGCACATCATGGAACTGGTTTTTCATTTTGTTATTTTATCATTTCGCTTCCTTGAAGATGATCTCATTATCATAGGCAAGTCCTAATTTACTCTTTGCAGTATCTTCCACATACTGCTGGGACTTTGTATACGTCTCATAGCTGCTCAGCTGCTCTCCCCTTGCGGTTTCTTCCTCTAACTGTTTCTGAAGCGACGCCCTCCTGCTGCATGTATTCCTGATCTTTCTGGTAAACTCTGATGATCTGGACAGACATTACCGCAACAAACGCAATGACGATCATTCCAATACAAAGCTTTCCTGCTCTGTTATTATTTTTTTTTCCGACGTCCCCTACCTGCCATATCTGTTTCCTTCCATCTGATATACCGCTGTCCTGACTGTTTTTCACAAACGTCCCGTCAGGCTATAGTTTACATAATCCAATTTTAACTGCTCTGCACACTTTTTTCAATCGTTTTCTGAAAAAATGTATAATTTTTTTCCCATGTTTTCTGAATGGTAGTAAAATAGTACCAAATATTTTGCCAAGCAGATCAAAAACCGTCCCAAAGACCATCACATTGATCCGTATGACAAACCGGCTGAGCAGAAAATAGTAGAGCAGCATGCCAATCATGATGCCGCCTATGGAAAATCCCCGCACCATGCCGTCATTTTCCCGATACAGCATCACAAAAACTACAGCAGTACAGCAGAGCCAGTAAAAAAAATTCCTCCACACCGATCCAGAAATTCCCGTGTGGCACGACTCTGCGAAATATCCGGAAAATATCATATAAAAGAAACAATGCACCGCCAATCAATATGGATACCCCAAGCGAGGCTGCCTGCTCACTGATTGCTGCGCTGACAGCCATCATTTGAACAGCCTTCCTAAAATAGATTCAGCCTGTTTTCCTGTATTTTTGATATCGGAATACGTCAGGGAATCGATTCTTCCTTCAATATCAATTTCACCTTTTTCCAGGGTAAGACGGTTCACATGAAGATCATGTCCTTTTATTAAAAGCATGCCAAGTTCTGTCTCTAACAGAATCTCTGCCACATCAAATGACAACACGTCCACCACGCCGGAAAAAGCTCCGCTTTTGCGGTTTGCAAGCAGTACCTTATGTGACTTTGTCACATTTGTATTTTTATCATCCATCCTAAGACCTCCTGATATTTATTGGCGGAAATATCTATTACCGTTTCTAAATATATTAGAAGGTGCTTGCTTTTATGCTATATATTCAAATAAATCTTTTGCCTGTTCTTTTTTCGTGGTATCCAACAGATCGAGTACACGCACTTTTACGGTTTTCGTTCCAAATGCGATCTCAATGATATCCCCGACTTTGACATTGACCGATGCCTTCGCCGGTTTTCCATTTACAGATACCCTTCCCGCATCACACGCCTCGTTTGCCACCGTGCGGCGTTTGATCAGACGGGATACTTTTAAAAATTTATCGAGTCTCATAGTAATCCTCCAACAAAAAAGCGGATCCCACAACCGGAACCCGCTTAGAATCTTTTCTGTTATGATTATGCGTTAACCATATCTTTTAAAGCTTTACCAGCTTTGAATTTTGGAGCTTTAGAAGCCGGAATAACCATCTCTTTACCGCTCTGTGGGTTTCTTCCTGTTCTTTCTGCTCTCTCAGATACTTCGAATGTTCCGAATCCAACTAACTGGATCTTCTCACCTTTTTTTAATTCTTCAGCTACAACGTCTGTGAAAGCTTTTAATGCTGCTTCCTGTTTCTTTAATCTCACAGATTCTTCATTAAACCGATTCTGTAAAGTATTTTTTAAGGTATCATCTTTCGCTTCACTGATCGCTGAATTATATCCAGCAAGTTTCCTCTTTGTCTCTCTGATCTGTCGTTCATGACCTCTCTGCATCTGACCCGCTTCATACTCTGTAAATTGCTTTCCATTGTATTCAACATTCTTTGCAGAATAATCATCTAACATCTCTTGCGTATATGCTGGCGTCGATATTCCTGGGAAGAACGCATGGAAGTTATGGCGGCAATTCCAACCACATAACCTGGTCCTGTTCCATATCCTGTTGCTTCATAAAAGTTTTTCATATTTTTGGATCAGTCCCAGATAAACAAAAGACCTTCCCTTGCCATACGGCATGTTCCGGTCTTGCTCCTTCATGTGCAGTTGTTTCAACATAATCACAGTTCTGATCTTTTGCGTATTGCAAGTTCATTTCTGCTGCAGTCTGGTTTACTCCGGTAAGTACAGCTCTTCTTACCGCGACATCTAATTTATCGACATGCTGTGACGGATATAAGACTTCTGTTCCCTGCACTGCTGCCTCTTTGATCGCATCTGCAATTGCTTTGTCATAACTGAATGCTCCAGAACTAACTTTCATCTGTGCTCTATTACAAGCTTGTATGTAAGCTGACTGTGATCTTACTGCGGTTGTCATCGTGAGATTATCAAGTTCCTGGCATGTTTTTCTGATATTTGCTTGCAAGATTCTATGCATTCCATTGGACTGATTTAACTTAATATCTTCTTTGCCTGCCTGTTTGTAATATACAGCCTCGTTCTTTAAGTTCCTAACACCTGCTTCTTCATACATTCTCTGAACTTCATGCTTTTGATATCCAGATACCTGACTTACTCGCTTGATCGTATCTTTATAAACAAGACCTGCATTCTGTAAAACTTCAGCCTGATGTTTTGTTGACTCTGATACATTTCCCATCTTTACGATTCTTTTTGCCATATCAGATATGATCGCTATTGTCAGAGTGTCAATGATGCCAAGTAACTGATCGGAGAACTTTTCCAAATACTTCGGATCAAGCATCTGTGATCACCTACTCTTCCTGGATTGTAAAACGATCATCCTGTGCCGGCATCATTTTCAATGCTTCTTCCATCAGATACGCCATACTTGGCCGCAATGTATATTTCTTTTCGGATCAGTCCTGCAGTTGCATCCTGCTGCATACTCTGCAGTTCCTGTTCTTTGTCGATCACGATCGAATCGTCCCAGTCAAAACTGATCTCGTATTTCTTGCCACCATTTAGATTAGCAAGCTGTGCGATCACATCCATTGCATAGACTAATTGTTCTAATGCTTTTTGCAGCGCTTTCTGGATATCAG
>ENA-OPYX01000046-OPYX01000046.1-human-gut-metagenome-genome-assembly--contig:-NODE-46-length-61243-cov-11.296158_pt1 | contig 61243 bp, 62 predicted proteins | sample MGYA00242639_ERZ504486 | MGnify/ENA primary metagenome ERZ504486 (study PRJEB26092, sample SAMD00036296) | human gut metagenome | host: Homo sapiens | study: EMG produced TPA metagenomics assembly of... | reverse complement strand
CCTGCCTGATTGTTCCCTGCTGCCTGATTTTCTTCTAACAGGGCACTTTCATCTGTCAAATCATAATCCAGACTGTCAATCTCTTCTACAATTCCATCTGTTCCTGCGGTTTCCTGCGCCTCCGTATCTGAGGTATCCGAAACAGCACCTGTTTTCTGTAGTACCTTATCCATTCCCAGATGTGTGTCTGAGTAATTAATGTAGCCGGCAACCGCAATCATAATTGCCAAAGCAGTAATAATCACCTGATTTTTCTTAAAAATCTTTTTCACCCACGCTTCTCCTTTAATTCATTTTCATTACTTTTATTCTATGGGCTTCCACCTGAAATAATGCCTGCACTGCCTCCTGAATATTCTGTACCACTACCGGATTATCTGCTCCCTTTGCAAGAATCAAAACTCCGCTGATTTTCGGATACTTCTGCATTTTTACATAAGGAGTCTGATTTCCTGTTGCATCTTTTTGAAACACCGTCTGGTTTTCATCCTTTTCTACTACATTTTCCCAACTGTTTTCAAAGGTTAAAAATACTTTCGTCTCTCCTGCCCCCTCCGATTCATTGAGCATGTTTTGAAGCCTTGCCTGAATCTGCTCCTGCCATGCCCCTTCTTTTAAATCTTCACTTTTCTCTTCTATCGCTGTATTTGTCTCATTTATCGTCTCTTTTTTCACCGGAATTGCAAGTATCAGACACAAAATTCCAACTAACAGAGCAACCGCCAGATATTCTTTTTTTAATTTGTCCGGAAATCCTCTCATGGCTTGTCCACCTCTTCTTCCCGTTCCTGCCAATAGCGGTTTTCTGCATCATAAGCCTTCTGCTCCCATTCCTTTTGACTCTCTGTCTCTTCTTGAAGCTCCATATCCGGCATCTCAAACATGGTTTCCTCTGCTCCTAAAAGCTTCCCTCCTGTTACAATCAAAACCCAGATAAATAAAAGTCCCATGTAAAACTGAATGTATTTTTTATAACTTCCCTCTGGCAGAAAATGCAGAAGTGCAGACTGAAAGATAAAATAACAGGCAACACTCTGCATCCATAGACAAACTCTCTCCGGCATCGACTCCCCTCCCATATTGACTTGCCTGATTTTTATCCTATTTTCCGATAAATGAAATACTTAGAATTGCAATCGTGATAAAAATCAAAAGTTCCATACAAAGCAGTACCTTTAAAAATAAAACATAGCCATTACCAATTGTGCTAAGTGCTCCTGTCATCCGCTTGTCCGATACCGGCTGTACTACCGCTGCCAACAGTTTATATAAAAATGCAAGCAGCGCCAGACGAATCACCGGCCGGATTCCGATACAGACTAAAATAATAATTCCCACTACACCGATTCCATTTCGGATAATCACGGCTGTCCCAAGGGCAACTTCTGTCACTCCATTAATGGCATTTCCGATTCCGGGAATCGAAGCCGCTGTCTTTCCAATGATGTCCCGCTTTAGAGAATCCATTGCCGGTCCAATCATATTTTGAATCAACTGCATGCCAAGCACCACCGCCATACAGCTTTTTAAACTCCATTCAATCAAAGTCTGCAACAGCTCTGCCATTTTGGATAAGAAATCTTCGCTGTGAAGATAATTGACCAGTTCTACAAGTGCCAAAACATAAATGGCCGGAACAATGCCTTTTAAAAAGGACAACCTGAATCACATAAATTAAAACAGCACTGCTTCATAAAAAAGTCATTGCCGTCGCACATTCCTGAGGAAGCCGTAACCGCAAGAAAATAAGACGGCATTAAAGCTTTTAAAAAGTAAAATAAAATTTTACCAGAAGTTCTTTTAAACTCCACTCCCATACTTCCAAACGATTTTATCAATAATGCAAGCAAAAGCATGTAAGTAATATAAAAGCTGGTTTCTCCGGTTTTTCCATCTCCAAATACTGCTGTAAAATTAGAAAACACAGCTGCAAGAAGTACCAAAAGTACAACTTGAAACATTGCCTTTTGTTCTCTTTGAAGCTGTGCTTTTACTATATTTTTAAACCACTTACTCATTGTCTCTTTTTGAAACAAAGACTCTCCTTTTAAAATCTGATTTAAGATTTCTTCTATGGAAAAGCTGTCCTCTTTTAAAATCTGATTGACTGCATCCTGCATTTGCCCAAGTTCCATATCTTCCATCAGCTTCTGTCTTGTTTCTTCTTCCTGCTGTTCTCTCTGTTTTTGCCCTGCCTGTACAAAAGTTGCTCCAAATTCCAGACAGATCAAAAAGACTGCCAGTATGAATCGAATTCTTCTTTTCATAATAAAAAATTATGAATGGTCTCAACCAGTGCCAGTAACACCGGTAAAGATAATACCATAAGATAAAGTTTCACAAATAACTCAATCTGTCCTGCAATTGCTGCATATCCGGCATCTTTGCAGATACTTGATGAAAACTGTCCAATATAGGTTGCTCCTGTCATTTTAAGCAGAACAAGCACATACTTTTCATCTACCGGAAGAAATTCCTGTATTTTTTTGATACTCTCAAACAGATAGGATAATTTTTCCACTGCATATCCTAAAATACAGATTCCAACGGCAAAGCTCAGATAAACAGAATACTCCGGCTTACTTTCTTTTAAAAAGAGTGCCAAAAGAACTCCCGTAATTCCAATCATCACAATTTTAACAACTTCCATCCTGCCCCCTACAAAGAAAACAAATCTTCAATCGTCTGAAAGAGTTCGTAAATATAAGGAAGCACCCAGAACAGTACGACTAAAAGCCCTGCAAGACTGGTGAGAAAAGCAAGTTCTTCTCTCTGGCTGTGTTTTAAAATCTGACAAAGTACCGAAACAAGAATTCCGACTGCTCCAATTTTAAATAAAATCGTAACTTCCAAGTACTTCCCTCCCCTGCAATTTCAGCTTTTTTTCGCTTTTTTACTGCCAGAGCAAAATCAAAAGAAAGATTCCCCCCATGACCCCCAGACTTTGATACAATTTTCTTTTTTGTGGAATTTCTTTTTGCAGATATTCAATTTTTTGTTCGAGTTCTTTTAAATAAAGCTTCATTGCATTTTTCTGCATTTCCACATCCAGATATCCAAGCGATTCTCCAAAACGGGCAAATTCCTCTTTATCTTCTTTTGTAAGTGCTGTACCTTTTAACTGCTCTTTTATTTCTGTCTCAAACAAATCAGAAAAACGGACTCCATCAAAGGCATCTGCCCTTCCTGCTGTCTGTCTTAAAAAAGAATCAAACGGTACTTTTACTTTTCCGGCACTGCTTCTTAAGGCTTCCGGAAGTGCTGCGTTCTTATAAAGAATCTCTCCTTGAATCAACAGCACAATCCGTTGTAATTCCTGAAGCTGTTCGATTCTTTTTGTAAACTGCCTGCTTTTTTGTACACCCAGCAAAGAGGACGCACTTAATATCAGACATGCACCTGCCACTCTTAACATAAAATTCCCTTTTTTCGGTTTTGGTCATACAGACACGTTCCTCTTTCATCAAAAATTGCCTTGACCTGTCCTGCCCTGTCCTTATTTTGCAAAATAATATAACGTTCAAACACTTTTTCCTGCATGAGTCTCTGCATCAACGGTTTTCGCTTCATATCATCAATGGAACTACCATGAACGGTTGCAAATAGCTTACAGCCACAGTGAATGACTGACTCAATCGCATGAATGTCTTCATAATCGCCAAGCTCATCCACTGCAACCACTTCCGGAGACATCGAACGAATCAGCATCATCATGCCCTCCGCTTTTGGACAACAGTCCAAAATATCCGTACGGATTCCCAAATCATTTTGCGGAATTCCCTGATAAGAGCCTGCAATCTCAGAACGTTCATCCACCACTCCCACCGTTTTCCCCTCAAGATAACGATTCCCATCACTGACCTGGCGGATTAAATCCCGAAGCAGTGTTGTTTTTCCACACATCGGCGGAGAAATAATCAAGGTATGACACACATTATTTTTTTTCATAATATAAGGGAGAATTGGGGTCGCACACCCCTTTATCTGATGTGATAATCTCAGATTGATATAAGATATGTATTTTAGACTTTTTATTTTATCCCCATCTAAGACGGTTTTTCCGGCTATTCCGACCCGATGCCCGCCTTGAATTGTAATAAATCCCTTTCGGATTTCCTCTTCGAATGCATACATGGAATAATTACTGACATATTCCATTGTTTCCCGCAAATCTTCTGCCTCAATCATGCAGACATTCTGCATATTTTTGGTCAGCCTTCCATCTTTCGCAACAAAGTATTCTTTCCCACCGTAGATTACAATCATCGGAGCATTAACCCGAAGCCTGATTTCATAAAGCTCTTCCAAATTAAATCCGGTCTTTTCGAGTATTTCCCGTATTTTAGCAGGAAAGAGATATGTAATTCCCTTTTCTTTCATCTTGTTCACCTCTTAAAATAATATATGAGGACAATCTTTATTTAATACAGGAATTTCTTTCTTGCCGTTTTCCTTTATCTTTTTTTATTCTGATTCTTTTATGCACTCAATTTCACACGCAGACTGTGCTGTTACACAGACCCAGTAATCCTCGATTGAAAAACTTTCCTGCCATGCATTTTTTTCTAAAGTGTCAAGTTCTCTCGTAATTCCCTGACCACTCCACTTTACATAGCTTTCCTTTTGGCTCCAGAGACTGCAAAAGAAAGATTCTTTTTCCTCTGACTGTTCAAGCTGTAACAGCTCCTGTTTCGTTAAGATCCGTCTTAAAAGCCTTGGACTGTAAGATTGTATTTTTTGGATATCAATTCCGATTTCACAAGTTGCCACTGCACAGACTGCATAGTCTCCGGAATGGCTGATATTAAAAAAAGGAAAGCGGGTTTTGTCTTTAAAATACGGTTTTCCATGTGCTCCGATTTCAATAGACTGTTCTAGTTCTTCCAGATTTTGAATGGTTTGGATGTTGCTTTTCTTTATTGCATTTAACAACAGTAGTCTTCCGGCTGTTCGTTCCCGCTTTTGTTTTGAACTTTCTTCTTTTACCAGATTTTCTATTTTTCCATAGTAAATCCATATCTGATTTGTCATTTTTTCTTATCCTTCTCTTCTTTTAATACCAGACCGCTTTCCGTTAAAAATCTGGAGACTTCCAATTCTTTGTCATGCCGATTCTTTGCATATAAAATCCATAAAAATTTCCGTGCCCTTGTAATTCCCACATAAAACAGACGTCGTTCTTCTTCTATACTGCTCTCTGTCACTGCCTTATGATAGGGAAGGGAACCCTCGTTAACATCCATTAAAAAGACTGCATCAAACTCAAGTCCTTTGATACTGTGCAGAGTAGATATCGTAATTCCTTTTTTCTCTGAAACCTGTTTTTTTGCCTGTTCTTTTAACTGCTGTGTATACTCTTCTATATGGACAAACCATTCCGAAAATGACTTAAAGTTTTTTGCACTTGAAGCCAGTTCTTCCATCACTTCAAACAATTCTTCTGACTTAATTTTCCGATACCCTGCGTACTCTTTTAAGTATTCTTCATAGCCGATTCCATAACGGATATAATTAATCGCGCCATAGGGTGTCATACGTTTTAATGTATTCAAATCTTCTTCGAGTTTATCAATCCGGTCACACATCCAGTCTTTTTCCTCATAGAACCAACGCAGTCCCTCAAAAGAAACCTGTGCCTCATCCAAAGCGTCCCTTGAAAAATAGCGGTTGGGACGATTCATAATCCGTAAAAACTCTCTTCGGCTTCTCTCACCCATTGCAATATGGATATAAGAAATCACATCCTGCGCAATCCAGTGTTCATAAAGATTTGGAAGCGTATCCCGCATACAAAATGGAATCTGGTACCGCATCAGGGTTTCCACAAGAAAACGTGCTCCGGAATTGGTGCGGTACAAAACTGCCATCTCTTCATAAGGAATCCCTTCTTTTAACAGCTTCTGCACCTGATTTTTTACATATAATTCTTCCTGTTTTCCATCTTCAAACGCCTGTATTGTTACAGGATTTCCACCCATTCTATCTGCAAATAATTCTTTCTTATAACGTCTTGAGTTTTCTGAAATCACTTTCTGGGAAAGTTCTACAATGGTAGAAGCGGAACGGTAATTGCAAGCTAAGAGTTCTGTCTTTGCATCCGGATAATCCTCTGGAAAATGCAGCATAATCTCCGGCTTTGCACCTCGAAATGCATAAATTGACTGATCATCATCTCCTACGATAAATAAATTATCTTCCGGCTTTGCAAGCAGTTTTACCACATCATACTGCAGTTGATTAATATCCTGAAATTCATCTACTAAAATATAGGAAAAACGCTTCTGCCAGCCTCTTAAAATATCATTTCGGTTTGTCAAAAGTTCATAAGTATATAATAAAATATCATCAAAATCAAGCAGTTTTGAAGCTTTGCATCGCTTCACATAAGCCTGATAAATCGCACGGAATGTATCATCCGGACAATTGGCTGAATAATAATGTTCGAGTGGAATCCGTCCGTTTTTTACCATGGAAATTTCCTGTACCAGTCCCTGAAAAAATTCTTTTTCATCTTCTATCGTAAGCTTCTGGCGATATACAATTTCTTTTAAGATATCATATTTACGCTCTTCACTTAAAATATTCTGCGCATTTAAGTGATAAGCATATTTTAAAATAGTGTAATAAACACCATGGAACGTACCAAAGGTAACCTGTTCATAAGGCGCATTCACATTTTTTTCTTTACACAGGCGTAAAAAACGCTCCTTCATCTCTCTGGCAGCAGCCTTTGTAAAGGTCACCACCAGAATAGAAGAAGGAGTCACTTTTTTTTCTTGTATTAAATTCACCACTCGCTTTGTAATCGTCGTTGTTTTCCCTGAACCAGGACCGGCAAGAAGCATCATCGGTCCTTTATCATGGGAAATCGCACGGTTTTGTGCTGAATTTTCTTTCATTTACTTTTCTCCAGTTCAAATTGTTTCAACCCACAGTCGGTAATTTCACAGAGTCTGACATGTCAGCAAAACGCTGACTGTGGTTTACCTCATGTCAGTGGGGGATACCGATTTCTCTCCGCCCATCACTGCCGTTAACCTTTCTGTTTGCAATTTCTCTCACCACCTATAGAGGTGGGAGAATCCTTGCTATATTTGTTGAATTAAGAAAGTTTTTCTACTGCTGCTTTTAAACGTATAATGGATTCGTCTTTTCCAAGTACTTCAAGGATTTCTGTTGCACCGGCAGGTGTCATCTGTTTTCCTGAAAGTGCGGTACGAATCGGCCATAAAATCTGTCCGTTTTTGTATCCGTTTTCTTTTGCAAATCCACACAGTAATTCGTATAATGCATCGTTTGTGTAATCTTCGTGTGCTTCTAATACCGGAATGATTTTATTTAATACTTCTAAAGAAATTTCCGGATTTGTTTTCATTTTCTTATGAGTATACATTGCAACATCGTATTCTGGAACTGCTTCAAAGAAGTCAATTAAATCCGGAATGTCCGGGAATACTTCGATTCTGGTTTTTACCATCTGTGCAATTTTCTTTAAATCTAAGTCTTTTTTAATTACACTCTGAATGTATGGAAGTGCCATTTCATAGAATTTATCAAAATCCATTGCTTTAATGTATTCGCCATTCATCCATTTTAATTTTGTCATGTCAAACACAGCCGGAGATTTGCTCATGTGATGGTAATCAAATTCTTTTACCAGTTCTTCAAGGCTGAAAATCTCACGATTGTCCTGTGGACACCATCCAAGCAGTGCAACGTAGTTTACGATTGCTTCTGTTAAGAATCCCTGCTCTAATAAATCTTCATAAGAAGAATGTCCGGAACGTTTGCTTAATTTTTTATGTTCTTCGTTTGTGATTAACGGACAGTGTACATAAGTCGGGATTTCCCATCCAAATGCTTCATAAATACGATTGTATTTCGGTGAAGAAGAAAGATATTCATTTCCTCTTACTACATGTGTGATGTTCATCAGATGGTCATCGATTACGTTTGCAAAGTTGTAAGTCGGATATCCATCGGATTTAATCAGAATTAAATCATCTAATTCATCATTCTGTACGGTGATATCTCCATAAATATCATCATGGAAGGTTGTTGTACCTTCTGTCGGCATGTTAAAACGAATAACATGCGGTTCTCCTGCTGCCAGTTTTGCTTCAACTTCTTCTTTGCTTAAATACAGGCAGTGTTTATCATAAACAGAGATTTCTTTTCCATCTTCTCCAACGTTGGATTTTAAAGATTCCAGACGTTCTTTGGTACAGAAACAGTAATAAGCATCTCCCTGCTCAATTAACTGTTTTGCATATTTTAAATAAATTCCCTGTGCATTTCTTTCACTCTGAACATAAGGACCATATCCGCCATCTTTATCCGGACCTTCATCATGAACCAGACCTGTTTTTGCCAGTGTACGATAAATAATATCCAGTGCTCCGTCTACGAAACGTTCCTGGTCGGTATCTTCAATACGAAGCATAAAACTTCCGTTTTCATGTTTTGCAATTAAATAAGCATATAATGCAGTTCTTAAATTTCCGACATGCATTCTTCCTGTCGGGCTTGGTGCGAATCTTGTTCTTACTGTACTCATTTTCTATCTCCTTAAAAATCGTCTTTTTCAGACTTTTTTCTCGACTCCATCGATACGACTAAAATTATACCTTATGAATTTTGACTTTTCAAGTGTTAACTATTCTTGAAATACCTGATAAACAAAAAAGAATCCTGATTTCAGGACTCTTTTTGTTATCGGTTTATCGAAACTCTTCCATAATCTCTGCTACTGTTTCTATCTTATCTGCACGATATGCATTTTCTCCGCAAAACAGCAGACCTTCATCTACTCTGCCCTCTGCTGCATTAACCAGCGCTTCTGTAATGCAGTATGGAATCGTCTTTTTATCGCAGGTCACAATACACTGATAGCAGTGTTTGATTTTGCATTTTTCTGTTTTTACTTTTTCCAGAAATGGATTTAGAATCGCACGTCCCGGCATCCCAACCGGACTTTGTACAATCTTTATATCTTCTTTTTTTGCCTTGATGTAGCTTTGCTTGTAGGCTTCGTCGGCATCACATTCTTTCGTTGTCACAAATCTTGTTCCCATCTGAACTCCATCTGCGCCAAGTTTCATAACGTGTTCCATATCTTTTCGCTCATAAATTCCGCCGGCAACTACTACTGGAATCTTTTTTGAGAATTTTTCACTATACTCTTTTACTTTTTCAATAATCGAGACAATCACGTCATCGTAAGCCTCATCTGTAACAGTTTCTAATTCTTCTCTTGAAAATCCAAGATGTCCACCTGCTTTTGGTCCTTCAATCACAACCAAATCCGGTGCTGTCTGATATTTTCGCTCCCACATCCTGCAGATAACCGTCAAAGATTTCAAAGAAGAGACAATCGGTGCAATCTTTGTTTTGCTTCCCTCTACATATTTGGGAAGGTCAATCGGCAGTCCGGCTCCGGAAATAACAATGTCAATTCCGGCTTTTACGGCTGATTTTACATACTCTTCATAACGCTGTGTTGCCACCATGATATTCACTCCAAGCACTCCGCCTTTTGCCAGTTCTCTTGCCTTTTTAATTTCTTTTTCAATTGCACGGAAATTTGCCTCAAATGGTTTTTCATAAAAATCCGGTTCTCTCCAGCCTATCTGAGCGGTTGAAATCACACCAAGCCCGCCACAGGCAGAGACATTTCCTGCAAGTCCTGAAAGACTGATTCCAACGCCCATTCCGCCCTGCACAACCGGAATTTTCACTTCCAAATCTCCTATTTTTAATGATTTGCTCATATTTTTTCCTGCCTATTTCTTCTTATCTTCCTAAGTTCTTACATCTTGCGGAAACGTTCATAACGGTCTTCTGCCAGTTCTTCTTTTGTTTTTTTATCCATTCTCTGAAGAAATTCTCGCATCTTCGTTTTCATATTCTCAGAAATTTCTTCTAAGTTTTCTTCACATGCCGGATATGGTTCTTCAATCACCTGTTCAATAATTCCAAGTGCTTTTAAATCCTTTGCCGTAATTTTCATAATTTCCGCAGCTTCTTTTGCTTTTTTGCTGTCTTTCCATAAGATAGAGGCAAATCCTTCCGGCGATAAAATCGAATAAGTGGCATTTTCCAGCATCCAGACTTCATTTCCAACACCAATGGCAAGTGCACCACCACTTCCGCCTTCTCCGATTACAATACTTAAAACCGGAACTTTTAAATCCGACATTTCCATTAAGTTTCTGGCAATCGCTTCTCCCTGTCCGCGTTCTTCTGCTTCAATTCCACAAAATGCTCCGGGAGTATCAATAAAATTGATAATCGGACGATTAAATTTTTCTGCCTGTTTCATCAGTCGAAGTGCTTTTCGATACCCTTCCGGAGACGGCATCCCAAAATTTCTCGTAATATTATCTTTTGTATTACGACCCTTTTGTACTCCAATAACCGTAACCGGTTGTCCGTCCAATAATGCAAGTCCACCAATCATTGCCCCATCATCTCGAAAGGCACGGTCTCCATGCAGTTCCATAAAGGTATCAAATATCTTTCCAATATAATCCAAACTGGTTGGTCTTTTAGAATCACGAGCTATTTCTACCCGCTCCCATGCAGTCATTTCTTTTTTTCTGGTTCTTCGCTTCTTTGTTTCGATTTTCTGTTTCTGTTCACCCTGAAAACAAATTTTATTAAACTGACTATAACTTGCATTTCGCTCATGCAGTTTTACAAGACCGGACAAGGTTCTTCGTAAATCATTTCGTTTTACAATTCCATCAATAATTCCATGTTCTACTAAAAATTCCGAACGCTGGAATCCTTCCGGAAGTTTTTGTCCAATTGTCTGTGCAATCACCCTTGGACCGGCAAATCCAATCAGTGCTCCAGGCTCTGCCAGAATAATATCTCCAAGCATTGCAAAACTTGCGGTCACTCCTCCTGTTGTCGGGTCTGTCAGAACCGGAATGTAGAGCAGTCCTGCTTTGCTGTGTGCTTTAATTGCCGCAGAGGTTTTCGCCATCTGCATTAAAGAAACCATTCCCTCCTGCATCCTTGCTCCGCCCGAACAGCAGAATAAAATAACCGGAAGCTTTTCTTTTGTCGCACATTCAAATGCTCTGGTAATTTTCTCTCCTACCACATATCCCATGCTTCCCATTAAAAAACGGGCATCACAGACTCCAAGCACGACTCTTGTCTTATCAATCTGGGCTTCTCCGATTTTGATTGCTTCTTCTAAGTGAGTCTTTTCCTGCACTTCGGCAATTTTCTCTTCATAATTCGGATAATTCAAAAAGTTCTTTGTCTTAATATCCGTACTCCACTCTTTAAAACTTCCCTTATCTGCAATCATGCGGATTCTCGTCTTTGCCTTCATTCTAAAATATCCCTGACATTTTGGGCAGACATAACTGTTTTTTACTACATCTTCTTTATAAAGCAGTTCTCCGCATTTTGGACATTTTACCCACAGACCTTCTGGTACAGACGGACCAAACTGGGCTTCATTTATTTCTTCTGTTTTGGCTGATTCATTTGTCGATTTTTTAAATAAATCCTTCAATCTGGACATTTCGCCTGCTCCTTACTACTCATAATGTTCTTCAATAAAATGTGTGGTTACGTTTCCTTCTAAAAAATCTTTCTGATTTAAAATATCATACTGAAAATCCAGATTTGTCTGAACCCCTTCAATGACGACTTCCCCAAGCGTACTTCGCATCTTTGCGATTGCAGACTCCCTGTCTTTGTCATATACGATCACTTTCATAATCATTGAATCATAATTGGGCGGAATCTGATAACCACTGTAAACTGCGGTATCAATTCTTACTCCGTTTCCTCCCGGAAGATACAGATTTTCAATCTTTCCCGGACACGGCATGAAATTTTTCTTCGGATTTTCTGCATTGATTCGACATTCAATTGCATGACCCTTAACCTGAATTTCCTCCTGCTTAACAGAAATCGGAAGTCCTGCCGAAATACGAATCTGTTCTTTAATCAAATCCACACCTGAGACAAATTCCGTCACCGGATGTTCTACCTGAATTCGGGTATTCATTTCCATAAAGAAAAATTCTCCGGTTTCTGAAAGTAAGAATTCAATCGTTCCGGCACTTTCATATCCGACTGCCTTTGCCGCACGAACTGCAGTTTCACCCATTTTTTTTCTGATTTCTTTAGTAATTGCACAACATGGAGATTCTTCTATCATCTTCTGATGACGTCTCTGAATCGAACAGTCACGTTCTCCAAGCTGAACGGCTGTTCCGAATTTATCTCCTAAAATCTGTACTTCTACATGACGAGGACGTCCCACATAGCGTTCCAGATACATCGTATCATCTGCAAAGGAATTAATAGATTCTCTTTGTGCGGTATTAAAATTTTCTTCAAAATCTGCCTCACTTTCAGAAACTCTCATTCCTTTTCCTCCACCACCGGAGGATGCTTTAATCATAATCGGAAATCCGATTTTTTTTGCTTCTTCTAAAGCTTCTTTTGCAGTATAAACCGGCTCTTTTGTGCCTGGAACGACTGGTACTCCGGCTTCCTGCATGGTCTTTCTCGCCTGCGATTTATTTCCCATTTTGTCAATTACATCTGCAGACGGTCCGATAAATACCACATTGCATTTTTCACACATTCGGACAAATTTACTGTTCTCAGAGAGAAAGCCAAATCCCGGATGAATCGCTTCTGCCTTTGTTGCCACCGTCGCACTTAAAATTCGTTCCATATTTAAATAACTTTCTGAAGCCGGAGCCGGTCCAATACAGACTGCTTCATCTGCAAGCTGGGCATGAAGCGCATCTTTATCTGCTTCCGAATAAACCGCAACCGTCTTAATTCCCATTTCACGACACGCTCTGATAATACGGACCGCAATTTCTCCGCGATTTGCAATTAATATTTTATGAAACATTTTTCCACACTCCTATCCGATTGCAAATGTCAGTTCTGCTGAGACTGTAATCTTGCCCTCCTGATTTTTGGCAACCGCTTTTCCTACTCCAATCGGTCCTTTTTCTTTTATAATTTCAAGCTCTAACGTTAACACATCACCCGGAACGACTTTTGTCTTAAATTTCGCATTGTTAATTGCACCAAAATAAGCAGTTTTTCCTTTATTTTCCGGCTTGCTTAAAATTGCAACAGCGCCGACCTGCGCAAGTGCCTCAATCTGTAAAACACCTGGCATCACTGGCTCCTGTGGAAAATGTCCTGCAAAATATGGCTCGTTGTAGCTGACACATTTTCTTCCGACTGCACGTACACCCGGCTCTAATTCTTCAATCGTGTCAATTAATAAAAATGGCTGTCTATGAGGAATAATCTCCATAATTTCTTTTGTTGTAAGCTTCATCTGATTTCTCCTAACCAATGACAAATAATGGCTGTCCATATTCTACAACCTGTTCATTTTCAATCTGAATTTCTTTTACGACTCCGTCAAATTCGGACTCGATTTCATTCATAAGTTTCATCGCTTCTACAATACCAAGTACCTGACCTTTTTTTACGGTATCTCCTACTTTTACAAATGGGGCAGAATCCGGTGAAGAGGCACTGTAAAATGTTCCAACTAATGGAGATTTCACAACATTTCCCTCTGCTTTTTTGATTTCTTTTTGTTCTGCCGGTTTAATCTCATCCATCGCAACACTTTGAATTTCTTTTGGTACGCTTTCCTGCTTCTGAACTACTACTTTGGACTGTTTATCTGTTTTCATGGAAAGCTTAAAGCCGTCTTCTTCTATCTGGAACTGTGTCAGATTAGAATCACTGACGGTCTTGATTAATTCAATCATTTTTTCAAATTCCATTTTAAGCTACCTCCTAGTCATTCCATTTCTTAAGCAACAGACTGGCATTATGTCCACCAAACCCCAGAGAATTTGTCAGTGCATACGGAATTTCCATTCCTACTCCGCTTCCCGCTACATAATCCAAGTCACATTCTTCATCTTTTACCTGATATCCTGCTGTTGTATGTACATAATTGTTTTCCATCTGTTTTACACAGGCAATCACTTCCACTGCTCCCGCTGCTCCTAAAAGATGTCCAATCATGGATTTTGTAGAATTGATTTTCATCTTATAGGCATGTTCCCCAAACAATTTTTTAATTGCTCTTGTCTCAAATAAGTCATTGTGATGGGTACTTGTTCCATGTGCGTTGATATAAGTAACCTCTTCTGGCTGAATTTTTGCTTCCTTGATGGCATTTGCCATTGCATTTGCAGCACCTTCTCCATCTTCTGCCGGAGAAGTGATATGATAGGCATCGCTGGTTGCTCCATATCCCACGACTTCTGCTAAAATCTTTGCACCACGTTTTTTCGCATGTTCCAATTCTTCCAATACGACAATTCCAGCGCCCTCTCCCATTACAAATCCATCCCGCTCTTTATCAAACGGAATCGAACAACGGTCTGGATTTGTGGATTTTGAAAGTGCAGTCAATGCAGCAAATCCGCCAATTCCAATCGGACTGATTGCGGCTTCTGTTCCACCTGCTACCATGACATCTGCATCACCAAACTGAATACTGCGATAAGCTTCACCGATACAGTTTGTTCCTGTTGCACAGGCAGTTACGACATTTAAGCTCTTTCCTTTTAATCCAAATTGAATCGATACATTTCCCGCTGCCATGTTGGAAATCATCATTGGTACTAATAAAGGATTGATTCTGTTTGGTCCTTTTTCTAATAATCTGGTGTGTTCACGCTCCATTGCCTGAAGGCTTCCGATTCCTGAACCAACCGAACAGCCCACACGGTAAGCATCTTCTTTCTCCATGTCAAGACCTGCCTCTTCGATGGCTTCTTTTGTGGCTGCGACCGCATACTGGCAGAACAGTTCCATTCTCTTTGCTGCCTTTGCATCCATAAATTCTTTTCCGACAAATCCTTTTACTTCACCGGCAAGATGTGCTTTATATTCAGAGGCATCAAAACGGGTAATTTCTCCAAATCCATGTCTGCCTTCTTTTAATCCGTTCCAGAACTCTTCTACATTTAATCCAAGCGGAGTGATTGCTCCCATTCCTGTTATTACTACTCGTCTCATAACGTCCTCCTACATGCTCATTCCGCCATCGACACTGATGACCTGACCTGTGATATAATCTGCTTCTTCTGATGCTAAAAATGCAACTGCATTTGCAATTTCTTCTGGTTTTCCAAATCTTCCAAGCGGAATCTGTTTACAGGAAGTTTCTTTCACAGCCTCCGGTAACACCTCTGTCATATCCGTTTCCACAAATCCCGGTGCAACCGCATTGACGGTAATTCCACGGCTTGCAAGTTCTCTTGCCATTGTTTTCGTCAGACCAATCACACCAGCCTTGCTTGCTGCATAATTTGCCTGTCCCGCATTTCCAAGGATTCCGGACACTGAAGAAATATTGATGATTTTTCCGCCTTTTTGTTTTAACATCCATCTCGTTGTGTGACGAATTGTATTAAATGTTCCTTTTAAATTTGTCTCAATGACAGCATCAAAATCTTCTTCTTTCATTTTCATAATCAGTCCATCTCTTGTAATTCCGGCATTATTTACCAAAATATCAAGATGTCCATACTGTGCAATCACATCTTTTATCATTTTTTCGCAGGCTTCAAAATCACTGACACTGCACTGATATGCAGATGCAGTTCCTCCATTTTCCAAAATGGTTTTTACGACTTCTTCGGCTCTTTCTTTCGAGCCGTTATAATTTACCACTACCACTGCACCCTGCCCTGCAAGTTTTAAGGCAACTGCTCTTCCGATTCCTCTTCCTGCGCCGGTTACTAATGCGATTTTTCCTTCTAACATGATTCTGCCTTTCTTAATTTCAAATTTCAAATCCGTTTATTGTCAAGCGGATATTCGCAATCCGCTTTCGCTACTTGCTTGATTTGGTTAAATCATTTCAAACAATTTACTACCGTTTCAAACTCTTCTTTATTCTGAATATTCATAACGGTCACATTCCGGTTAATTTTTCTCATAAATCCACTTAAGGTTTTTCCAGGTCCGATTTCCACAAAGGTATCTACCCCATCTTCAATCATCGCTTCTACACACTGCTGCCATTTTACAGAAGAGGAAACCTGTTTAACAAGCAGTGGTTTGACTTCTTCTGCCTTGGTCACATATTGTGCTGTCACATTTGTCACATAAGGAATTTCCGGTTTCTTTACCTCTATTGCATCCAATACTTCTCCAAGTGCTTCTCCAGCCTGCTCAAGCATTGCAGAATGAAATGGACCAGATACCTTTAAAGGAACAATCCTTCTTGCTCCAGCTTCTTTTAATGCCTCGGATGCTCTTTCTACAGCCTCTTTTTCTCCGGTAATGACAATCTGCCCCGGGCAGTTATAATTGGCAATCGATACAATTCCTTCCGTCTTTTCACAGATTTCTTCAATCAAATCGGCACCTGTTCCCATTACTGCCGCCATTGCACCGCCACTCGGAACTGCCTCCTGCATTAAAATTCCTCTTTTTCTGACCAGTAAAAAAGCATCTTTTTCTAAAAGAGTTCCTGCACAGACACAGGCAGCGTATTCACCCAGACTTAAGCCGGCAGTCACATCTGCTTTCACTCCCTGTGCTTCCAATGCCTTTAAAATGGCAACTTCCACACTAAGCATTGCAATCTGTGTATATTCTGTAATATTTAACTCTTCGTTTTCTTCAAATAACAGTGCCGGCATATTAAGACCAGTAACTTCTCCTGCTAAATCAATCATTTCCCTGCACACAGGAATTTCTTCGTAAAAATCTTTTCCCATGCCGGTATATTGTGCTCCCTGTCCCGGAAAAATAAAAGCTGTCTTGCTCATATAAAACTCCTTTGAAACTAGAATATTTTGTATTTCAAACTATTTACCTAAAAAGAATCTGCCGCAAGAGTTATTTCTTACCATTGCGGCAGATTCCAGTCTTTCTTATTCTTCTACGCCTTTATTTTTTAAATAGTCAATAACAGCACCAACTGTTGTTAATTCCTGAAGTTCTTCTGCCGGAATTTCTACAGAATATTCATCTTCTAAAGCCATAACTAATTCAAATAAATCTAAGGAATCCGCTCCTAAGTCATCTTTAAAAGAAGTATCTACGTTGATTTCTCCTTCGTCACAATTCAACTGTTCTGCAATAATTTCTCTCATTTTTTCTAACATAATCTTTAATCTCCTTATAAAATATATCTCATTTTTTATTTTTTTCAATTAGGCTCAAAATTACTTTGATGCTCAAAGTATATCTTCTTTGCCACTATTTGTCAACAGTTTTTTCTCACATCTTAAATGCATAGCGCATTAAATCCCAAAAGTCAGTCTGCATATCACTTTCCTGGTTTTTAACTTTTCTCACTAAAACCGGATTATCCGTGATAATATTATCCACGCCCACATCCAGCATCCGCTTAATATCTCCACGATAATTCACCGTCCAGGCATGTACTTCTTTACCAAGAGAATGTGCTTCCCTCACAAACGCCTCATCCACATAAGTATATTTCACACTGAAAAAGTCTGCTGCTTCTATCCGTGAAATGGTTCCATAAGTCATCGTCATGATATATCCGGTACGGATGTCAGGATTTGCCTTTTTCACTTGCTTCAAAAACGAATAATTCATCGAAGTAACCACACAATGATCCTCGAAATGGTTCTGTTCTATTATACGCACAACTTTCTTTACAATTCCTTTATTTTGCCCATTGTATTTAATTTCAATATTCAAATCCAGTTTTCCCCTGCAGAATTTCAATACTTCATCTAATGTTGGAATCTTTTCCCCACGAAATTTTTTATTAAAACTTGAACCTGCATCAAGCTGTGCAATCTCTGCATAAGTCATTTCCCATACATTCTTCTTTACACCCGCCGTTCGTTTTAGAGAATTATCATGCAGGAGAACCAATTCCCCATCGGCTGTTTCCTGCACGTCAATCTCTGCGTAATCTGCTCCACATTTTATAGTATAATCCAGAGAACTAATTGTATTTTCCGGTGCCATAAGAGCCCCTCCCCTGTGTGCAGTGACTCCGGTTGTACTCATCAGACTGTTTACGGCACTGCTATGGTCAGAAGCCAGTACAACCAGATAAGAACCTTCCATGACGAGTAAAATCGCAGTAAAGATGGCCGCTGCTCTTCTTTGACCGATTTTCTGATACCATAATTTCTGTCTGAAAATAGCAGCAATTCCCGCTTCACTTTTTTTCTGGATATGGTAACGCGCATAAATAAAATAAACAAAGGCAAGGCTCAGCATCAGCTGGAGTGCTCCTGCAAAGATACCGATTCCCATACGAATCCAGTCATTATAGACAAGCACTGCGCTTACAACTGCTGACTTTGGTTTGCTTAAAATTGCATAACCGGAAGCTGTGGCATTTGCCAGAAAATAAACACCCATGATAACTGCAAGCATCACGATATGGAGTGCCACAAAACCTAAAATAATTCGCTTCCAGTGCCATTTTAAAAGAATCCATCCTGATTTTAATCCTCTGCTGCTTTTTCTTTCCTCCAGCAAACAATAGGGAAGCGAAAATACCGCCAGAAAAGAAATCACCAAAATAACTCCAACCGCCAGATATAAAATCCAGTGTGGCTTCACCCATTTATAGATCTGCATCACACTGTACTGAAGCACTCCAAAATAAGAGATTTCCATAATTAAAAAATAGACCGACAAAAACGGAGCTGCCATCAAAATACATATAATCCAGGAGCTCTGACTGTGTTTTAAAAAATGCAACGTCCGTCGGATTCCTTCAATCAACATATCACTGGTATAGATTTTTCGTTTTTGATAGGAATGGGAAAAACATGATAAAACCGCTGAAATTTCTATTAAAAAGAAAAATAAAATCAGCAATAAAATTCCAAAAAGAAAAATCAGGGAAGTTGGATTTTGTAAAAATTTGTGGAAATTTTCTGCTGTCAGATAACTGAAATTGCGCTTTTTTAAAGAGTAATTAACTGCTGTTGAAGTCAAATTTGTAATAATTAAAAAAGTAGCAACCCGATATCCTGCTTCAAACAAAAGCAGACTTATCATATTATATTTTATCATCTTCCACATACTTTTAATTCTTAGTATCATCTTTTTTTCCTGTTCTTTGCTTTTTTAACTTATTGTTTTTATTTTACCAAATCTACCACCTTACATACAAGACCTATCTTTGGGTTTTTTCATTTTAGACTTTTTTCATGAAAAGTTTACTTGTTCGAATTTATGAATTATGTTAAGATACCCACAGACATATAAGCTTATACAGAGAACAAAAATCATATAGATAGATGGAAAGCAGGGGAAACTATGGCAGAAGATAAGGATTATTTAGAACAGGAAGAAGAAAACAAAGAAGATTATGAAAATGTCTGCTTTATCTGCAGACGTCCGGAAAGCAAAGCCGGAAAAATGATCGATATTCCGGGCGGAATTCACGTCTGCATGGACTGTATGCAGAAGAGTTTTAATTCTATGAACAATATGCCGATGGATTACAGTGAATTAATGAAAAACATGCCCAACATCAGCATGGTTGATTTAAATTCATTACAAAATGAAATTCCAAAAAAACAGAGAATTAAAAAGAAAAAAGCTCAGCCTGAAAAAGAAGCAAATGAAAAAATCGCCAAAAAGGTATTTGATATCCGCAGTATACCGGCACCTCATAAAATCAAAGAAAGCCTGGATTCTTATGTAATTGGACAGGAATATGCAAAAAAAGTAATGTCTGTGGCCGTTTACAATCATTATAAACGAGTATTTGCAGACAATGCCGATGAAATTGAAATCGAAAAATCCAATATGCTTATGATTGGACCAACCGGAAGTGGAAAAACCTATCTGGTCAAGACACTGGCAAGACTGCTTGATGTACCGCTTGCAATCACAGATGCTACTTCTCTTACCGAAGCCGGCTATATCGGGGATGACATCGAAAGCGTTGTAAGCAAACTGCTTGCAGCCGCTGATAATGACGTGGAAAAGGCAGAACACGGAATTATTTTTATCGATGAAATTGATAAAATCGCCAAAAAGAAAAATACCAATCAAAGAGATGTCAGCGGGGAAGCTGTACAGCAGGGAATGTTAAAACTTTTAGAAGGCAGCGAGGTTGAAGTTCCGGTAGGTGCCAACAGCAAAAATGCAATGGTTCCACTTGCAACTGTAGATACCAAAAATATTTTATTTATCTGTGGCGGAGCATTTCCCGACCTTGAATCCATTATCAAAGAACGTTTAAATAAACAGGCTTCTATTGGATTCATGGCAGACTTAAAAGATAAATATGACAATGACAGCAAGCTTTTAAATAAAGTAACTGTTGATGACTTAAAGAAATTTGGTATGATTCCGGAATTTTTAGGACGTCTTCCGATTATCTTTACACTGGACGGTCTATCTGAAGAAATGCTTGTTCAGATTTTAAAAGAACCAAAAAATGCAATTTTAAAACAATATCAGAAATTACTGGCACTGGATGAAGTAAAACTTGAATTTGAAGAAGGAGCACTTCATGCGATTGCAAAAATGGCATTGGAAAAACATACTGGAGCCCGTGCGCTTCGTGCAATCTTAGAAGAATACATGCTGGATATCATGTATGAAATCCCAAAAGATGATAATATCGGAGAAGTTATCCTTACAAAAGAATATATTGAACACTCTGGCGGGCCAAGAATTATTCCAAGAGGTCAGGCCGTATTACAGCTTGAAACAAGAGAGTTATAAAGCTTAAGTCGAATGAGAAGAATCCTAATGCAGGATTCTTCTCTTATTTTATAAAAAGTGTTCGCTTGTCGATTTTTGTCAAATTATACGAATTTTATCGTATAATGTCGTTTTTTTTGGAAGATATCGACAATTTTCTTGACAAAGCTAGTAAAGTTCGATATAGTAATTTTAGAGTCTTTTCTTATGAGGTCGGTCCCGTTCGGGAGAAGTTTTCCCTTGATAAAAAAAGATATTCTAACTGCATCTCTTCCGCTGCTCTTGTGGATATTACAGGATTTTACCGGGACCGTTCTGGAAAAGGTAGAATCCATTTTTTCATTTATAAAGATTAAAAGATCTTATAACTTCTATAACCAACACAAAATTATTAAAGAAAGAAAAACAATCATGATAGAAAAACAAATCGAAGATTTTAGTATTGAACAAATTGCAAAATCCGGACAATGTTTCCGCATCCATAAAGAAAAAGATGGCAGTTTCTCTAATGTTGCATTTGGAAAGCATCTGCGAATCATCCAAAAAAATGAGCAGGTACTCTTTGACTGTTCTGAAACTGAGTTTAAAGAAATCTGGGAATCTTATTTTGATTTGAAAACAGATTATCACAAAATAAAAGCCTCTGTAGACAAAAACGATAGTTACCTTACCAAAGCTGTGAATTATGGATGGGGCATGCGAATTTTAAATCAGGATTTATGGGAAATCATCATTACATTTCTAATTTCGCAAAATAATAATATTCCGAGAATCCGAAAAAGCGTAGCGGCTCTCTGTGAAAAATTCGGAGAGAAAAAAATAACCCCAGAAGACAAAATTTATTACACTTTTCCTGAAAGTGAAACTCTTGCCTCTGCCAAAATGGAAGGACTTGCCGGTCTTGGACTTGGATACCGTGACAAATATATTTATAAAATGGCCTGTTCCGTAGCAGACGGCTCTTTTTCCCTTGAAACATTAAAAAAACAGGATACTGCGACTGCTCATAAAATGCTGACAGACCAATATGGCATCGGAAATAAAGTGGCAGCCTGCATTGCCTTATTTGCTCTGCATCACGTAGATGCTTTTCCGATTGATACACACGTAAAAAAAATTTTAGCTGAACATTATCCGGATGGATTTCCTTATGAAAAATATAAAGGATATGCCGGAATCTTACAACAGTATATGTTCTTTTATGACTTGTAAATCAAAATCTAACAAAATGTAATTTTCCATTTGATACTTACCTATACTATTCTATGCAATAAAAAAATGAGTCCAGCACTTTTTACTGGACTCAAAAAAGCTATTTACGATTTGCAGGTTCAATTGCAATATGATTTCCTTTGATTGTTGCACTCTTCATTGCTTTTAAGACTTCTGAGGCATATTCTCTTGGTACTTCAACAAAGGTATATTTATCAAACATATCGATTGTTCCGATTAATTTTCCAGGCATTCCGCTTTCACCGGCGATTGCGCCTAAAATATCACCTGGACGAATTTTCTGTTTTTTACCAATATTAATAAACAGACGAACCATTCCCGGTTCTTCTGCACCGGTATCTCCAAAATCTGTTATTTCTTCCTCTTCGGTTTCTTCTTTTACCATTCCCATATACATTTTAAGCAGGGCCGCTGCCATATCCATTGTCGTATAATCAGACGCATTGACACGTTCTTCGATGGCATCTAACATAAGAGAAAGATTTTCACGCTCAATTACTGAATCTGCCTTTGCAAGGATATGTTCCATCTTAGTGTTTGCAACATCATTGATAGACGGCACTTTCTGTGCATAAATCTTTGTCTTGCAGTATCTCTGAATTTCTTTTAATTTATACATTTCTTTTCCGCTGACAAAAGAAAATGCATGTCCGCCTCTTCCGGCACGTCCGGTACGACCGATACGATGTACATAATATTCTTCATCCTGTGGCAAATCATAGTTGAAAACAGCTTCGACATCATCGACATCAATTCCTCGTGCAGCGACGTCTGTTGCAACAAGAATCTCTGTTTTTCCGGTACGGAAACTCTGCATCACACGGTCACGCTGAGACTGTTTTAAATCTCCGTGTAATCCGGCTGCAAAATATCCTCTTCCGATTAAAGCTGTTACCAGATTATCTACCTGTTTTTTCGTATTACAAAATACAACAGAAAGATTTGGAGAATAAATATCTAATAAGCGGGATAACACTTCTTCTTTATTTTTTGGTTTTACTTCATAATAAAACTGTTCGATATTCGGAACGGTCAGCTCTTTTTTGGTTACTTTAATCAGTTCTGCATGATTCTGGTATTTCTTTGTGATTTCCAAAATTGGTTTTGGCATTGTTGCAGAAAATAAAACAGTCTGACGTTCTTCTGGAACACCACTTAAAATAGTTTCAATATCATCACGAAATCCCATGTTTAACATTTCATCTGCTTCATCAAGCACAACTGTATGAATATGGTCCATCTTTACAGTCTTTCTGCGCATGTGATCCATCACACGACCCGGAGTTCCGATAACAAGCTGAGTTCCGTTCTTTAAAGAACGAATCTGTTTCACAATATCCTGTCCCCCGTAAATTGGAAGAATCTTGATTCCGTGCATATATTTCGCAAGATTACGGATTTCATCTGCAACCTGTATTGCAAGCTCTCTTGTCGGACAAAGTACAATTGCCTGAAGCTTTTTATTTTTCGGGTCTATCTTCTGAAGAAGTGGAATACCAAATGCAGCGGTTTTTCCAGTTCCGGTCTGTGCCTGTCCGATAATATCTTTTCCGCTGATAATAGCCGGAATTGCTTTTGTCTGAATTGGAGAAGCTTCCTCAAATCCCATAAAACGGACTGCTCTTTCAATTTCAGGACATAAGCCGAGTTCTTCAAATGTAATGGTTTCCATATATAAATTTCCTTTCTATTAGTAGGCATCTGTGAATCAATAGAAATAACAATAGAAACAATCTCAAGACTTTTTCACCTGCTTTTCTATGAATTGACAGAAAAATAGATGCCACAGTAAGCGCTCGTAATGCTTATTGTGGCATCTCACAAAACTTAGTCAGCGAAAACTATGATAACAGAATCATAATCAATTGTCAAATTATTTTACGTTTGACTTAATTCCCATTCTTTGTCATAGATTCGCAAAAGGCCTGGCAAGGTGCATCAAAACTTGGATTAAATGCATAAAAATTCCTCGAATCCAATTCTTCCTGTACTGAACGAAGTGCTTCACCAAAACGCTGGAAATGCACAATTTCTCTTGCACGCAGGAAACGAATCGGCTCTGCTACTTCAGAATCTTTTACGACACGCAGGATATTATCATAAGTACTCCTTGCTTTTTGTTCTGCTGCCAAATCTTCAAATAAATCCGTAATCGGATCGCCCTTTGACTGAAACTCACAGGCATTAAATGGAATACCTCCTGCTGCCTGAGGCCAGATTCCCACGGTATGGTCGATATAATATGGTCCAAGACCCGACTGTTCAATCTCTTCCATAGAAAGGTTTCTGGTCAGCTGATGCACGATTGTAGAAACAATCTCAAGGTGTGCAAGTTCCTCCGTACCGATATCGTTTAACGTTCCCATTGCAATACGGTTTGGCATGGTAAAACGCTGAGAAAGATAACGCATGGATGCTCCGATTTCACCGTCCGGGCCACCGTATTGGCTCATGATAAATAACGCCAGTTTCGCATTTGGCGTTTTAATATTAACCGGAAACTGAAGCCGTTTTTCATAATTCCACATAACAAATACTTTCCTTTCTACTCTTTTTCTTTATTCCAATTTGATTATTCCCATGGCCAGGGCTGCATCACCCAGTCCCATGAACAGCTCTGTCCGTCATCGGTCGTATCAATTGTAAGTGGTCCGTATTTCATAGCATATTCTTTTAACGCACGTTTGCGCATTTTTACGTGCTCTTCCATAAATGCCAATGCCTTCTTATCTTCTGGATGCGTATCTAAATACAAATTCATATCATTGATTGCAAAACTAACTTCATTGATATATTGAAGCAGGGCAGTTTGTTCTCGACACTGATTCATCTGCAACGACCTCTCTTTCCACAAAATGGTTTACAAAGCTCCGGAAAAACAGTTCCACAAGACAGACTCTTCTGAAGAGAAAATGTTCCAGAGAATTTCTGCATCGGAACATAAGCCATTGTAAGAGGCAGATGGTCTGCATGTTTATAAATAGCAGTATCATCAAAGCAGTCCCCACTAAACGGACGGTTTTGCATAGAACGATTCTCTGACATCCTGTTTGAACGGCAAGTATAATGATTTTGCATACAATATCTTTCCATAATAATAATCCCTGAAAATAAAAGATACAGTATTATATTATGATACCAAGGGTCAGAAAGTTCAAATGACTTTCATGTTTGCATGGTAAGGCATTTGACTTTTCTTGGAACTTATCAAAAAAATACCGCAGGAACAAACAACATTCCTACGGTATTCTGATATCTCTTTTTACTATTTATTATTTTTTTCATTTTGCTGCTGATTAGAAGAAGAATTTGTGCTCGGCGCATTTTTCTTTGCTCCTAAAGTCACACTGATTTTCTGAGCGTTATATTCTCCATCCTGTGCACGGTAAACTTCTAATTCTACGGTTTCTCCGGCTTCATAGTATTCCAGTCTGTCTACCAAATCTTTGTATGCATCAATCGCAGTACCATCAATCTTAGTAATGACATCACCTTTTTTGATTCCTGCTTTTTCTGCCGGTCCACCTTCTACTACAGTATCTACATAAACTCCCTGAGGGATTCCATACATCTGGTTGACATCACTGGTTACATTTTCACAGGTAATTCCAATATATGCTGCTTTATCTTCATCTTCTACTTTGTAACGGGTTTCCTGATTCATCATCTCATCAAGGATTGGTTCTGCCTTTGAAATCGGAATCGCAAATCCCATCCCTTCCACTTCATCAGAAGCAATCTTTGCAGAGTTAATACCAATCAGTTCACCTTTCATATTCAAAAGTGCACCACCACTGTTTCCAGGGTTAATTGCTGCATCAGTCTGAATAAAAGTTCCATCTGTATCATCTGAACTTACCTGACGGTTTAATGCACTGACATAACCACTTGTCACTGATTGACCATATCCAAGTGCATTTCCAATTGCAACAACCTGTTCACCCATCTGAAGGGAATCAGAATCTCCAATTGTTGCCACTTTAATCTCACTTAATACATCTTCCGGAATATCCTCCAATTTTACTGAAATAACAGCAAGATCATTATCTGCATCCGTACCTTTAATCTGTGCAGATACCGCACCGCTTTGAACATCATCCAAACTGCTGTCCTGACCATCCTGATTTGTGCTGCCGCTTTCACCTTCGGCACTGGTCTTTTCCACGTCACCATTTCCGGTTACTGCACTTCCGTCCTGATTTGTGAAGCACACGGTAAGAGAATTTGTTCCGCTGACTACATGATTATTTGTTGCAATCAAAAGCTCGGTATCATTTTGTCCTACAATAATTCCAGAACCACTGCTCTGAGTTTCCTGCTGTTGTCCATATCCAAAGTACTGATAAATCTGTGGAATCTCCTGAACGCTGACTCCTACAATCGATACAATTGACGGCATTGCATTTTGGGCAACCTGACTTACGCTTGAAGTTCCCTCAGTGCTTCCTGATACACTTTCTTCTGAATCAGATGATTTATTTTGACTGATTGTCTGTGTAGACTGTACCTGAACAGATTTTTTTCCCTGTGGATTTAATTTACTTCCCACATAATTTGTCCCCTGAAAAACTGCACTTGCAACCAGACCAAACACAACCGCTGTCGCAACGACTGTGCCAAATTTTCTGCCTTGTCCGTTTAACTTCTTTCCGGATCTGTTTGGCTTCTTTGATTCCGGAGCAGTAAACTGATAAGCATTATAACTTTGCTGCTGTTTCTGTTCCTGCTGTGCTTCCTGATACCACTCTTCTTTTGTGGCCTCCCGCTGTTCATGCGGCTGGTATGCTCTTGCATAAACCGGATTTTCCGGTGTTGGCGCATTTCCCGGTTCTTGTGTCACTGCACTTTCATTTGTTGTTTCTTCCGGCTTAGACGCATTATCTTCAAAAACAGTCTCTGTTTCTTCCTGCGTATTTACATTATCTGTCTCTGTTTCTTTATTTTCATCAAATTCATTCTTGAATTCTTCACTCATAGTAATTACTCCCTTTTTTTCTTTATGAGCACAGTTTTAACAGGGAATTGTGTCCAAAATGTGATAAAAATCATAGATTTTTAAAAAAATTATTTTACTTTCTCCAATAGGATGGATTCATTGTACACGCTAAAATTACTTTCTTAGGCAGACGTTTATAGATTTTTCCGGTGCGATACCCTAAAAATTTAAATCCACTCTTTATCACCAGGTCAACAACCAGCCATGGCTTATGAATTTTACACAAATAACGGGCTGTATTTTTTACCAGACAAATTCCCTCTTTCTCAGACTTCACGGTTCCAAAAATTTCAGGATGGTCTGCCTGTGAGACTGCCAAATCAAAATTTCTTTTAAACTGTTCCACATTTCCATAATTGTGAGAATGAAACACTCTTGCATCCGCCTGATATGCTACCAGATAGCCTTTTAGTACAATTTTCCCGGCATAAATCATATCTTCATTAAAAATTGTATGCGTAATAAATCCGCCCATCTTCATATATAAGTCTTTTCGATAGGCTGCACAGACATTAGAACAAAAAAATGTCTTAATTCCCAACTCATCCAAATCTGCTTTTCCTTTTAATCTGCTTTTATCCGGATAATTAAATGCTCTGGTATAACGCTCAATCAAGGCACATTCCGGATTTGGAAGCTGACGTCCATAAGCTACTCCAACTTTGGTATTTCGAAATGCCTTTACCAGATTTTCGATTACAAATTCATCGACCGGCACTGCATCTTGTGTAAAGAGCACCATAATATCACCGGTACTTAATTTCACTGCTTCTGCTCTGGTCTTTCCATGGTCAAACTCTGATTTTTTAATATGATACACTTTCAAATTTGGATTTACAAACTCCCAATCCATGTTCCAATATTTTTTTTCTGTGTTCATTACAATAATCTCTTTTACCGGATAACTCTGCTTCTGAATTTTTTTCAGCAGACGCTCAAATTTTATTCCTGGTCTGTATGCCGGTATAATCACAGATACTTCCGGCTTCTTTCCATTTTCAAATAAATCTCTCATTTTGTTTTATTCCTCTTATCTTTTATTTTTATTGTCAACTGATCTAGCAAACATTGAGTTTCAGCAGACTCTGTCCTTACACTGGATATAAGAAAAATTTTATGCGCATTTTCCAGCCTAGAAAAGGGGATGTCGTTAAACGACATCCCCTTTGAGAATCTGCAAAATCAGATTCTTTTTTATTCTTCCTCTTCACTATAGGTATTATCATCACTGTAGCTGTTGTCACTATCATCACTTTCTTCAGAATTATAACTGCCGGACTCATCACCATCACTGTTATCCTCGTTATAACTATTATAATAGCCATTATTATTGCCATATCCACTATAGTCGTCACTGTTATCTTCATAATCATAATCGCTGTCATCATAATCATAATCATTATGATTTGAATTGCCATTACTATAATTATCCGAACTTGAAGAATCCTGACTGTAAGCTGACATATCATCTGCTGAAGTCTCACTGCTTGCATCGGACTGTGTATCTATCTCTTCTTCGCTGTCAGAATTTTCCTCATCATCCAATGCAGATTCTCTGTCTGAAATATACTGTTTTAATTCATCCGAAACATAATCATTTCCAAATCCGGTATGAGCTGCAATATAGTCACTTCTTTTTAAAACAGTCTCAGAAGGGCTGTAATCCTCCTGGTCAAATAAGAATGCATGTAATTGTTTGACGTTTGCTTCAAGGGTCGTTGGAACAACACAATCAATTCCAATTGCATCTTTTACATCTTCTCCCATGATATTACTCTTCGGGAAGCCCTGTGTATCTCCTAACTGATAAGAAAGGATACCCATTCCAAGCTGAATCAATTCGGTCTTGGAGAAGTTCGTTTTAATCATCGGAAATACTTCATCCATAATATCATTTAAGGTAGAAAGACTTGCTTTTTTTGCTTTTTCCACCATCAGAGAAATAATATATCTCTGACGTTCGGTACGTTTCATATCCCATCCACTGGTATAACGGATTCGACAGTAAGAAGTTGCCTGTACACCGTTTAAATGATAAGTTCCTAAAATTTTTGATTCATCTTCCGGTTTTGGATCCGGTTTTTCAATCGGCTCATAACTTGCCCCGGTTTTTTCAGAAGTCTCTACACAATAGTTATTCATATGTTCAATTTCTTCATAAGACAGATCCACATCCAACCCGCCAAGTAAATCAATAACTTTCACTAACGCATTAAAGTCAACTGCCACATAATTTTTAATATTTAAATCCATGTTTGTGTTCAACATAGACATTGACTGAACCGGTCCACCGATTGCGTAAGCAGCATTCGCTTTGTCATATTTATCTTTATCCTGTCCAATATTTAAGTATGTATCACGATAAATAGAAACCAGTTTTACTTCTTTTGTATCATTGTTGATACTTGCTACAATTGTCGTATCACTGTTGGAACTATCCAGATTTTCATCTCGGGAATCCACTCCAAACAACGCAATATTCGTATAGCCTTTCATGACTTTGCTGCCTACTACCTGCTCATTGACTTTGACATCTGCACTGCCTGCACTGTCTGAAATATCAATTTTGCCAAGTTTATTTGTAATATTCGCATATACAAAAAGCACACCGACTAAAACCAGTAGTACAACCAGTTCAATTCCAAATATTAGTCGTCTTCTTTTGCGTTTTACAGTATTTCTGCTTCTCTTTGCCATCTTATTTCCCCTTATTGTATTTAGTATGCATTTTTATTGATAAATCCTTTAAAAAATGTGAGTATCAAAATCTTGATATCCAGACCTAACGTCCAGTTTTCAATATAATATAAATCATACTCAATTCTTTTGCGAATCGAAGTATTTCCACGGTATCCATTGACCTGTGCCCATCCGGTCAATCCCGGACGCACCTGATGCTTAATCATATAACGCGGAATTTCTTCCCGAAATTTATCCACAAAAAATGGACGTTCCGGACGCGGACCTACAAGGCTCATCTCACCTTTTAACACATTAAAAAGCTGAGGGAGCTCATCAATGCTTGTCTTTCTCATAAACCGACCGAAATTTGTAACCCTCGGGTCATTTTTTACGGTCCATGCTTTTTTCTCTTCTTCCGGAGGCTGTACTTCCATGGAACGAAATTTATACATCAGAAAACTATGGTTATGAAGTCCGACTCTTTCCTGTTTATAAATCAAAGGTCCCGGAGAAGTTAGTTTTATCATAATCACCGAAAACAGCATGACTGGTGAAAATAATATAATTGCAACACACGCTCCTACAATATCCATTACCCGTTTTGTAAAGGCATTAAATGTATTGGTAAGAGGTACATAACGAATATTAATAACCGGAAGACCTAAAATATCTTCGGTATAAGGTTTTGTCGGTATAATTCGATTATAATCTGGTATAAATTTTGTATGCACTCCGGATTTCTCACACAACGCAACAATCTGTTCTAATCGAAAATATTCGCTCAATCCCAGTGTAATCGCAATCTCATCCAAATGATTCTGCGGGAGAATCACCATCAGATTATCAATCCGTCCAAGCACTTTAATTCCACGATACATATACCCTGCCTGTACATTATCATCTAAAATTCCACGAATCGTATATCCCCACTGAGGATTTGCAAGAATCCGGTCAATATATTCTTCACACGCTCTGCTGTAGCCCACCAGTAAAATATGTTTCTGATTATAACCTTTTGCGCGCATCTTGCGAAGTACAACCCGAATCAGCATTCGAGTCAACTCTTCTGACACGACATTAATTGCATAAAAAATAACAATTACATGACGGGAAAAGTCAATCTGCTTAATTAGATACAACCCTGTAATCAACAGAAACAATCCTAATGTATTTGCCTTAAATATATTTGAAAATTCAAGTCTTCTTCCTTGTACTCGTTTTGGCGTATACAAACTAAATGCATAATACAACATAAGATAAGCTGGTACAATAAATAACAGCGCACTCATATAGATATGAAATGGAAGCCGTCCGCCCTCATCTCTTAAAATCGGCAGATGAAACTTTAAAAGCCATGCCAAAAAATAAGAAATAATAATCACAAAAGCATCAATCACCACATGCAGCCGGTTAAAATGCTTCTGATTTTCCTTTATCAAGGTCTAACCACCTTCTATTCTTTTATTTCTAATTCATTAAATTTTTTGCTAATTCATTAAATTTCTAAATTATAATACTATAAAATTAACAAAAAGGCAACTAAACATTTCTTAAAATCCACAGTTTCCCCTGTCATTTTCCTCTAAAAAAATGCAAAAAATCCGCTATAAGAACGTTTGTTTTCGTATCTTATAGCGGATTCTTCTGTTTATTTTATAAAATTCCTAACTCTTTCATTGCTTTTTTGAGTACTTCCTGGTGCTCCGGTTCCATCTCAGTCAGCGGTGCACGAAGCGGTCCAACTTCTTTTCCCTGCAGATTCATTGCAGCTTTTACCGGAATCGGGTTTACTTCGCAGAATAACGCATTGATAACCGGAAGTGCCTCTAATTGCATTTTACGGCTTCCTGCAACATCCCCTTCAAAGAATTTGTAAACCATATCATGTACATACTGTGGTGCTACGTTAGAAAGTACAGAGATAACTCCCAGTCCTCCTAAAGATAACAGCGGTACAACCTGGTCATCATTTCCGGAATATAAATCAATCTGTCCGTCACACAAATTCATAACCTGTGCCACATGGCTGATATCTCCGGATGCTTCTTTGACACCTACAATGTTTTCTACATTTTTTACCAGATGAGCAATTGTTTTTGGCTGAAGTGCGCATCCTGTACGGCTTGGTACATTATAAAGAATTGCCGGAATTTTAATTTCGTTTGCGATTGCTGTATAATGTGCAATCAGACCATTCTGAGTTGCTTTATTATAGTAAGGTGTTACTAAAAGCACTCCGTCTGCTCCTGCTTCTTCTGCTTCTTTACTCATCTGAATTGCAGTCTGAGTACAATTTGAACCAGTACCTGCAACAACAGGAATTCTGTGATTGACACGTTCAATAGTAAAACGAATTGCTTCTAAGTGTTCTTCTTCGGAGAGTGTTGCGGATTCTCCTGTTGTTCCACAAATTACGATGGAATCTGTTTTTCCTGCAATCTGTTCCTCTAAAATCTCATCCAGTTTATCATAATTTACCTCTAAGTTGTCTTTCATTGGTGTAACAATTGCAACACCTGCGCCTTTAAAAATTGCCATATCTTTTCCTCCTTGAATGATTAACTAAAAAAGAGACGGCAAGATGCGCCGTCTCCAGATATCCGTTTCATATCTATCAGATAGCACTCCATCCTGCGATGACAGTCATGCCACTCTTAATGACATGCCCAAAAACACAAGCTCAGGTCTTGTATTTTTTCGGCATCTTTCCCTTTCAAAAGCCTTCATCTGCTCCTGAACATCCAACCATCTACTCATGAAAAATGCAACCTCTATCTACATCTCGTATCATTAAGATGATATCATTGCACAGGCACCTTGTCAAGCCCTCTTGGCGAGTATTTTAACTGCTGAATTCAACTAAAAGCAGTTCCACGCTTAAGGCATCATTTAAATATCCTGTTTTGACCTGCTCTTCGGTTTTGGTGCATTTTTCCACTGCTGATTTTAACTGTTCTAAGGAGTACCGTCCTAAAATCTTCTGATAATTTTTTACGACAAACGGCTGGATTCCCAGACGCTTTGAAATTGCACTCTGGTCATATCCCTCTTTCTCAAGCTCCTTTACCTGAAGCATTTGGTTGAACTGTCTTGCCAGCAGATATAAAATACGCATCGGTGGTTCTTTTAAGGCAAGTAAATCATAATACAAATCCAGTGCCCTCTGTTGTTTTTTCTCTGTCACCGCACGAAGCATATCGAAAATATGATTCGAAACCTGTGAGGTGCAGACAGCTTCAATATCGGCTCTTGTAATCACATCTCGTTCTAAGACATAACAAAGCAGTTTTTCCAGCTCTTTTTCAATATTTCCCATATCCGTGCCGGTTTTTGTTAAAAACAGTTCCATATCGTTTCTTGTAATCTTTTTCTGTTCTTTATTTAAAATTCCAAATATCCAGCGAATCAGCATATCTGAATCCTGTTTTGCAAACTCTACAATCCTTCCGGATTTTTTTACTGCCTTATACATTCGGCTTCGTTTATCTACTTCTTCCTCTATAAATATCATACACAGATACTCGGGAGGCTGTGACAGATACTCGGGAAGACTCTCACACTGACCTTTAAAAAATCCGGTATTCTCAAGAAAAATCACTCGTCTTTCTGCAAAAAAGGGCATAGTCTGTGCCATCTGAATCACTTCCTGCGGTTCTGTCTTTTTTCCCTCAAAAAAAGTAAAATTCATTTCATCTCCATCGGGAAGCAATGCCTCTTTCATTCTTTTTTTATATACCTGTTTTAAATACGCTTCTTCTCCATAAAAAAGATAGACATTTTTAAACTCTTTCTGCCTGATGTCTTCCTGCAAACTCTTCATAATAATATTATTCCTCTATTTCTTTCTTGTGTGCTCTTTTCATCTATTCTATCACACTTCATTTTTTATAGAAAGAAAGTTTATTTCTTTTTCCCGCTGTAACGGTAATCGCTCCTCTTTCTATGGTCACATACCACCCTATCTGCTTTTCCTTCAGCCGTTCCAACAATTCTTTGTGAGGATGCCCATAAGAGTTTCCTTCTCCACAGGAAATGATTCCAATCTTTGCACCTGCAGCCTCTAAAAATGCCTCCTTTGCTGAATTTTTTGAGCCATGATGTGGTACTTTTAAAATATCAATCTGTTCCTGCCTTTCATTTAACTGTTCTGTCACTGCATCTTCTCCCTTTTGTTCCATATCTCCGGTAAATAGCACACTTAAATTATCTGTTTTAAAAAGCAGAACCTGGGAATTTTCATTGCTTTCTCCCGTCTCATTCTCAGGAGAAAGACATTCTACCTGAAATGCCTTTTGTTTTAACTGTGCCCCCTTTTTTATGTAACGCACCTCACAGCCTGCACGCTTTGCAAGTTGTGCGATTTCATTGATTTTCTCTTCTTTTTCTTTATTTTTTGAAAGATAAACCGTTTCTATCTTTAGACTGGTCTCTTTTTTGGCAACTGCCTCAAACAGTTCCTCAATTCCATTGATATGGTCATTATCTGGATGCGATAAAAAAATTCCATCTACTGTTCGGATTCCACTATATTTTAAAAATGGCAAAATCCGATAGGTTCCCACTTTTGATACATCACTGCTTCCTCCATCTATCAGATAGACTTCTTTCTTTTGCTGAATCACTGCACAGTCTCCCTGTCCCACATCTAAAAATGTAATCTTTGTCTGATTTCGGGGAGTCGGAAACAGTAAAACCAAAACTGCCAGAATCAGACCAACCCTTGGAACTTTTTTACTTTTCTTTCTTAAAAAGCACCAACCTGCCAGTATTCCATAATAAACTACTGCTCTTTTAAGAGAAACGCTTCCTGTAATATACGTCGCCTGTGGAATACTTTGTATCACTTTCCCGATTTTTAAATAAAATTTAAAATAAGAATTGCAGGAAAAGCCAGAATTTTCCCAAGAAAAGAGAAAAAATGCAGCTACACAACCTGCCATTCCACTTATCAAAACGATTCCAATTGTAGGCAGAACAAAAAGATTTACCAAAATTCCAAAAAGCGGAATTTCATAAAACGCATACATTTGAATGGGCAGGGTGACAAGCAGAACAGCTATGCTTCCCAAAAATGTATTTCCAAGTTTGTTTTCTTTCTTACTTTTTAATTTCGGATAAAAAATACTTAGACCAATGACTGCACCAAATGAAAGTAAAAAACCACTGTCTGTCAGCCATTTGGGATTATCTGATAAAAGCAGTAAGATAGAAAGTGCCAGCGCAGAAAGCAGGTCATACGTTCTTCCCACAAGCACAGCTCCCACAGCCATAGAAAACATAATCACGGCACGTACGGCTGACGCCCCGTTTCCTGTGAAAATTCCATACTGTATCATCAGAAAAATACTGATCATTCCTGCCATCCAAAGCGGAATTCTTAATTTTCTAAGCAAACGAAACAAACCCCAGCCTAAAATTGAAAGATGAGTTCCTGATACCACAACACAGTGTGACATAGCACTTAACTGCATCCGCAATAACGTTTCTCTCTCTACTTCTGACTTTTCTCCAAGCAATATCGCCATGAAAAGACCACTTGTCTTTTTTGTGGTAATCTGCTTAATTTTTGTTTTTAATAACTCTTTTAACCGACTTCTGAATGTGACACCCTTATCTGCCTCTGTTTTTTGAATTGTTACCTGTTCTGCCTCCAGATACCATTTTATTTTTCGTGCATAATAATAGCTTCGTTCATTAAACTGCCCCGGATTTCCCGGTTCTTGGATCTGCTTTAATCTCCCCTGTATTAAAAGTCTGTCACCATCTGAAGGAAGTTGTTTTAAATATTCTGTTTTGATTGTTGCTTTTACATTATCAATGGATTGTTTTTTTGAATTTTGAATCAGATTTGTTTTTTTTAAATATAGACTTGTATAAAAAGAATTTGATTCCTGTTTATATAGGATGCCTTGTATGATTACTGAACGGTCAGAATCGGTTAAATCCAAAGAAGTTCCACCAAAAGTGGAAACTCCCATCAGATTTAAACTCCATAAAATCAGTATGACCAGACATCCTATGATGCACAACGGTCTCCTACTCATCAATGGTCTCCTCATCTTCTACTAAACTATAATCTGCTTTATATAGTTTATCCAGATTCATACTTTCCCGAAATGTTACTTTTGTCTCACCTTCTACCGATATCTGCACCCCATGAATTTTACAGGCATCCATCAAAGAATTGACAATCGAATAAATTGGAAGTTTTTCCTGTATATTCATCGGGTCACTTAAAAATGTTTTATCCAAATTGACATAGCAGACTCCTTCTACAATTGAAACACCCAAAATTTTAGTAGACGGAGAAATCGTTGCCTGCGCATCAGAATTTGTCGGACCTTTAATCAGCCATTCCACAATTGCTTTTTCAAGCGGAACATTACTGCTGTAATGCCGGCTTACCTGCTGTTTCACCAGTTTATCTCCATCTTTATTGGCAAAGTATAACGTCTGTTCTGTATATAGATAGGTATTAATATTTCTTCCCTCATTTTCAATAAAGGAATCCTTCCCCAAAGTTCCCACTTCTTCTCCATTGGAATCTAAAAGTGGTTCTCCTTCTACTTCAAACGTAACCCCAGAAACCGCCTGTAATTGAGTAAAAACTTTCACAATTCCTGCCCGCACCAGAATTTCTCTGGTGTTTTTCATTTTCTTATATTCTTTATTGAAGTCGATGCAGACTGTTCCATTCTTATACTCACAGTCAAGAATTTCCACTTTTTTGGGAAGCAGACGAAGATGATCATTATCTGGATTCGTCTCGGTCAGTTTTTCACAGATTTCCTCTACAATGTCTTTTGTTTCTGTCTTTGTCGGTGTATAGATTTCCTCTTCAAGAGAAGTTTCTGCTGCGGAAAGATAATACATTTTGTACTCTGTTTTTTCTTCCGTTTTCTTTGTGCCACAAGCAGTCAACATACAGACTATCAGAAAAAAGAGTCCTGCCATCCGCATTTTTTTCATGCTTCTGCCTCCTTACGCGATATACGTCAACGGAATTCTTACCGAAAACGTTGTTCCTTTATGTTCTTCACTTTTTACTTTAATTGCACCTCTATGCATTACAATTGCACTTCTTGTAATGGCAAGCCCAAGACCCGTTCCGCCGATTTCTCTGGAATGTGATTTATCGACTCGATAAAAACGTTCAAAAATCTTGTCAATGCTTTCATCCGGAATACCGATTCCCGAATCTGTTACAGTTACAAAGAAATATTTATGGTCTGCGTCAAGTTTGACATGCACATATCCATTTTCTACATTGTATTTGATTCCATTTTCAATTAAATTAGAAAATGCCAGACTTAATTTCACTTCATCGATTTCTGCCACAACCGGACGAAAACTTTCTAACACAAGTTCCACATGCTTGACAGAAGCAATTGGATTTAACCGTTTTAAAATATTTTCAAGCATTTCATTAATATCAACTTCGGCAATATTTAAGTCTGCTGCTTTTTTATCCAGTTTAACCAAAGATAATAAATCCGTAATAATCTTGTTTTCACGATCGATTTCTACTGTGATATCCTGCATAAACTCCTGATACAACTCTACCGGTACATTCTCCTGTCCCACTAAAGAATCCGCAAGTACTTTTATAGAAGTCATCGGTGTCTTTAACTCATGAGACACATTGGATACAAACTCCTGACGGGATTCATCAAGTGTTTTCATCCGGCCAAGCATCTTATTAAATGCATTTGTAATCAGCTCGGTCTCCGTATAATCCGGAACAGAAATTTCTTCATCCAGATAACCGTCTGTCAAATCTTCGATTGCTTTTGTAACTCTTGAGAACGGTTTTACTAAAACTCCTGCCAACAGGTATCCAAAAACCAGTACCAAAATACAGATAATACTAAGCAGAAGATTTCCCCTGTTTTCCAGCATATCGATACTGTCCTCAATTTCACTGATAGAGATACTGACTAGCATTACACCTTCGATTGTATTGGAATCCATCTTGGTGATTGGACTTGTCATCTCTATATAAGCATTTTTATCATCATAATTTGCCGTACTCTTCCCTTCAAAACATTGAATGACTTCTTCTGAAAGTGCGTATTTTCCGACATCAATATCATAGGTATCTTTAATAATTTTTGCATCCTTATTAATAATAAGAATCCGACCATTATAGATTGCCGACAACATCGAAAGTTCTCCATTGATCACATCGGAATCCGGCTCTCTTAAATAATTTTCTTTCATCAGCTGATTTCCCAGAATATCACACTGATTTTTGAGATTGACTTCCCGTATGGAAACTGCTCTTGTCTCGTAACTATTTACAACTACATTTTTTACAATAAAACTTGGGACAATTCCGATTACCACTAAAATCACCATAATCCGGAATCTTAAACTCTTAAAAAAAGTAAATTTTATTTTTTCCTTCACGTCTTATGCCCTCGTCAAAATTTATTTTGTCAGTTGAAAATAATAGCCGACTCCCCATTTTGTATGCACATATTTAGGATTACTTGGAGTTGTTTCAATTTTTTCACGAAGTCTCCGAATATGTACATCCACTGTGCGCACATCTCCCGGATATTCATATCCCCATACAAGATTTAACAGATTTTCTCTACTGTAAACTTTGTTTGGATTTTTTACAAGCAATTCTAACACATCAAACTCTTTTGCAGTCAGATTAATTTCTTTTCCGGCAATAAAAATTCTACGACCTTCGCAGTCTAAACGCATGTCACCTGCCTCTAATGTATTCGAGCGTTCTTCTTGTTTTTTTTCTTTCTGCGTTCTTCGCATGATTGCTTTGATACGTGCTTTTACCTCAAGGATATTAAATGGTTTGGTAATATAGTCATCTGCTCCATATTCAAGACCTAAAATCTTGTCCATATCCTCTCCCTTTGCGGTCAGCATAATAATCGGAACAGAAGAAAATTCCCGAATCTGCTGACACACTTCAAGACCGGTCATTTTAGGGAGCATGATATCAAGGAGAATCATATCATACTGATTTTCTTTTGCTTTATTTAACGCTTCTTCTCCATCATAAGCACAATCTACTTCCATTCCTTCCTGTTCCAGACTGAAACGGATCCCTTTTACAATCAGTTTTTCATCATCTACTACCAATACTTTTTTACTCATCGATTCTCTCCTTGCTTTTTTTTCATCCTGCCGTTAGATAAGGCTGTATTTTTTCAAAGGTTTTCCCCTTGATTCCTGGTACATTCTGTATCTCTTCTGTGCTTTTAAACTCCCCCTGCACTTCCCTGTATTCAATGATCGCAGCTGCCTTTGCCGCTCCAATTCCGGGTATCGTCTGAAGTTCCTCTGCAGATGCAGTATTGATATTTACCTTTCCTGCATCTTGTGTCTGATTTTGCTGATTCGTTTCCACACTTTTCTCTGCTGTCCCGCTTTCCTCTTTCATTCCGGCTTCCTGCATTTTTTGTGTTTCCTCTTTTGAATAAATCCGAACCTTATCTCCATCTGACAAAATCTCAGCCTGATTAAGCCATCCGGCATCGGCTTCTTCCAAAAAACCTCCTGCTGCTTCTACCGCTTCATAAAGTCTGGCATTTATATTCAAATAATAGACCCCTGGATTTCTTACAAATCCACAGACAAAAACACAAATCTGTTCCTGACCGGCACTTTTGGTTTCCCGGTCTTCTGTTTCAGATTCTTCTGACTCTTTTGGCTTTGATTCCTTTTCCACTTCCGTCTCGTTCGTTTTTTCTGTCTCTTCTGAAAGTTCCTCTTTTTGCTCCAAAAATACCGTCTCATCTTCCTGTCCGCATCCAAGACAAAATAAATCACACAAACAACACACACACAATCATACCATATTTATTTTTAATTTTATTATTTTTTCATTGCATCACTCCTTTACAGCTTCCGCTATAAGGTCCCCGTATGCATATCCATTATTTTATCGAATTTTTTGAGAGAATACAATATCTAATCCTTCAAGTTTTTTAATAACTTTTTACAGTTTTTGGTTACTTTTGCTTATCATTGCACTTATCTTTAAAAAATGCTATGATAATTACAAGATTTTAACCTCAGATTTTACCTCAGATTAAGGAGTTTTTCTTATGTTTTATAAATACCATAAGGTTTTATTCTTTCTTCGTTTTTTTTAATCTCTTATGGGTTTTATTTCCTCTGACTGCTTGCTCTTCCGGCAAATCTTCTTCTGGTACAACAAAGGAAAATTCTTCTTCCTCAAAAACTGTCCGTCCAAATAAACCGGATTTACATATTCCAAAAGCCTCCGGTACCTCTGTAATCGGACAAGAGCCTTTGTTAATTGACATATCCCATTTGGACCAGGGCTATGTGATGGCTTACTATTCGGGAACATCCGAAAAAGCAAATATCCAGTTAATTGGACCGGATGAAATTGAATATAAATATTTCATAAAACCGGAAGATGGATATGTAACCCTGCCGATTACAAGCGGTAACGGCACCTATACCGTCAAGACTTATGAAAATATTTCCGGAACACAGTATGCTTCTCTTTATACTGAAAACATTGAAGTCACTCTGGAAAATGATTATGTTCCTTATCTTTATCCAAACCAGTATGTGAATTTTTCCAAAGAAAGCAAGATTGTATCCAAAGCTTCTGATATCGTAAAAAATGCCACTTCAGATCTCGATGCGGTTTCTTCTATCTATCATTATGTGATCAACAACATCACTTATGATACAAAAAAAGCAGAAACGGTCCAAAACGGATATCTGCCGGATGTCGATAAAACTCTGGAAACCCAAAAAGGAATTTGTTTTGATTACGCCGCATTAATGACCTCAATGCTTCGCTCTCAGGGAATCCCAACAAAGCTTCAAATTGGCTATGCAGGCAAAGTTTATCATGCCTGGATTAGTGTCTATCTTGAGGAAACAGGATGGATTGACGATATCATCCAATTTGACGGCAAACACTGGGAACGAATGGATCCAACCTTTGCCTCTGCAAATGCTAACAGTAAAAAAATTTTAAACTATATTGGCGATGGAGACAATTATGTGACACGATATACTCGTTAATCTTACTCTGCTATCCTTATCCTATTTTACTTTACGAAAGGAGCCATATTAATTATGAAGCCTTTATCCAACAATGAACTTTCTATGTTCTGTGGGCAGATGTCAATGATTCTTCATTCCGGCATTTCTTCTACCGAAGGACTTTCCCTGATGGCAGAGGACAGCCCCGAACAGGGAAAAGAATTATTAGAATCACTGATTTCCAATATGGAAGAAACCGGTATTTTTCATCAGTCAATTCGAGATACCAAAGTGTTTCCGGAATATATGTGCAATATGATACAAATCGGAGAAGAGAGCGGACGACTCGATGAAGTTATGTCTGCACTCTCTGAACATTATGAACAGCAGGAAACCATCTCCCGCAGTATCAAAAATGCCATTACTTATCCATTTATTATGATTACCATGATGCTTGCAGTTATTCTTGTTTTGATTGTCAAAGTTATGCCTGTCTTCAACCAGGTTTATGAACAGCTTGGAACAGGCTTAACCGGTGTTTCCAAAAATATTTTAAACCTGGGAATCCTGATGAACCGTTATGCCTTTGTTCTTGTCCTTCTTGCAGGCGTACTTGCGGGATGTTTCCTGTATTTTACATTTACAGAAAAAGGCCGGAACCAATTTTTCAGATTTAGCTCCAAACTGCCGTTTACTCAAAAATTCTCTGAAAAAATTGCTGTTTCCCGATTTGCAAGTGGAATGTATCTGGCACTTGAAAGCGGTCTGGATACCGATGAAAGTCTTGAAATGGCTGCCCGTCTTGCCGACCATCCGGTATTAGAAGAAAAAATAGCCAAAACACGTGCCCTGCTTGAAGAGGGACAAGGTTTTTCCGAAGCAGTTTCCGAAAGTCAGATTTTCGATTCGCTTTCAACCCGCATGATTTCTATCGGTTGTAAAACAGGTGCAGTAGACATGGTCATGAAACAGATTTCCCTCCAATATTCGGAAGATATAAATGAACGCATCTTTCAATTAATCAGCAAATTAGAACCAACTCTCGTTGCCGTCCTTTCGATTATTGTAGGATTGATTCTTTTATCTGTTATGCTTCCTCTTATGGGAATTATGTCCGGAATGGGCTGATTCATGTACGCTCGGAATTTTTATTATCCTTGCTTTTGTGGCTGAAAGCACCTATTATCCAAAAGGAGTTTTTATTATGAATCGTTTTACACAGCAAAAACCAATTTCAAAAAGTGTCCTTTCGATTCTTGTTCCAGTTGTTGTCTTTTTTGCCGTTTTTTTTCTGTTTCTTCTTCCTGTCTCTTCTATCTCAGCTACTACAAAACAAGAAGAAATAGAGAACTTAAAACAGGCTGTTATCCGCAGTACCATTTACTGTTATGCCGTGGAAGGAGCTTATCCGGAAAGTCTTTCTTATCTGGAGAACCATTATGGAATCACTTATGATCATTCAAAATATCTTATAAGCTATGAGGTTCATGCTTCTAACCTGATGCCGGATATTGATGTCATTATTCTGACAAACAAGGGGGAACTGCCATGCGTAAAATAAGTAAAAAAAGGCGCTTCCATGAACAAGTGCATATTACAGACCTGCTTTTCTCCCTTGGGCTTCTATGTCTGTTTACCATCTCTTCTTTGACCGTTCTCTTAATCGGAGCACATGTTTATAAACAGACAGCACTTGATATGAAAACAAACTATACGACTCGTACGGCTCTTACCTATGTTGCTGAAAAAGTCCGCCAACATGATTCGACATCTTCAATCTCCCTTGGAACTCTTGAAGATGCTCCTGCCCTTGAACTTTCTGAATCCATTGGCGGCGTTTCTTACATTACTTATATTTATGAAGATGAAAATGCCTTAAAAGAGCTGTTTGTACAAGCCTCACAACCTGTAAAAAAATCACAAGGAGAAAAGATTTTAGCCATACAAAATTTTTCCATTGAACAAGCGGGCGAAAATTTACTGCGCTTTACCGTAACGGACGAAGAAAATACTTCCGCCTCTCTTCTTATTCATATCCGCAGTCATTCGACCGACACAAAAGGAGGAGCATCATGAATAAAAGAAACGCTTCACAGTCCAGCCTTTTTTTACTCGAGCTGATTTTTGTTATTTTCTTTTTTTCTCTTACCAGTATGCTCTGCGTTCAGGTATTTGTAAAAGCACACTTAACCAGCAAAGAAGCAAAAGAAGAGTCTCTTGGTTCTACTCTTGTCTCTTCTGTCGCAGAAGCACTCTCCTATATGGATACTTCTAATACAAATACTCCTTTTGAAGAATTATTTCCGAAAGCGAAAGAAACCAAAGACGGATGGCAGATTGCTTATGATGAAAATGGAACTGCTGTTTCTTCTAATAATGCCACTTACTATCTGACTATTATAAAAGAGACAAACGGTCATTTGAACCATTATTCTATTGTATTAAAAGATGCAGACGGAGCTTCTATCGATACACTTGATTTAAAAACTGCCATTCCCCGCACCGCAGATGAAAAAAAGGAGAACTCTTAATGAAAGACAAACATCAGCTTCCTATTGGAATTGGAATTTCTTCTATCTTATTGATCTTCGTTATTTTATGTCTGCTGACTTTCGCAGTGCTTTCCCTTGTCAGTGCAAATGCAGACTATAAGCTGGTGAAAAAAAACAGCGCTCATACTCATGAAGTCTATGAAGCTGAAAATTCAGCGAACGAATTAATGGATAAAATTGATTCTATTCTTAAATCCACCTATCAATCCTCCGATTCTTCCGACTATCTTAAACAGGTACAGCAGAATTTAACCAGCCTTGATGGAATCTCCTTTCCATCCAAAGACCAGATTGCTTATGAAATCAAAGTAAATGAACATCAAATTCTGCAGGTGGTGCTTCTTTTAAATTCTGAAATCAAAAAAGGGGACTCTTTCTATCAGATAGAGACCTGGAAACTGATCAACGCACAGACATGGGAAGCCGATGATACCCTGCCTGTCTACACCGGAGATAACTAATCCAAGAAAGGAATATAAACATGGATGCACTTACTTTTTTAAAAAAGACAACAGAACTTGGAGCTTCTGACCTTTTCATTGTAGCAGGACTTCCTCTTTCTTATAAAAAAAGCGGTCAGTTAATGGAATTGACTTCTGAACGTATCATGCCGGAAAATACTGAAATATTGATTCGTGAGATTTATAGCCTTGCCGGAAACCGTGATATTTCCCATTTTTTAAAAACCGGAGATGATGATTTTTCCTTTGCAGTCTCCGGTCTTTCCCGCTTTCGTGTCAACACCTATATGCAGAGAAGTTCCATGGCAGCCGTCATCCGGGTTATCACCTTCCACCTTCCAAATCCGTCTGACCTTGGAATCCCACCGGAAATCATTGATCTTGGAACTCATAACAAAGGGCTGGTTCTTGTCACAGGTCCTGCAGGAAGTGGAAAATCCACCACGCTTGCCTGTATCATTGATGCAATTAACAGCACAATGGAAAAGCATATTATTACTCTTGAAGACCCTCTTGAATTTCTTCACAGCCATAAGAAAAGCATCGTAAGTCAGCGTGAAATTTGTACGGATACAGAAAATTATATCACTGCCCTGCGTGCTTCTCTCAGACAGAGCCCAGACGTTATTCTGCTTGGAGAAATGCGAGATTACGAGACAATGGCTGTTGCCATGACGGCTGCCGAAACCGGACATCTGGTCTTTTCTACCCTTCATACGTTAGGTGCTGCAAATACTATTGACCGAATCATTGATGTATTTCCGCCAAGCCAGCAAAGACAGATTGCCGTTCAGCTTTCTTCTGTGCTTCAGGCAGTTGTCTCCCAGCAGCTTGTTCCAGATCTGACCGGAGGCTTGACACCAGCTTTTGAGATTATGAATACCACTCCGGCAATTAAAAATATGATACGAGATAATAAAGTTCATCAGATTGACGGCTTAATCTATTCTTCTTCTGCGAACGGAATGTTATCGATGGATAACAGTTTATTACGACTTTACCAACAAGGAGTCATCGACCGTCAGGAAGCACTCAATCATGCGTCCAATCCTGAAATGCTTACAAAAAAACTGCGGAACTAAAAAAGCTCCGCAGTTTTTTATCCTATTTTATTTTTTCATATTTACAAACTTTGTATAGTTCGGCAGCCATACCAGATTAATCGTTCCAATCGGACCATTTCTCTGTTTTGCGATAATGATTTCTGCTATGTTTTTATTCTCTGAATCTTTATTGTAATAATCATCACGATAAATAAACATAACAACATCGGCATCCTGCTCAATCGCTCCGGATTCTCGCAAATCCGAGAGCATTGGTCGATGGTCTGGACGCTGTTCCACGGCACGGCTAAGCTGAGACAGTGCAACTACCGGCACATTCAGCTCCCTCGCTAATGCTTTTAACGAACGGGAAATATCGGAAATTTCCTGTTGTCTTGATTCACTTCTCTTTCCACTGCCCGTCATTAACTGTAAATAGTCAATAAAGATAATTCCAAGATTATGTTCCAGCTTATATTTTCTGCACTTTGAACGCAGTTCTGATATTGAGATACCGGGAGTATCATCTATAATCATATTGGAAGAACCAATAATATTTGCACCTTCAATCAGTTTTGCCCATTCTTCATCCTCAAGATTACCTGTACGGATATTCTGAGAATCTACTTTTGACTCAAGAGACAGCAGACGGTTAACCAACTGTTCCTTTGACATTTCCAAACTGAAAATTGCAACCGTGACATCCTTCCGAAATGCCATATACTGGGCAATATTTAATACAAACGCAGTTTTACCCATAGATGGACGTGCCGCCACTAAAATCAAATCGGACGGCTGAAAACCGGACATCTGGTAATCCAAATCAACAAATCCTGTCGGAATTCCCGTTACACTGCCTTTTGTTCTCGAAGACTTTTCTATTTTTTCAATCGCATTTAAGACAACCTGTCGAATCGGAACAAATTCCTCATTGCTCTTTCTTTGAACCAAATCAAAAATCTTCTTTTCGGTATCCTCCATAATATCCTGCACCCGTTCTTTTCCCAGATAACAGGTATTTGTGATTTCCTCCATCGTCTTTATCATCTTACGGAGCATCGATTTTTCTTTTACAATCTCCGCATAGGTTTTTGCATTGACAGATGTAGGCAAAGAACTCATTAATTCTGCGACAAATTCCATACTTGATACTTCCGGCGGCAGGTCTTTTTCCATCAAACGATCCTGAAGAGTAATCAAATCAACCGGTTTCCCCTCATTGAAAAGTTCCACCATCGTATCAAATACAATTCCATACTGCTGTTGATAAAAATCTTCGCCTGTAATAATTTCAGATGCTGTCACAATCGCATCTTTATTCATAATCATGGAGCCGATTACCGACTGTTCTGCCTCTGTATTATGAGGAAGTATTCTCTTTATGAGTGCTTCGTCCATGCCAGTCATGGCTCCTTTCTAAGCGTATCTTATTTCATTTCTTTGATGTTAACTTTTAATTCTGCTGTTACTTTTGGATGCAGACGAATCGGTACTCTTACTACACCTAACTCTTTAATCTGAGAAGAAAGCTGCATTTTTTTCTTATCAATGTCGTATCCCAGCTGTGCTTTCACTGCTTCTGCAAGCTCTTTTGTGGAAACAGATCCAAAGGTACGTCCGTTTTCTCCTACTTTTAATCCAACTGTGATTTCTTTTGTCTCTAATTCTGCTTTAAACGCCTTTGCTTCTTCGAATACTTCTTTTGCCACTTTTTCTTCGTGTGCTTTCTGAAGTTTTAAATCATTAATATTCTTTGGGGTTGCCTCTAATCCAAGTTTTTTTGGAAACAGCATATTTCTTGCATATCCATCACTTACATTTACAATTGTTCCTTTTTTTCCAAGAGATTTTACATCTTCAATTAAAATTACTTTCATCTTAAATTGCTCCTTCCTTAATCATCTGGTCAATTGTATCTTTCAATTGAATAATTGCTCCATTTACCGTTGCATCTTTCAACTGTGCACCAGCCACGTTAATATGACCGCCACCTCCCAGCCGTTCCATAATCAGCTGAACATTTACCTCATCAATTGCCCTTGCACTAATATAAATCAAATTGTTATAATCCGTCAATACAAATGATGCTTTTATACTATCAATATCTAACAGTTCGTTTGCAGCCTGTGCTGCCACGATAGTCGGACTGTCCAGTCCACTGCTTGGGCAGATTCCAATTGCAAACGAATCCCTGTAAGTTTCCACTGTCCGAACTGTCTCTGCCTTTGCCCGATAAGAACTGACATCATCACGGAACATTTTTCTCACACGGGTTACATCTGCGCCACAGCGCCGTAAAAATGCAGCTGCTTCAAAAGTGCGGACTCCCGTTTTTGAAGTGAAGTTATCCGTATCAATTACAATTCCTGCATAAAGGGCATCCGCTTCAATATTATAAATTCGAATTCCATCTGAAAAATATTGCAGAATCTCTGCAACCATCTCGCAGGCAGACGAAGCAAACGGCTCAATATAAGACAGTACAGCATTGGAAATAACTTCTGCACCCTGACGGTGATGGTCTAATACCACTATCGTTTTTGTCTTTGACAATAAATCTTCACATTCTGTATAACTCGGTTTATTCGTATCTACGACTACGACTACCGTATTATTATCTACGATTTCTTTTGCCTCTGCACTGTTTACAAACATGTGCTCATCGTATTCCGGATTATTAATAAAGTTTTCAATAATCGGACGCACCGACATGGTTGGATTATTGACTACGATATGAGCCCGTTTATTCAAAGATTTTGCTGCACGGTAAATTCCAATTCCCGCACCGATTGAATCCACATCAGAAATCTTATGCCCCATAACCACAACTTTATCTTTTGCTACCATAAACTCTTTTAAGGCATGTGCTTTGACTCTCGCTTTAACTCGTGTTGTCTTGCCCATCTGCTGTGACTTTCCACCAAAGTAAATCATAGTATCACGGTCTTTTATGACAACCTGGTCTCCACCTCGTCCAAGCGCCAAATCAATTGCAATTCTCGAATACTCATAATTCTGGACATAATTTGCCCCATTAATTCCAATTCCAATACTGATTGTGACATCCATATCATTACCGATATTAATGCTTTTTACCTCTTCCAGAATGCTAAACCGTTTTTCTTTTAACTCTTCTAACGAACGCTGGCATAAAATCAGAATAAACTTATCTTTTTCTAACTTTTTCACCAGACCGTCCATCTCGGAGAAATATTTATTTAATTTTCTCTCTATCAACGCAACTAAGAGCGAACGCCGGACTTCTTCCACACTATTTAACGCCTCTTCATAATTGTCCAGATATAAAAGTCCTGTTACCAGTTTCTCTTCATCGCGTTCTTTTTTATAACGATTTACATCTGTCTCATCAAAAATATAAATTGCCGTCAGAAAATTATCTGCATCCGATTCAATCAAACCTGAATCTTCTAACATTGCCTCAATTGAAATCTTGCGCATCGAAGCTCTGTAATCTCTGTTTTCAAACTGAAACAGAACCTCTGAAGATTCATCCTTTGGCAGACGTTCAATTGTAATTTCCTGAAAAATGCTTGTAATCGACCTGTGGTATTTGACCGGTTTCTGGCTCAACTGTGAAAATGCCTCATTCATCCACAGGATTCTTCCTCTGCCATCCACTAAAGCATAAGGTACAATAAAATCACGTAACAGACTTTTCTGTACCTGCCCATACTGTGTGGCAAAAGAAATCAGCTCATTGAGTATATCAGCCCGACTATTATGATACTGAAAAACTGCTATCGCAAGATACACCGCTATAAAACAGGTTGCAATCACTCCGCCCTTTATACTGATGCGGAAAATACACAAATCCATAAGCAGGAGTAAAAGTACCATGATAACCGGCCACTGCATATACAGCTTAAGCTGTCCCTTTATCTTGATATTGCCATTCATATCCTCTTACCTTCCGATTTCTTAACATTTTCCGGTATTTTCGATTCATCCGGATAAGCATGTACTGGCTTATTATATCATTTTTTTTATTTTTGTACAATACCGCTTCTTATTCCTTATCCGTATGCATCCAGATTCGAAATTCTGTTGAAAGCCCTTCTTTGGGAAATTTTACAAGTTCAATCACTCCGTCATGCGCCTCCACTATTTTCTTTGCTATCGCAAGCCCAAGACCTGTTCCCTGCCGGCTATTTCTTGATTCATCTCCCACCACAAACGGTTCAAATACCATTTGAGCCAGCTCTTTTGGAATTCCTGTACCGTTATCTCCGATACTGATACAAATCGTATCTGCTTCTTTTTTCATCGAAAAGAAAAGCATTGTCCCTCTTTTATTATGTTTGACAGAGTTATTAATCAGATTTTCAAATACCCGCTTCATCTGTTGTACATCAATCTGACACCAGATTATCATCTCCAGTATCTCTACTTCTATCAAAAATCCGCCCAACACCAATTCATTATATTTTGTCGCTAAATATTCTCTTGCATATTCACAGATATCCACCTTTGTTTTCACCGGTCTGAAATCCGGATGCTCCAAATTACTGTATTCTGAAAATGCATTAATCAATTCATTTAAAACAATTGACTTATGATAAATTGTCTGTAGATACTGCTGTTTATTTTCTTCTTTTATGACACCATCACAGATTGCCTTTGCATAGCCTTGGATAATCGTAATCGGAGTCTTTAAGTCATGAGAAATGTCTGCAAGCATCTGCTGTTTTTCTTCATCAGAAATTTTTCTTCGTTCTTCACTCTCAGCCAGCCTTTGTGCCAATTTTACAAAATCGTCCCCGATTTCTACAAATTCATCCGGTCCATTGTTGTCATTACTTAATTTCTGCCCTTTCTGATAGCATACAATTGATTCTTTCAGTGCCATCAGCGGACGTTTCACCTTATGATTCAAACGCACGGCAAAAACTGCTACAATCAGAGCATAAAGTGGAAGAATCAACCACTGAACCACTCGCATGGATTTTGTAAATTCAAGATATTTCTTTGCATCTTTTTTTTCATAGCGAAAAACTGCTGTATAGCTCTTTCCCCGCTTGTTTTTAAATTCCCACTTTGCATACTGAACTGGATTTTCCCCTTTTTTATAATATAATCCAACTCTTTTTGATTCACATTCTTTCCTGTAAACCCCATCTGATTGACCAATACTGTTCCAGAATTATCCAAAAGCAGATATTCTTTTTTGTTCTTTTCAGTACCCTCTTTTGTTTTTTTCCCTTTGGATTAAAAATCCGTTCGTTTTCATTTTCATCTTGATAAAAAATTGCTTTTATCTTTTCTTTCATACCCAACTCATTGACAAAAAACAGTTCTTCCTCTGTAAATCTTTTTGGCATGTCACTTTTACTTTGATAAATCATTTGAAAATTTTCATCCAAAATAACAAATGCTCCTTTTGTCCCAGCAAAATATCAGATGGAAATTTTTCATAATTCCCCTCTTCCAGATATTCCGTAAATTTTTAATTTTTTGGTTTTTAACCCTGAAAAATGCTGTTCTCCCATCCAGTTAATCACAACAACAATACACATCAAAGCCAGCAGCACAGCAAACGAAAACCAAAGATAATTCCGGATAATAAGTGATAAAAAACTGCCCTTTTTTCGTTTATCGGTTTTCAATTTTATATCCTACTCCTCGAATGGTTTTAATATACTGTGGATTTTTGGGATTCTCCTCTATCTTTTCCCGAAGATTTGAGATATGCACCATAATTGTATTATCATCACTTTCGACATATTCCCCACAGGTATTTTCATAAATCTGAACTTTGGTAAAAATCATCCCTGGATTTTTCATAAACAATGCAAGAATTTTATATTCCATTGGTGTCAGAAAAACTTCTTCGTCTCTCTTTTTCAGTGCAAGAGTTTGGGTATCTAACACCAAATCTCCTACTTTTAAAATATGATTCTCATTTTTGGATTCCGTCTCACCATTTAAACGATAAAAACGTCTCAATGCCGAATTTACCCTTGCTACAACTTCAAGCGGGTCAAATGGTTTTGTCATATAGTCATCTGCCCCAAGATTTAAGCCTCTTATTTTATCACAACTTTGTGTTTTCGCAGACAAAATCAGAATTGGCATATTACTTATTTTACGAATCCGTTTCGTCAGTTCATATCCATCCATCCCCGGCATCATAATATCGAGTATTGCCATATCTATTGATTCCTGCTCTAAGAATTCTAACGCCTCTTTTCCATCTTCCGCACAAAATACCCTATAATTTTCATTTTCCAGATACAGTTTGATTAATTCGGCAATTTCTCTTTCATCCTCAGTTATTAATATATTATACTTCATAACTCTAAATTTTTTCCCTTCTTGGAAGTGCTGTACCTATTTTTCCTTGTAAATTATCTTGAACTAAAATAAAAAAATAAGCCGCCACAGTACTTTGTGACGGCTTCGATACAGCAAATTAATCCTGTACGTATGGCATAATAGCCATGTGTCTTGCTCTCTTGATTTCTACAGTAAGAGCTCTCTGATGTTTTGCACAGTTTCCTGTGATTCTTCTTGGAAGAATTTTTCCTCTTTCAGAGACATATCTTTTTAATTTATTTGCATCTTTGTAGCTGATTTCGTTATTTTCTTTTCCACAGAATACACAAACTTTTTTTCTTCTGCGTCCGCCTCTTCTCTTCATTGGAGAGTCCGGTCTATTCCCTTTTTCGAAAGCCATGGTTTCTACCTCCTGCTATATTCCGTTCTTAAAACGGTAATTCTCCACCGATTTCATCAGGAATGTTCATAAATCCTTCTGCTGAGGAATCTGCCATATCCGGTGCTGCCGGCTGGCTTGCACTACGGTTTACGTGGCTGTCGCTTACTGCTTTGCTCTCTGCAAATTCCTGTTCTTCTACAACAACTTCTGTCGTGTAAACTTTTACACCATCACGATTTGTGTAGCTTCCTGTCTGGATTCTTCCGCTCACTACGATACGGATTCCCTGACGAAAATATTTTTCTGCAAATTCTGCCTGTTTTCCAAACACAACACAGCTGATAAAATCAGCAGTTGCTTCTCCGTCTCTCTTGAAACGTCTGTCAACAGCCAGTGTATATCTGGCAATCGCCAGTGAGTTTTCTCCCGCAGAGTATCTTACCTCCGGGTCTCTTGTTAAACGTCCCATTAAAATTACTTTGTTCATATCTTTCACCTCAACATTTTTTACATTGTACGTCGCAGCACATAGAATCGGGAATTATAAAACACTATAATTCTAAGGGGATTCGCATTTTGTGCTCTAAGAAAAAATTAAGCGTCTTTTCTTACAACTAAATATCTTAATACATTGTCCATAATGCGAACGTGACGCTCGATTTCTGCTGGGCAGTCAGCGTCTGCTTCGAACTGGATGAAGTAGTAATATCCTTCGCGCATTTTCTGGATTTCGTAAGCTAATCTTTTCTTTCCCCATTCTTCAACTTCTGTTACATTTCCGTTGTAACGGGCGATGTAGCCTTTTGCTTTTTCCACAACTGCTGCACGAGCTTCATCTTCGATTTTCGCATTAACAACTAACGCTAATTCATATTTGTTCATGCCTGTTTTACCTCCTTTTGGTCTTTTGGCCCTCCACTCTTTTTGGAGAGCAAGGATAATCATATATCACGAGGATTAATTCTACCATGCTTTTCCTGAATAATCAAGTATTTTTTTTCAAATCTCTCGTATTTTTTTCTACAAGTTTTCTTGCAAGCATAATATGATGTCCACATCCCATGCATTTTAAACGAAAATCGGCTCCCACTCGAAGAATTTCCCATTCGTTACTTCCACACGGATGCTGTTTTTTTAACTTTACAATATCACCAACTTCGTACTGATATGCCATTTCTCTTCCTTTCTTCTGTTACTCTGTTACCGCTCTCTCTGTTCCAAATCACTTTATCTCCCTTTATTCTACACGAATCTGTTCAAATACCGTTCCAATCGGTTCATTGATGACCAAATCTGCCATCTTATCTCTCGGCGTCTTATCTCGATTAATCACAACCAGTGCATCTCCTTTAAAATAGTCAATCAACGAAGCTGCCGGATAAACCGCAAGAGAAGTTCCTCCGATAATCAGCACTTCTGCCTCTCTGATTGCCTGGACTGCACCTTCTATGACTTCATTATCTAATCCTTCTTCATAGAGCACAACGTCCGGCTTAATAATTCCACCACATTTTTTACAGACCGGAATCCCTTCTGCATGTTTCATATAGGAGAAATCATAAAATGCCCCGCATTTTGTACAATAATTACGATACACACTTCCATGCAATTCATACACTTTTTTACTGCCTGCCATCTGGTGCAGATTATCAATATTCTGTGTAATAACTGCTTTTAATTTCCCGGCTTTCTCTAACTGTGCCAGTTTTTTATGTGCTGCATTTGGCTTTGCACCCTCGCATAACATCTTCTCTTTATAAAAGCGATAAAACTCTTTGGGCTTTCTTACAAAAAAAGTATGGCTTAAAATCGTCTCCGGCGGATAATCCCATTTCTGATGATATAAGCCATCCACACTTCTGAAATCCGGAATTCCACTTTCTGTTGAAACACCCGCTCCTCCAAAGAACACAATATTTTGATGCCCTGAAATTAATTTCTGCAATGCTTCAATTTTTTTATCCATTTTAATTTTCTCCTTTCTCAAGGCGCTTTGCCTGAATAACAAAACGAGTACTGCTGTTTCCCGTACAAGTTGACATAGTAATCACTTTATCGTCTTTGTCTGCTTCGGCATCTAATTGTAATTCTGACGCTGACTTCATAGATTTTAAATACTCGGCAAACTGTTCATCTGCCATGCTGAATAAAGTATACGTTTCTCCCGTTACTGACGCAGTATGAACCGAAAAGATTTTATAACGCCAGGTATGTTTTGGTGTACAAATCCAGACATAAGGACTCGTCAGATTTGACTGCTCATGAAGCTTGCGAAATGTACCAAACATCGAGCCATTTCTCATATTATGACCATAAATAATGGTATTACAGTCCTCAAAATCGCTGCTGTTTGTATGCTCTAAGAAAATCGCACCATTCGCATTTCGCTGTCCTTCAAAAGTATAATGAAGGTAATGGTCATTGTCTGTCGTCTGTACAATCGGATAACTGATATCCAGTGTTTCAATTTCAATCCAGCCAACCACATCGGGATTTACTGCCTTTAACGCTTCAAAATCAATCTGTGGTCCTTGAGGTTCTTGAACCTCTTGAGCCTCTTCCCCCTCTTCTTCCCCTTCTGCTTCATCATTTTCTTTTGTCTCTTCTTTTACAGGACTTTCTACCGCATACTGTCTGATTTTATCATATTCATCCGTACCTTTTTTATACTCCAAATAAATCATGACCAGTTGATAAGCAGAAAATAAAAAGACTGCGGCTGCGATAATCAGGACCAAATTACGGATAATGCCTCCCATTCTGCCTTTTTTCTTCTCTTTTTTACTCATGCCTTTGCTCCAATCTTTATGATTATCCATTATAGCATAAGCGTTTTTAAAAAGAAAGTCTGGCAAAATCCGCCACTTTTTGCTACCATATCTATTAGAATTATATCTAAATGAAAGGTATTTCAAAACTATGTTAAAACAATTCACCAAATATGTCTCCCAGAATATGCTTGGTATGCTCGGCATGTCGCTTTATATTCTCGCAGACACGTATTTTATTTCAAAAGCAGTCGGTTCAAATGGTATCACCGCCCTAAACCTGGTACTCCCACTTTATAATCTCATTTTTGCAATTGGGGCAATGATTGGAGTGGGCTCTGCTATCCGCTTTGTGATTGAACGTGGAAAGAAGAATCCGGATGCAGACGGATACTTTTTCCATGCACTAATCTGTGCATTTTTTATCAGCTTAATTTTTGTCTTTATTGGGATTTTTCTTCCGGATAAATTAGTTGCACTGCTTGGCGGCGATGCCGAAATCATTCAGACCGGAACTTCCTATACACGGATTTTTATGTGTTTTTCCCCATTTTTTATGTGGAACCATATCTGCAACGCTTTTGTGCGAAATGATAAAAATCCATCCATCGCCATGGCTGCTACGTTATTCAGCAGTTTATTTAACATTGTCTTTGACTACATTTTAATGTTTCCTCTCGGTCTTGCTATGAAAGGGGCAGCTCTTGCTACCGGTTTTTCTCCGGTTGTCGGAATTTTAATCTGCTGTATTCACTTTTTTTCCAGGAAATCCACGATTAAATTGATTCCTGTCCTGCCGTCCATCAAAAAGCTGATTTATTCCTGTCAAGTTGGAGTTTCTGCCTTTGTTGGAGAAATTTCTTCGGGCGTTATTACAGTTACCTTTAATATGATTATCTTAAATCTTGCCGGAAATACCGGTGTTGCTGCTTATGGAGTCGTCGCCAATACTTCTTTGGTCGCTGTTGCACTGTTTAATGGAATTGCACAAGGATCTCAGCCGCTTATCAGTCGATCCTATGGACGAGGAGAAGAACAAAATGTCCGCTCCCTTTTAAAAATGGCTCTCACCACTGCACTTGGTCTTGGTGTTTTACTGATGATTTTTATTTTCTTTTCTGCACCTGCTGTCACCGCTGTCTTTAACAGTGAACACGATTTGCAGCTTGCTGCTTATGCAGACTCTGGCTTAAGATTATACTTTATCGGATTTTTATTTGCTGGAATTAACATCGTCGGAACTGCGGCCTTAAGTGCTGTAGAATCCGTTAAATATGCTTTTTGTGCCTCTATTTCACGTGGATTTGTTGCAACTATTTTCTTTGCCTTTGTGCTTTCTGCCTGCTTTAAAATGACCGGGATCTGGCTGGCATTTCCTGCTGCGGAATTTGCTACAATGTTTATCACTTTAAGTGGATTATTGTGTTTTACAAAGCAGAAAGGTGGAATGTATCATGCAAAAGACTGAGCCGTCAAACACAAACCCGACTTTAAAAGAACAAAAAGACCACGGAACCTTTTCTTTTCCCTGTGGCCTTTATGAGACTTATGATGATGAGAACTGGAACGGTGTCAAACACCACTGGCACGATGAACTTGAAATTCTTTATTTTATGGAAGGCAAATTTGAATTAGTCATCAATATGAATATTTACACCATCACAGATGAATGTTTTTATTTTGTAAATTCTGGTGAACTCCATTCTATTTTAGCAAAAACTTCTGTAAAAGAATCAGCTGTCGTTTTTCATCCGAGAATCTTAAATTTTGACAGTTATGATATCGCACAGAGCCGAATTTTACAGCCCATGATGAAGGGAGAACTCTATTTTCCACGCTGTATTAAACCGGAACATCCTGTTTTTTCCAGATTAAAACAAGAATATCTTGAAATTGTAAATGCGTTTTATCAAAATGGATTTGCTCCAATCAACGAGTATCAGATGGTCACAAACGATTTAGCCTCCCAGCTGTTTATTCGTGCCGGTTTATTAAAAATCCTTGCCTTTTTAGAACAATATCAGCTTCTATCCGTAAAAGAGCATACGGATGATGATTATCGGGTTGAAATTATTAAAAATTCGCTTGCTTACATTCATCAGCATTATGGTGAAAAATTTTATGTGCATACCCTTGCTCAAAATGCCGGCTTAAATGAACAGTATTTCTGCCGATTTTTTAAAAAATATATCGGCAAAACTCCTGTCGCCTATATCAATGAATACCGCATTGGGCGTGCCATTACTCTGCTTCAGGATACCCAGCGTCCGGTTATGGACATCTGTCTTGACTGCGGATTTCATAATCTCGGAAATTTTTTAAAAGAATTCCGAAAAAAAACCGGAATGACACCTCTGCAGTATCGAAAATCTTTTTCACAAACGCACAAGTCAAAATAACGTAGTTTTTCATCAGATATTCGTAGGACAAAATCATTTTTTGTCATTATACTATTACTTATCCGCATAAGTAATGAGCGAAACGAAAATTGATAAAAAAATCAGGAGGATACACGCTATGGAAAGAAAATGGTGGCACAATAAAGTTGCCTATCAGATTTATCCGAAGAGCTTTTATGATTCCAACGGCGACGGAATCGGTGATTTGCCAGGAATCACCTTAAAATTAGATTATTTAAAAGAATTAGGAGTAGACATTGTCTGGATTTCTCCAATTTACTCTTCTCCATTTGCAGACCAGGGATATGATATCTCTGACTACTATCAAATTGACCCTTGCTTCGGCACAATGGATGACATGGATCATCTTTTAAAAGAAGCCAAAAAACGTGACATGTATATCTTAATGGACCTGGTTGTAAATCACTGTTCTGATGAACATGAATGGTTTGAAAAAGCCTGTGAAGACCCTGACGGAGAATATGGAAACTTCTTCTATATTGAAGACCGCAAAGAGGGAGAACTTCCATGTAACTGGAGAAGTTATTTTGGAGGTCCGGTCTGGGAACCGCTTCCAGGACATCCTGACAAGCAGTACATGCATGTATTTCACAAAAAACAGCCGGATTTAAACTGGGAAAATCCAAAAGTCCGCGAAGAAGTTTACAAAAACATCAACTGGTGGTTAGATAAAGGACTTGGCGGGTTCCGTATTGATGCTATCATCAACATCAAAAAGAAACTTCCTTATAAAGACTACACGGTAGACCGCGATGATAATTTAAGCTGTATCGACCAGATGCTTGCTGATGCAAAGGGTGTTGGTGAATTTTTAGGCGAAATGCGTGACAAAACCTTTAAGCCTCATAATGCATTTACCGTCGGTGAAGTTTTTAATGAAAAAGACGAAGAGCTTCCGGATTTCATCGGAGATAACGGCTACTTCTCTTCCATGTTTGATTTTGCCGGCACTTCCTTTGGAAAAAGTGATAAAGGCTGGTATGCAAATACCCGCATTACTCCAGATGATTATAAAAAATGTTGTTTCCACTCTCAGAAAAGAATCGGTTCGATCGGATTTTTATCTAACATTATTGAAAATCATGATGAACCACGTGGTGTCAGCTATTATATTCCGGAAGGAGAGTGTTCCGACCAAAGCAAAAAAATGCTGGCTACATTATACTTCATGCTTCGTGGACTTCCGTTCATCTATCAAGGACAGGAAATTGGTATGGAAAATCTCGGTGTAATTCCTTTTGAAAAAGTTGATGACGTTTCCGCACTTGACCAGTACCATGTAGCAATAGAAGCCGGATACTCCGAAGAAGAAGCCTTAAAAATTATTTCCCTTTATAACCGCGATAATGCAAGAACTCCGGTTCAGTGGAATGCCGGCACAAATGCCGGATTTACAACAGGCACCCCATGGCTGATGGTAAACCCGAACTATACCCAGATTAATGTAGAAAGCCAGTTACATGATGACCATTCAATTCTTTCTTATTATAAGAAATTAATCGCACTTAGAAAGGATCCTGCTTATCAGGAAACAATCGTTTATGGTAATGTCATTCCGTATCTTGAAGATACCCATAACCTGATGGCTTATTACAGAAAAGGAGACAAGACGCTTCTTGTTATCGGAAACTATCAGACACAAGAACAGACCATTGCTCTTCCAGCTCCATATAAATCCGTTCTCTTAAACAACTATAATGATGTTGTATTAAACGGAAACGAAGTAACACTTCATGGATATCAGGCTTTAATTTTAGAACTTTAATTTTTATTAAAAATGCTTCTCCCTGTGTTAGAATATCTTTATTCACACATAGCTCTAACCAGGAAGAAGCTTTTTGCGACAAAAGAAAGGAGTTTTTATATTATGAGAGAAAGTGGTATTTTACTACCGATATCCAGCCTGCCGTCCCAATACGGCATCGGCTGTTTTTCAAAAGAAGCTTATGAATTTGTAGACCAACTGGCTTTGGCCAATCAAAAATACTGGCAGATTCTGCCACTTGGACCAACCAGTTACGGAGATTCCCCGTATCAGTCTTTTTCCACTTATGCCGGAAATCCTTATTTTATCGATTTAAATACCTTAATCGAAGAAGGCGTTCTGACTAAAAAAGAATGTGATCTTGCTGATTTTGGTTCGGATTCTCGTTTTATTGATTACGGAAAACTTTATAAAGCCCGCTACAAACTGCTTCGAAAAGCTTATGAAAGAAGCAATATTTCCCAAAATCCAGAATTTCGGACATTCCAGGAAGAAAATGCATGGTGGCTCGACGATTACGCCTTATTTATGGCTGTAAAAGGATTCTTTCAAGACGAATGTTGGGATAAGTGGCCGGAGGATATCAAAAAACGTTACGGATATGCCCTTGATTATTACCGCGAACAGCTTTATTTTGAAATTGAATTCCAGAAATACATGCAATTTGAATTTTCCATTCAATGGAAAAAATTAAAAACTTATGCAAATGAAAACGGTATCCGCATCATCGGTGATATCCCGATTTACGTTGCTTATGACAGTGCAGATACCTGGGCTCATCCGGAACTCTTTCAGTTAGATGAAGAAAATGTTCCTCTTGCGGTTGCCGGATGCCCTCCGGACGGGTTTGCCGCTGACGGACAGCTATGGGGAAATCCGCTTTATCGCTGGGATTATCACCGCCGGACCGGTTATACATGGTGGATGCAGCGTCTTTCTTACGCATTTTATCTCTATGATGTAGTCAGAATCGACCATTTCCGTGGCTTTGATGAATATTTCTCTATCCCTTATGGAGATACCACTGCAAGAAACGGTCATTGGGAAAAAGGTCCCGGAATTGAATTATTCCACCGTATGAAAGAAGTTCTCGGTGAACGTGACGTCATCGCAGAAGACTTAGGTTATGTAACGGATAGTGTCCGCCAGATGGTTTTTGAAAGCGGATTTCCAGGCATGAAAGTTTTTGAATTTGCCTTTGATTCCAGAGATACCGGATGTGCAGGTGATTACCTGCCACATAATTATCCGGTCAACTCTGTTGTCTATACCGGAACTCATGATAATGCGACTTTAATCGGATGGTATCAGGACATCCCAAAAGAGGGCAGAGAAATGTTACGCGATTATATTCATGATTATACAACTTCTGACCGCAGTCTGCACTGGTCAGTTATCTGCCGTGTTATGGGAAGCCCTGCACGTATCTGTATGATTCCAATGCAGGATTATCTGGGACTTAATAACACCTGCCGAATCAATACTCCATCTACTTTAGGAACCAACTGGAAATGGCGTCTCTTAGATGGAGAATTTACTTCGGATTTACAAAATAAAATCAAAAAATTAGTTCGGATTTATCAAAGAAACTAACTTTTACAAAGTGTTTAAACATGCAAAAACCGCAGTATCATTTTCTCTTGATACTGCGGTTTTCCTTATGCTACTGACCGATTATCTTGTTTTTTTTTGCATAGTGCTTCAAATTCTTTTAATTTCTGCCGTGCTTCTACACTTAAATCCGTTGGAACCAAGATTTCTACTTCTGCATACTGATCTCCATGTACCGAAGCATCTTTCATCGATACAATTCCTTTTCCTCTTAAACGGATTTTCGTTCCGGATTGTGTTCCTGGACGAATCTTACAGATGACATTTCCATAAAGGGTCTTTACCATAGCCTCTCCGCCAAATACTGCGGTTGTAAACGGAACCTGAACTTTTGTATAGACATCCATTCCTTTTCGTTCATAGCCGGATTTTTCCATGACCGTTACTTTTAACAGTAAATCTCCTGCCTCAGCGCCTCCGCTTCCCGGGTGTCCTTTTCCTCTTAAACGGATACTCTTTCCGGTTTCAATTCCTGCCGGAATATGCACCTCCAAAGTCTGTGTCTGACCATTTTGTAAAGACAGGCGGATTCTCTTATCACAGCCAAATGCCGCTTCATCAAATGTAACGGTCACTTCTGCATTCAAATCCTCACCTTTTTGTGCGAAATCCGCTCCAAAACCGCCTCCAAAGCCATTTCCAAAACCGCCTTGATAGAAGCTGCTCTTGCTTCTTCTTCCACTTCTCTGTCCTCCATGGAACATATCCCCGAAAATATCTCCAAAGATATCATCCATATTGCCGTTCTGACCACCCTTAAAATGGAACTCCTGATAACCGCCATTGCCGCCGAAACCGCCCTGGAAACCGCCAAAGCCGCTGCCAGCACCGCCGTAAGCGCCGCCTGCTGCACCTTCTTCAAAGGCTGCAAAACCATACTGGTCATAAAGTTTTCTCTTCTTCTCATCACCGAGAACATTATAAGCTTCTGTGACTTCCTTAAACTTCTGCTCTGCCTGCTTATCCCCCGGATTCGTATCCGGATGATATTTCTTCGCCAGTTTTCTATATGCACGCTTAATCGCCTTGTCGTCTGCTTTTTTATCTATACCAAGAACTTCATAATAATCTCTCTTAGCCATCACTGTCCACCTCCGTCTTTATAAGACCTTTCTGAACTTCTTCTATTCTGAACGCATCATGTTAATAGAGGACACGGCCATAGCCGTATCCTCTTCAACGCTTTTTGTTCTATTTGTACTATAACATTCATTTCTTATAATGTCAATAGACTTCACAAAAAATTCTTCTGTATAAGTCTATCTTACAAACTAAGTATACTTTCATTATACAAGTATGGCTTCACTTAGTTGTTCCGATGCTATTAATTTC
>ENA-OPYX01000042-OPYX01000042.1-human-gut-metagenome-genome-assembly--contig:-NODE-42-length-62477-cov-11.979808_pt1 | contig 62477 bp, 55 predicted proteins | sample MGYA00242639_ERZ504486 | MGnify/ENA primary metagenome ERZ504486 (study PRJEB26092, sample SAMD00036296) | human gut metagenome | host: Homo sapiens | study: EMG produced TPA metagenomics assembly of... | reverse complement strand
CAGTATCAAAGCCGGAAAAAATGCAGTAAGGGGGATGAAGTGATATGTTGATTACCCAGTTAAAAGTCAAAGAAACTATCGTATCACTGGCAGCAGGAAAGAAGTTTTATCATAACTGCATGGATGTAAGGAAGTTCGTTTTCCGGAAAAAGAAGCTGTTGAACTTCAGAAGGAGCTTTCCGCTGAAGGAAATGTGACAGGTATCATGACAACGGATTATATCTGTAATCCGGAAAATATGCAGTTACGTCTTCAGAAACATATGGATAAGATCAGGGAAGCAGATCTGGTCCTGGTATTCTCCTGCGGCGTTGGTGTACAGACTATCGCAGAATATCTGGAAGACAAGATGGTATGCGCAGCCTGCGATACATACCCGGTACCTGGTTTCCAGGGTGTAACACCACTGGAATATAAATGTGATCAGTGTGGTGAGTGTTATCTGAATCTTACCGGCGGAATCTGTCCGATCACAGCATGTTCCAAGAGCCTTGTTAACGGCCAGTGCGGCGGTTCCAAGAATGGTAAATGCGAAGTGGACAGTGACATGGAGTGCGGATGGGAGCGTATCTACAGACGTCTGAAAGAAATCGGACGCCTTGATGTGCTGAAATGTCCGACACAGGTTCATAATTTTGCTACAGATGATGAAGTGAAATAATAAGCAAAGATTTATTAAGAAGCCAAATTAAATTATGATACGGTTCACCGGAAGTATTCCGCGATGTGTACAGCAGAGCTGGTGGACCGTACCCCAAATTTTAAATGATTGGAGCAAATATAATATGAAAATGAAAGAATTATTTGACCGTGGTGAATTTGTAGTTTCTGCAGAAGTAGGACCGCCAAAAGGAATCCATGTAGATGAACTGGTAGAAGAAGCCAAAACTTACCTGAAAGGCGTTCATGCAGTAAATGTAACAGATAACCAGTCTTCTGTTATGCGTCTTGGATCTCTTGCAATGTGTAAAGTGCTCAAAGATGCCGGTATGGATCCGATCTTCCAGCTTGCATGCCGTGACAGAAACCGTATCGCACTGGAATCTGACCTTTTAAGTGCTGCTATGCTTGGTATTGAGAACATCCTCTGTCTGACAGGTGACCATACGAAGATGGGTGATCATCCGCAGGCAAAACCGGTATTCGATCTTGATTCTGTATCTCTTCTTCATACAGTACAGCTTCTTGAGTCCGGTGTAGATCTTGGAGGAAACCAGCTGGTTGGAGAGCCTCCGAAATTCTCCAAGGGTGCCGTTGTATCTCCATGCAGCGATTCCGTTGACGCTCAGCTTGCAAAGATGGAAAGAAAGGTTGCCGCAGGTGCAGACTACTTCCAGACACAGGCTGTATTTGAGCCGGAGAAATTCATCAAATTTATGGAAAAAGCAAAACAGTTCGGAAAACCTGTACAGGTTGGTATCATCATTCCGAAATCTGCCGGAATGGCTAAGTTCATGAACAACAACGTAGCCGGCATCCATGTTCCGGATGAGATGATCGAGGAACTGAAAGCAGACAAAGAGAAAACAAAAGCCGGTATCACAGGTGTTGAGATCGCTGCACGTATCATCAAAGAGTGTAAGCCATACTGCCAGGGTGTACATATTATGGCACTTGGATGGGAGTCCAAGATCCCGGCACTTCTGGAGCAGGCTGAGATCTGATCAGAACGATTGCTTTATAAAAAATAACCAGAAAAGCTGTCCGGAACCGGATGCAGGAGATGCACACCGACCGGGCAGCTTTTGTGTAAGAAAAAGTTTCTCTATATCATAGCCCGGGATTCAAGCCGGAAGAATTTGAGCTTAAGAGGTAAAGAGACGATGGAAAGTATTATTATCGGAATTGCCGGAGGATCAGGCTCCGGCAAATCTACATTTACAAACAGACTGAAGAAGCATTTCGGAGACGATGTGGTGGTGATCTATCATGATAATTACTACCGCAGACAGGACGGCATTCCTTTTGAAGAGCGTGTGAAGGTGAATTACGATCATCCGGATTCACTGGAAACCGATCTTCTGGTCGAGCATCTCAAAGAACTCAAGGAGGGTAAAACCATCCAATGTCCGGTATACGATTACAGTCAGCACAACCGCTCCGACAAAGTGCTGAAGATCGAACCAAGACCGGTCATTCTGGTAGAGGGAATCCTGCTTCTTGCAGATCCCCGTATCCGAGATCTTCTGGATATCAAGGTTTATGTGGAAGCAGATGCAGATGAGAGGATCTTAAGACGGATCTCCAGAGATGTGGAGGAACGTGGACGGGATTTAAACGGAATCATCGATCAGTATCTTACCACAGTAAAACCGATGCATTATCTGTATGTGGAGCCTACACGGGCGAAAGCAGATATTGTGATCAACAGCGGTAAGAATAATGTGGCCTTTGATCTGTTTGTGTCAAAGATCGGGCAGCTGCTGAAAGAACTGAAAAAATAATGAATAAAAAAGCATGTCATATTTTAGGATAAAGCGGATCAAGACATATCCGTATTGCTGTGTATGGCATGCTTTTTTTGGACGGTTCAGGTGAAGCTGTCTGTATTCACACGCTCTGTATAAATTTCTCCACATAATATAAAGCTGCACCAATGGCAGGTGTATACTGCCCGTGGGTACCGACCAGGATCTGGTCTTTATCCAGGGTAAAGGGTATGCCTGCGTTGATGTGTTCAAGCAGATAGGTAATGTCTTCTTCTGTAAAATAAGGTGCCAGATATCCACTGATGATGATCGGTGCATCGATGATCAGGTTCAGGTTTTTCATGGCAAAGGCCAGATGGTTCAGGTAATCTTCCCAGTGTTCAGCAAGCCGGGGAGATTTTTTTTCGCGGAGCAGTGGGAAAAATTCCTTCACATTCATTCCAGCAGACTGTTCCAGAGCATTGGCGGAGCAGTAGGTCTCCAGACAGCCGCGGTTTCCGCAGTAACATAAAGGACCCTCCGGGTTTACGCACATATGCTCAAGGGTTCCGCTGTGCATGGAGCTTCCCTGATGGATCTGATGATTGGTGATAATGGCACCGCCCAGGTTACGGTTCAGAAGGAATACGACAGCGCTGTCAAGCTCCGGGTGGTTCCACAACTCCAGAAAAGCGGCAGATTTGGAATCGTGTTCCAGATGGCAAGGATAAGGAAGCTGACGGGAAAAATACTCCAGCTTCATTCCGGTATTGTTCATGATGTTTCCGTAGATCACAGTGGAATTGTCCGGGGAAGTGATACCCTGTGTGGCAATGGAAACCCCCAGGATCTTTTCCTCCGGATAGTGATTGTCTTTGATGAAATCCCGTACCTTATCGGCCAACTGTCTGTAATATTCTTTTGTATCGGCATAGGGAAGAGCAATAGTTTCTGTGTAAAAAGCATTTCCATATAGGTCGATAGCTGTGATATGGAACATGTTTTTCAGGATCCCGATGCCAATGGAAATCCGGAAATCCGAAACGATCTGGATGGCCTGGGCCTTCCTTCCACCCGTGGAATCAAAATATCCGTTTCTGTCAATAAGCCCTTCTTTTTCCAGCAGGTTCAGGTTCTGACTTACTGTGGAAAGCCCCATCTGAAGGTCCTGGACGATCTGCATTTTTGAAGTCTGGCGTGCTTTGTATATATATTGGTAAACCTTTGAGCGGTTTATTTTCTTTAAATTGATGGTGGTTAATCCTTTTTCACTCATGAGATTCTCCTGATAAAAGTAATTATAGATATGTTTAAGTCTTAAATGTATTTTAGTATAAATCTGCGGGAAATGCAATGTCAGTGCATGAAGCAGAGCAGAACGAAAGTTTTTTTGTTACTGTCCACTGGTAATATTCCGCGAGGTGTTTTTTGTGAACGAAGGTCACAGAAAACCCGAGACATACCGCGCGAATTTATGCGATTAGCATAAATTCTGTGCATCGCGAAGCGTGTTACTGAGAACGGAGTGAACAGTAACGTTTTTTTCGAGGAATAATAAGTAACGGTGTATAGATTGGCAAAGAATGTATATCTTGTGCATAAGTAAAAGTAAACAAAAATATAAGAGCAAAATTAGGGGTTTTGTCAATGGATTTTTTGAAAAAATAGTTCTATACTCTACTTACAGTTAAGACATAAGCATAAGTGAAAACTCAAACGATAACGAAATAGAAGAAAACAGGGAGGTTCAAGATTATGAAATTAACAAGAAATGGAATCAAAGAGCGTGAAGCATGGGAGAAAGCAGGCATCAATCTTCCAGGATACGATGTAGAGGCAGTTACTGAGAAAGCGAAGAAGGAGCCTGGCTGGGTACATTTCGGAATCGGAAATATTTTCCGTGTATTTATCGGCGGCATCGCAGATGGTCTTCTGGAAGAGGGAGTTCTTGACAGAGGGATCACATGTGTAGAAACCTTTGATTATGATGTAGCAGATAAGATTTACGCACCATATGACAACCTTGGCTTAAATGTCATCCTTCACGGTGATGGAACCCGTGAGTACAAAGTTCTCGGGGCACTTGCAGAAGCAGTGAAAGCACAGTCCTCTGATGCAGTACAGTGGAATCGCCTGAAGGAGATCTTCACAGCTAAGTCCCTGCAGCTGGTTTCCTTCACTATTACAGAGAAGGGCTATGCACTCCAGAAAGCAGACGGAACATGGTTCCCGTTTGTGGAAGCAGATATTAAAAACGGTCCGGATAAGGCAACCGGAGCTATGGCAGTACTGGTAGCAATGCTGAATGAGAGATATAAAGCTGGTAAATATCCGATCGCTCTGGTATCTATGGATAACTGCTCACAGAACGGCGCCAAGCTTCGTGAGTCCGTGCTGACTATGACAGAGGAATGGCATAAAGCAGGCTTTGTAGATGATGGCTTTGTAGATTATGTAACGGATGAGAAGGTGGTTGCATTCCCGTGGACCATGATCGACAAGATCACACCTCGACCAAGCGAGCAGATCGCAGCAGACCTTGAGAAGCTTGGCGTTGAAGACATGCAGCCGGTGATCACAGGAAAGAAGACATACATAGCACCATTTGTTAATGCTGAGAAGCCACAGTATCTTGTTATCGAGGACAGCTTCCCTAACGGACGCCCTGCTCTGGAAAAAGGCTTCGGTGTATACATGGCGGACAGAAATACCGTCAATCTTTCCGAGAGAATGAAAGTAACCGTATGCCTGAATCCAGTACATTCCGCAACCGGCCCTCTTGGTGTGGTACTTGGCTATGATCTCTTTGCACACATGCTGAACACCAACGAAGATATGATGAAAATGGCTCGTATGGTTGCTTATGACGAGGGACTTCCGGTAGTTGCAGATCCTGGAATTCTTTCCCCACAGGCATTTGTGGATGAGCTTTTCAATGACCGTTTCCCGAATGAGTATCTTGGAGATACCAACCTTCGTCTGGCTGTAGATGTGTCCCAGATGGTAGGTATCCGTTTCGGTGAGACTGTAAAAGCATATGTGAAGAAATTTGGAGATGCTTCCAGACTGACAGCAATCCCTCTTGGAATCGCAGGATGGCTGAGATACATGCTGGCTGTAGATGATGAAGGAAATAAATTTGAGCTTGCACCGGACCCGATGAACGAGGAGATCACAGAGCAGCTTGGCGATATCGTGATCGGAAAACCGGAAACCTTCAAGGATCAGCTGAAGCCGATCCTTTCCAATGAGAGACTGTTCTTCACAGACCTTTATAAAGATGGTGTCGGAGAGAAGATCGAGGATATGTTCCGTGAGATGATCGCAGGACCCGGAGCTGTAAAGGCAACTATTCATAAATATGTAAAATAAAACCCGGGTTACGAAAACAGTTTATGTAAGTATTGAATAAAGAGAAATGAGGTAAATGGAAAGATGACAGAACCGGTATTTGCGGCAGATCCGGCAAGACTGTTGATCGCGGCAGCAGCAGGAATTTTATTATTATTGTTACTTATCATAAAATTTAAGATTCACCCGGTTTTATCTCTGCTGATCGCTGCACTGGTTATCGGGCTTGGTGCCGGAATGCCGGTTCCAACACTGGTAAGCACTGTGGAAAACGGCGCAGGAGAAACTTTACAGGGGATCATACTCCTGATCGGTCTGGGTTCTCTGTTCGGCGGGATATTGGAAGTGTCCGGCGGCGCACAGTGCGTTGCCCAGACACTGGTAAGCAAATTTGGTGAAAAAAAGGCAGGGATCGCTCTTGGAATCACAGGACTTGTGGTAGGAACTACCGTATTTTTTGAGGCTGGCGTTGTGATCCTGATCCCTCTGGCATTCGGACTTGCGAAAAAAACAAAGAAATCTACTTTATATTATGTAATCCCGCTTCTTGCGGGCCTTGCCACCGGTTTTGCATTCATTCCGCCATCAGCAGGATCTGTTCTGGTGGCAAATATGCTGAATGTAGACCTCGGAGTGATGATCGCGGTAGGTGTGCCGGTGGGTATTTTATCCCTGATCTTTGCGGGAATCTTATGGTCCAAATTTATCGGCAAAAAGATCAACACAGGGCTGCCCTCCAATATCCAGGAGGTACGTGAGGAGGAAGAAGCCAATCTTCCTAAGTTTTCTACAGTATTATGTATCATTCTTGTTCCGCTGGTGCTGATCCTGTGCAATACAGTTTCTGAATACATTCCGGGGATCGACGCGGCACGTCCTGTTCTGGAATTCCTGGGAACACCTTTTGTGGCACTGATCATAGCAGTATTGCTTGCCATGTATTTCCTCGGAAAGAAACAAGGCTACAATGGAGATCAGTTAAAGAAGATCCTGGATCGTTCTCTGAAGCCTACAGGACAGATTCTTCTGGTTATCACTGGTGGAGGTATCATCCGCTGGGTGCTGCAGGACTGCGGTATGGGAAACATTATAGGACCAGCTCTGGAAAAAAGCGGACTTCCGCTGGTACTGGTTGCATTCCTTATTGCAGCTCTGATCCGTGCATCTGTTGGTGCGGCAGTTGTGGCTATGACAATGGCAGCAGGAATTATGGCCGCTATGCCTGGAGTTGCAGACCTGTCACCGGTTTATCTGGCAGCAATGGTCTGTGCCATCAACGGCGGTGCAACGGCATTCAGCCATGTAAATGATTCCGGATTCTGGCTGGTAAGCTCTCTTCTTGAGATTGATGAGAAAACAACCCTGAAATCCTGGACAATGATGGAAACCATCGTAGGAGTAACAGGTCTGGTTTGTGCTGTTGTGATTAGCCTGTTTGCATAGGAGAGTAGATAAAAATGATAGTAAAAGTAATTTTAGGCACAATGCAGAATGCAAGAAAGCTGGTAAGTATTGCAGAATCCATCCCCTGTGATGTAGAATTATGTTATGGCCGTTATGTTGTAAATGCGAAGTCTATGCTTGGGGTTCTGAGCGTGCCCGAATTTGATGAGGGAGAGCTGCATGTCCATACAGATAATGAAAAAGAATGTGAAAAGATCCTGTTTCAGCTGCTCGAACAGAATCTTCTTGCGGATACCAACGATGCAGCGCAAAGATCTATCTACGATATCACAACCTTTGGTGAGGTCCTGATCGATTTTACATCTCAGGATATCAACGAGGACGGACAGATGCTTTATGCCAGAAATCCGGGCGGAGCACCTGCCAATGTTGCAGTTGCAACCAGCAGACTCGGTGCACATACTGCCTTTATCGGAAAAGCCGGAAAAGACATGCATGGAGAATTCCTCCGTTCTGTTCTTCAGAGAGAAAAAGTAGATACAAAAGGGATGCTTCTGGATGAGGATTATTTCACAACTCTGGCTTTTGTGGAGGTAAATGAAAGTGGAGAGCGTACATTCTCCTTTGCAAGAAAGCCGGGCGCAGATACGAAGCTCCAGAAGGAAGAGGTAGATGTGGATGTGCTGGACCGCACGAATATTTTTCATGTGGGCTCTTTGTCACTGACAGACCAGCCTGCAAGGGATACTACATTTTATGCGGTAAGAAGAGCGAAAAACAAAGGCAGTGTGATCTCCTATGATCCTAATTACCGTGCATCTCTGTGGCCGGATGAAAAAACTGCCAAAAAACATATGAGAAGTCTGGTACCCTATGTGGATCTCATGAAGATTTCAGATGAGGAAACCGAGCTTCTGACAGATCATAAGGACGTCCGGGAAGCAGCGAAGATACTGTATGAGCAGGGCGTGAAGGTCGTGGCAGTTACTCTTGGCGGTGAAGGAGCTTATATTTACAGCAAAGATGGAGGCTGTATGGTGCCGGGATTTTCAGTGAAACAGATTGCGGATACAAACGGAGCCGGTGATTCCTTCTGGGGAGGATTCCTGTATAAGGGTCAGCACATCGGAGAAACAGCCGGACGAGCTGACACAGGAGGAACTGAAGGAATTTGCACGTTTCGGTAATGCGGTGGCCAGTCTATGCGTGGAGAAAAAGGTGCAATCCCGGCAATGCCGGAATTTGCACAGGTGGAACGCAGAATTGCAGAGGAATCGTATTCATAAACCTGTAGCAGAGTTATATCTAAATTGCGAAGCGATTGTGTTTATGAGCATGTCAGATTTATGAAAGGATGGGGTTTTGAAATGAATTTAAAAGATCAGATGAACGGAATTCAGCACGTAGGTGTGCCGACCAATGACATTGAGACAACCATTAAATTTTATGAAGCACTGGGCTTTGAGATCGCTTTTCAGACAGTGAACGAGGCTGCCAATGAGAAGGTTGCTTTCCTGAAGCTTGGAAATCTTGTGATCGAGACGTACGAGAACAAAGCTGCAAAAATGGAATCCGGTGCCATCGATCATGTTGCCATTGATGTGAAGGATGTGGAGAAAGTCCACGAGCTGGTAACAGCAGCCGGACTGAATACTACCAATGATGAAGTCCATTTCCTGCCGTTCTGGGAGAATGGTGTGAAGTTCTTTACTATCGAAGGACCGAATAAGGAGAAAGTGGAGTTCAGCCAGTACTTATAAGAAGTAAATAAAGTTGTGCTCATGGGTGTGAAACAGAGTATAATGCAGATGTTTATTTTGTGTTGCATACAGCCTGTCAGATATCAGATGAATTAAAGATCATCGTATGTCTGACGGGCTGTTTTATGTATCAGAAAGAATTTACGCACGGCAAAGATATCTGACGCAGGATTTCACACTCTGATGGGCTGGATTAAGATGCATTATTTTAGAGGAGTGCTATAGGGACATGGGAAAATTTCTTGCATGAAATGGATAATGAGACTACAATGAGATGCAGATGTGCTATAGAAGATCAGGATTAGCAGTAGATGAGATGATTCCTGAAGAATAAAAACGGGAAATGGATTTCGGATATCTGTTTCTCGGTATGATGGAGAATTATGAAAATACATTACAGAGTCAAAAATAATACAATAGAAATTATCCGTTGTTACGGAACAGACAGCCGGGTGGTGCTGCCGGAAGAGATCAACGGCATTTTGGTAGTCAGTGCGGCACCTTATGCGTTTTCCGCACATAAGGACGACGAGGAAGAGGCGGAAGTCTGGGAGAGCGAAGACACTGTTTCGTTCGGAGAGGAACGACTTCTTGCCGGAGAGGAAGTGCAGGAGATCGTTTTTCCCGATGCACTGAAGGAAATTGGAAGATATATTTTTTATGGGTGCAAAAAACTGGAACGGCTGGAATTTTCGGATACGCTGATGCAGGTGGGAACCGGGGCGTTTACGGGCTGCAGCGGGCTGAAGGAGCTTGTGATCCATTAGAAAAAGGGAATCAAATCCTGTGCAAAGGAAATCCTTGGGGAACTGTGGCAGAAGATCGATGTGGATTTTCTGTATGAAAACGGCGAGGCAAGTGGAAAACGTGCGCATATGGTTTTTCCGGAGCATTACGATGAGGCGGTGGAGAACACGCCTGCGAGAATTTTGTTTACGGAGTATCATGGCTCTGGAACCAATTACAGGCAATGCTTCTATAATAAGGAACTGGATTTCGCAGAGTATGACAGTCTGTTTGATATGGCAGTGGTGATGGATAAGCTGGAGGTTCTGGTTGATATGAGTTTCGGGCGGCTTCGTTATCCGTGTCAGCTGAGCGAAAAGGCGAAGAAGCAGTATGAGGATTATATCCGGGGAAATCTTAAGGATATCGGGGAATACCTGGTGGAAAGCGGAAACTTAAATGGTCTGGAGCTGCTTTCACGGAAAAAACTTTGGAACAGAGAGGGCCTGGAACACAGTATTGATGTGGCTTCCAGGAAGAAAGATATGGAGATTTCGGCGTTTCTGATGAATGAGCGGAGCCGGATGATGGAGGAAGAGCAGAAGGTGTCCGGGGAAAACGGAAATGCAGAGCGGCCGGCTAGGCGGAGAAAGAAGTTTCAGTTATGAATGAAATAGAAACAATCGAAAACAATAAAAATAACTTCCTGCCCGGTCAGGAATCCAATTCCAAGGAGGCAGCCCAGCGTCTCCAGGACATCGGTAGCAGCATCCTCCGGGCGGCAAGAGACGAGCTGTATCTTGGCATGCGTTTTCTGGATGTGGCGCTGAGCAGCTTTATTTATCAGATGGATGGTTCGGTCAGTCCATTTGGAACAGACGGGGCTGTGATATACTTCCATCCGGCGCAGCTTGGCGGGCTTTATAAAGAGAACCGGATACTTGTGAACCGGGGATATCTCCACATGGTGTTCCACTGTATTTTCCGACATTTCGGAAAGCCAGGGGCAGACAAGCGCCTATGGAATTTAAGCTGTGACATTGCGGTGGAGCATATGATCGACGGTATTTATCACCGCTCAGTCCGATATTCCAGAAGTCTTCTCCGGAGGGAGACCTACCGTCTTCTGGAAAAGGAAAAGAAGACGCTGAATGCAGAGAGAATCTACAAGATTCTGAAAGAAGAATTTCTGAAGGAAAAAGAATTGGCACAGCTTGAAAAAGAGTTCTACGTGGACGACCATAAATACTGGGCAAACCAGCAGCCCGACCGGAAACCCAATCCCCTGATGAGCAAAAAATGGGGAGATATCAGCGAAGGAATTGAGACAGATCTGGAGACCTTTTCCAGAGGGTCAGGAGAGCAGGACGGAGATTTTCTGGACCAGCTGAAAATAGAGAACCGGGAACGATATGATTATCGGGAATTTCTGCGGAAGTTTGCAGTATTTCGGGAAGAACTGACTGTAGATCCGGACAGCTTTGATTATAATTTTTATACCTACGGGCTTTCCCTTTACGGGAATATGCCGCTGATCGAACCCCTGGAAACCAGAGAAGTGAAAAAAGTTTCGGAATTTGTCATTGTGATCGATACCTCCATGTCCTGTTCAGGAGAACTGGTACAGAGATTTCTGGAGGAAACTTATGGGATCTTAAGCGACAGCGGGAATTTTTTCCAGAAGGTAAATATACGCATTATCCAGTGTGATGAGAAGGTGCATTCGGATGTAAAGATCACCGGTGCAGAGGAATTGCAGGAGTATATGAACAGCCTGGAACTTTACGGTGATGGAGGTACAGATTTCCGTCCGGCTTTTGCTTATGTGGAAGAGCTGATGGAAAAACGTGAGTTTGAAAATCTTAAGGGCCTGGTGTATTTTACAGACGGATACGGGATTTTTCCGGCAAAGATGCCGCCATACCGGACAGCATTTGTATTTATGGAGCAGGAGCCTAAGGATGTGGATATCCCGGCCTGGGCTATGAAGCTGGTGATCACGGAGGAAGAATTACAAGGAGAAGAAAAACCATGAACATAAAACGAGCAAAGCAGGAGATCAGAGATTCCATAGAAGCATATCTTTCAAAGGACGAATTCGGTGAGTACCGGATCCCGGCGATCCGACAGAGACCGATCCTTCTTATGGGCCCTCCGGGAATCGGAAAGACACAGATTATGGAACAGATAGCAAGGGAATGCGGGATTGCTCTTGTTTCCTATACCATTACCCACCACACCAGGCAGAGTGCTGTGGGACTTCCTTTTATTGTAAAAAAGAATTATGGTGAGGAAGAATTTTCTGTCACGGAATATACCATGAGTGAGATCATTTCGTCCGTTTACGACAAAATGGAAAAAACAGGTCTGAAAGAAGGCATCCTGTTCATTGATGAGATCAACTGTGTATCTGAAACACTGGCGCCGATGATGCTGCAGTTCCTTCAGGGAAAAACCTTCGGAAACCAGAAGGTGCCGGAAGGCTGGGTGATCGTCACAGCAGGCAACCCGCCAGAATATAACAAATCCGTCCGGGAATTCGATGTGGTCACTCTGGACCGTATCAAGAAGATCGATGTGGAGGCAGACTTTGATGTGTGGAAGGAATACGCCTATCAGCAGGGAATTCATCCGGCGGTGATCTCCTATCTGGAGCTTCGCAGAAAAAATTTCTACAGGGTGGAGAATACCGTAGACGGAAAGATCTTTGCCACAGCCAGAGGCTGGGAGGATCTTTCCCGTCTGATCCAGGTTTATGAGATCCTTGGAAAAACCGTAGACCGTGAGGTGGTCAGTCAGTACATTCAGCACAGGATGATCGCGAAGGATTTTGCAGGCTATCTGGTTCTTTATTATAAGTACAGAACGGACTATAAAGTGGAGGACATCCTGAAAGGAAAGTGGGATCCCATTACTCTGGGTAAGATCCGTACAGCCTCTCTGGACGAGCATTTGAGCATTGTAAGCCTTCTCAACGGAAAGCTCAGCGAGCTTTTTACAGAATGCTATCTTACCGATGCCTACCTCACGAAACTGTATGATTATATGGTGTACTTCAGAGAAGATCAGGACAGCCTTACAGCAAAAAATCTCATGGAAAAAGCAGAGGCGGATCTTGAAAAGGATAAAAAGAGTGAGCTTCTTACAAAACAGCAGGAGCGTATACAGAAACGTGTTGTGTCATTCTTTGAAAATGCGTCCGGATCGAAATCAACCTCGGGATCAATTGGATCGGAATCAACCGGATCAGATAAAACCAGATCAGGCTCATATCCGGCAGGAGGCAGAAGTGCTGCAGCAGAATCGGAGGATCCATCGTCAAACAGGAACTATGAGTTTGTCAAAGCCCTCTTTGAATCCGAAACCGAAGCCTACGAAAACCGAACCGACGAGATATCTTTTACTCTTCAGAACGTCTTCGACTTTATGGAAGCGGCCTTTGGAGACAGCCAGGAAATGGTGGCATTTATCACAGAACTGAACGCCAACTATTATAGTCTCTGGTTCATTCGGGAGAACGGTTCTGACCAGTATTACAGGCATAATAAAGGCCTTCTTTTTGATGACCGTCAGAAAATGCTTCTGGGCCAGATGGAGGAAGTGGAAAATATTCTCAATAATGGAATAAAATAATATTACTGTTCACTCCGTTCTCAGTAACACGCTTCGCGATGCACAGAATTTATGCTAATCGCATAAATTCGCGTGGTATGTCTCGGGTTTTCTGTGACCTTCGTTCACAAAAAACACCTTGCGGAATATTACCAGTGGACAGTAACAAAATAATATGTCTGACCAATTTATTATTTACTATTGATTAAATTGGTGAATTATCGTATTATATTTACTATAAAAGTCCGGAAAATAGAGTAAACAAATAGTCAAATTGCACAGACTGACTGAATGGCTGCAGAGTGACTATTTGATGCAGAGCTGTATGGCGACTGCGGATGGTAAATATCCACCTGTCTATATTCCGGGATTTTTATGTAATGAAAGGCAACACAATAATAAAGGAAGGCGGCCGAAACGGACGACATGTTTACAAAAATTACAGAAGAACGAGCATTTGACGGAATATTAGCGCAGATCATAGAAAATATCCGGCGGGGAGAACTGAAGCCGGGGGATACTTTACCTGCGGAACGTGTTATGGCAGAATCACTGGGGGTTTCCAGACCTGCTGTTCGTGAAGTCCTGCGGGCACTGGAACTGATGGGAATTGTCACAACGGTCCGCGGTGGAGCCAACTATATCACTGAGAATATGGATCAGTGGCTTTCTGCACCACTGGCCCTTCTTTTTCAGCTGAATAACAGCCATGTACAGCAGGTACAGGAGCTTCGTTCAGCACTGGAGCAGGAAGCAGCTCTTCTTGCAGCCGGGAAATGTACAGAGAAGGACGCATTAGATCTGCGTTCCATTCTGGCACAGCTGGAGAGTTCAGAGGATGAGAAAGCCCGTGCAGGTCTTGATAAGGAGCTTCATACGAAGATCGGCAGGATCGCAGGGAATCCTATGATCTACAATGTCCTGGATGCGGCAGCGCAGCTGACTGAGGAGATCATTTCCGGCACCCGAGCCTATATTATGCAGAAACATAATTCCGCTCTGGAGGTGGATGAGCAGCACAGAAGGCTGGTGGAAGCTATTATTTCCGGAGACCGGAACCAGGCGGAGAAGCTGATGCGCGAACATATGGAAACCATTGAGAAATATATACTGGAGATTGCGCAGCAGCAGGGTGAGAACAGCCTTGCATTTCATCGCTGATCCACCTGAAAAAATTAAATAAAATTTCAGTAAAAATCCCGTTAATCTGGTAAGACCACTATTGATTTTGGTAAGACCGCGTGCTATAATAGGGACTGTATTGGTAATACCAAAAAAAGTTTGATATTATGGCAGTAACCTGCCGGAAATATCAGGAGAAAGGACTTACGATCATGGGATATGTAAAATGGAGTTATGACACACTGAACCATTTCTGCGGAGACGTTTTCAAAGCGTTTGGCTTTTCTGAGGAAGAAGGAAATATCATTAAAGATGTTCTTCTGACTGCTGATCTGTATGGGATCGAGAGCCACGGAATGCAGAGGATGGTTCGTTACCATAAAGGAATCGAGAAGGGGACTATTCATCCCCAGGCGAAACCGGAAGTTGTTTTTGAAACACCGATTTCTGCTGTGATAGACGGACATAACGGAATGGGCCAGCTGATCAGCCATTTTGCCATGGAAAAGGCAATTGAGAAGGCGAAGACAACTGGTGTGGGAATCGTAAGTGTACGAAATTCCAATCATTTCGGTATTGCAGGATATTATGCGAACATGGCCTGCCATGAAGGACTTCTTGGAATGGCATGTACCAACTCCGAGGCGATCATGGTACCGACCTTCGGAAGAAAGGCTATGCTGGGCTCCAACCCGATCGCAGTTTCCATGCCTGCAGATCCGTATCCGTTTTTCTTTGACTGTTCCACAACAGTTGTAACCAGAGGTAAACTGGAAATGTATAATAAGATGGGCAAGCCTCTTCCGGATGGCTGGGCACTTGACAAAAACGGTCATGCCAGCAATAACGCACCGGATGTACTTGCAAACATCGTAGCCAAGAAGGGCGGCGGAATCATGCCTCTTGGCGGAAACGAGGAAGTCAGCGGAAGCCATAAGGGATATGGCTATGGAATGCTCTGTGAGCTGTTCAGCTCTATTCTTTCCATGGGCGTTACCTCCGACAAGTGCTGTACATTCCCGGATAAGACCGGTATCTGCCATGGATTTATGGCGATCAACCCGGCGGCATTCGGAGATCCGGATGCGATTCGCAAGCATTTTTCAGAATATCTTGAGGCACTTCGGGAGAGTCCGAAGGCAGACGGTCAGGACAGGATCTATACACACGGCGAGAAAGAGGTAGCTGCTGAAAAAGACAGAAAAGAGAATGGCATTCCGGTCAACGACAATACCATGGTAGAGCTTGCTGATCTCTGCAGTTATCTGAAGCTTGATTTTGGCTCTTATTTTGAAGGCTATGAGCTTCCGAAGGACAGTAAATTCTTCAATGGTAATTATTAATTCAGGTAATCCTTTTGAAATGAAATATATCATAATTATCCAAGGAGGAAAAGAAAATGGATTATGCAAAAGAGTCATTAAGACTGCACGGAGATTGGAAAGGTAAGATTGAGGTTGTTACAAGAGTGCCGGTTGAGAATAAAGACGACCTTTCTCTTGCATATACACCAGGTGTAGCTCAGCCTTGCCTTGAGATCCAGAAAGATATCAATAAATCCTACGAGCTTACAAGAAGATGGAATATGTGTCTTGTTGTAACAGACGGTTCTGCAGTTCTTGGTCTTGGTGACATCGGACCGGAAGCTGGTATGCCTGTAATGGAAGGTAAATGTGTACTTTTCAAAGCATTCGGCGATGTAGACGCATTCCCGCTTTGCATTAAGAGCCATGATGTAGATGAGATTGTAAATACTATTTACATGATCTCCGGATCCTTCGGCGGTGTAAACCTTGAGGATATCTCTGCTCCAAGATGCTTCGAGATCGAGAAAAAACTGAAAGAGAAATGCGATATTCCGATCTTCCATGATGACCAGCACGGAACTGCAGTTATCACACTTGCAGGTCTGACAAATGCGCTGAAGGTTGTCGGAAAGAAGAAAGAGGATGTTCGTATCGTTATGAACGGTGCAGGTGCAGCTGCTATTTCTATCTGCAGACTTCTTCTGAAAGCAGGCTTCAAGGATGTTACACTCTGCGACAGAAAGGGTGCCATCTATGAGGGACGTACAGAAGGAATGAACCCGGTTAAGGAAGAGATGAGCAAGCTCACAAACCTTCAGAAGAAACAGGGCACTCTTGCAGAGATGCTGGTTGGTGCTGATGTATTTATCGGTGTTTCCGCTCCTGGAGCAGTTACAACAGAGATGGTTAAGACAATGAACAAAGATGCCATCATCTTTGCATGCGCAAACCCGACACCGGAGATCTTCCCGGATGACGCAAAAGCAGGCGGAGCCAAGGTTATCTCCACAGGAAGAAGTGACTTCCCGAACCAGATCAACAACGTTCTTGCATTCCCTGGAATCTTCCGTGGTGCATTCGATGTAAGAGCAAGTGATATCAACGATGAGATGAAGATCGCAGCTTCCAAAGCACTTGCAGATCTGATCACAGACGAGGAGCTTTCTCCTGAGTATATCATCCCGAAGGCATTTGATAAGAGAGTCGGACCGGCTGTAGCAAAAGCTGTAGCTGAAGCTGCAAAAGCAACAGGCGTAGCACGTATCTGATCTTAAACGCCTGACACGGACCAAAACAGCCCTTCATTAAGAAAAATATATCAGACACCCGTACTCTGTAACTCGGTACGGGTGTCTTTTTGTTGCCGGGAAGGTGGTATTACCCTTTGACAAATATCTCTTCAGTGAGTACAATAGCAAAGAGCGAGACGAACAATAACTGATAGGAGGCCTAAGCACAGCATGAAACCATGGGAAGCAAATATACGAAAAGTCGTGCCGTATACTCCGGGTGAACAGCCAAATGAGAGCGGTATGATCAAACTGAATACAAATGAGAATCCATATTCACCGGCACCGGGAGTAGAGAAGGCTCTTGAGAACCTTGATACAGATACACTGAGACTTTATCCGGACCCGACAGCAGGAGACCTCGTACACAGCATTGCCGGATTTTACGGGCTGAAAGATGAGCAGGTATTTACAGGTGTTGGTTCAGACGATGTTCTGGCCATGTGTTTCCTGACATTTTTTAATTCGGAAAAGCCGATCCTGTTCCCGGATATTACATACTCATTTTATGATGTATGGGCAGATCTTTTCCGCATTCCTTATGAGCGTCCGGCACTGGATGAGGAGTTCCATATCCGCAAGGAAGACTACTTGCGTGAGAATGGCGGAATCGTATTCCCGAATCCCAATGCACCGACAGGTGTAGAGATGCCGCTTTCTGAGATTGAGGAGATCGTGGCAAAAAATCCGGAAAGTATCGTGATCGTAGATGAGGCTTATGTGGATTTTGGCTCTGTATCCGCACTTCCTCTGATTGAAAAATATGATAATCTTCTTGTTGTGCAGACATTCTCCAAGTCCAGATCTCTTGCAGGAATGCGTATTGGATATGCATTCGGAAATCCGGAGCTGATCAAGTATCTGAATGATGTGAAGTATTCTTTTAATTCTTACACAATGGATAGAACTACCATTGCTGCAGGAGTGGCATCTATGGAAGATAAGGCATATTTTGAGGAGTGCTGTAATAAGATCATTGCGACAAGAGAGTGGACAAAGACAGAACTTGGAAAACTTGGATTTTCTTTTCAGGATTCCAAAGCAAACTTTATTTTTGCCACACATAAGAGCTGTCCTGCAAAAGAGCTCTTCGAAGCTCTTAGAGAGAAACATATCTATGTGAGATATTTTCCGAAGGACAGAATCGACAACCATCTCCGTATCACCATTGGTACAGATGAGGAGATGAAGAAACTGATTGAGTTTTTGACAGAATATCTGAAATAAGAAGGAGGTACTATGGAAGTACTTGTACAGTGGTTTTCAACCCACCTTTCACAGTTTATTTCTCCGGAGGGTGCGGTGTTCATCATTTCCATGATCCCAATCCTGGAGCTTCGAGGCGGTCTTCTGGCTGCATCACTTCTGAAGATTCCGGCTGTAAAGGCAATTCCGATCTGTATTGCGGGAAATATTATTCCGATCCCGTTTATCCTGCTTTTTATCAGGCAGATCTTTAAATGGTTAAAAAAGACGAAGCTTTTCAGAGGTCTGATCGTTAAGCTGGAGAACAGAGCTATGGGAAAAAGTGATCAGATCAAGAGATATGAATTCCTCGGGCTTCTGTTGTTCGTAGGAATCCCGCTGCCGGGTACAGGCGCCTGGACAGGATCTCTGATCGCATCTCTTCTCGAGGTGGATATCAAGAAATCATCTATCGCTATCTTTTGCGGACTGGTGATGGCAACTGTTATCATGTATGTTGTTTCCTATGGAATTGTGGGAAATGTGGTACATTAATGAAAACAGAAATGTGACAGATTACATTCATAAGTATGTGGCAGAGCGGAATGTAAAATTCCGCTTATGAAAGATCCCCTGCATGTTGGCTGTATGAGCCGACAGCAGGGGATTTTTTGACATATAAGTAAAATTCCTAAAGTTTACATCAGTTTTCGCTTCAGCATCTCCGGATTCATAGCATATTTCAAAGCGGTATCCCTGGTGATACGTTTTTTTCGATACAGTTCAAGAAGACTCTGGTCCATGGAACGCATCTGATCCTGGCTGGAGGTGGAGATCACGCCTTCAATCTGGTGGATTTTGTTGTCGCGGATCATATTACGGATGGCAGGTGTCAGTCGCATGACCTCAAAAACAGGGATATTGCGGCCGTCCACATCCGGGATCAGCTGCTGGGAGATCACGGCCTGGAGCACCATGGAAAGCTGAATGGCAATCTGGCGCTGTTGTGACGGTTCAAACACATCCATAATACGTTCGATCGTATTGGCAGCTCCAAGAGTATGAAGACTGGAAAGAACCAGATGACCGGTCTCAGCAGCAGTCATTGCAGTCTGGATCGTCTCATAATCACGCATTTCGCCAAGAAGGATCACATCAGGGCTCTGCCGGAGTGTGGCACGCAGAGAAGTAAGATAGCTTTCAGTATCTGTACAGATCTCACGCTGGCTTACAATGCATCGGTCGTGGCGGTGCAGGTACTCAAGAGGGTCTTCCAGGGTAATGATATGTCCCTCACGTGTATGGTTGATTCGGTCGATCAGGCAGGCCATAGTGGTGGATTTACCACTTCCGGCAGAACCTGTCACAAGAACCATTCCACGGGTATAGCCGGTAATGTTCATAACGTCATCCGGGATCATAAGCTCTGCCGGATCAGGCAGCCGGAAAGCGATCACACGGATCACAGCTGCAAGGGAACCACGCTGTTTGTAAGCATTGACGCGGAAGCGGGAAACACCGGAAATGGAAAACGAAAAGTCATCGTCGCCGGTTTCCAGAAGTTTTGACATATCACGGTTTCCTGCAAGTTTGTAGATGGTGCGCAGCAATGATTCTGTCTGTTCCGGCATCAGCCTTTCTCCGATGCTGAAAAGATGGCCGTCGATCTTTTCGGCCAGTGTGCGGCCTGCAATGATAAAGATATCAGAAACACGTTTGTTGGCGGCTTCTGTTAAGAATTCAGGGATTTGGGTGTCCATGCTCATTTGCCTCCTTTAAATATATTCTGGCTGTTGTCAGGTGTCCATGAATCTGTGAGCTCTGTATTCCACTGAAGGACATTAAGAGCCTGGGTGTTTTTTTCTGCCGGATAAAGAAGCTCCAGAATAACGGAAAGCTGCTGGGTATCTGAGATCTTTTTCGAGAAAGAAAGAGTATGCTTGGCGGAGTCCCAGGTAAGAGCGCCTTCAGTATCCGCGAACTGACTGAGTTGGGAAAAATATTCTTCTTCACTTGCAGATTCTTCTGCAAACTTGCCGGCCCAACTTCGGATCTGTGATACGGTTTCTGTGGCACTGGAGCAGGCTTTGTAATATTTCTCCGTCTGCTCCAGAGAATGTTTTGCTGTGTTCAGGCTGTTTCTGGAGCTTCCGAGGGTAAGCAGAGCCAGAACAGAAAGTACCAGAACAGAAAAAATCAGAAACAGGGAAGGGATTCCAACAGTTACAAAAAAATAATGTTTTTGTTTCATTTCGAATCCTCCTTTCCGAAATCACAGGCAGGAAAGCGGAGGGAAATCTGGTAAAGCTCTGTGTTATCAGAAGTCCGGCAGAAAGTAAGTGTGCCTGATTTTTCCGGAGAAGAAGTATCCGGTGTGAAAGTCATCACGTAGACTGCGCTGTCCCGAGGACATATCTTCCAGGCGTTGTCATAATACCAGTTAATTTCTGGATCTTCCTGAACACCATCCGGAATAAGCTCTAAAATTTCATCAGCGGAACCGTCTGTGCCTTCCAGTGCTTCGCCGACAGAAGTAGTCAGTGTCTGGATCTGGTTCAGCTGTTCTGCCCTGATCCTGTTTGACCTTGCTGCCGCAAAGATCTGAATGCAGGTTGCACAGGAGAGGGACAGGAACAGAAGTGCCAGGATCATCTCCATGAGAAAAAGGCTGCTTCCAAAGTTTTGCTGTAATTTTTTCATGAGGAGGCCTCCTTTTTTACTGTGGGCTGTGCTGCATCAGCGGCTGTAATGTGAAGAAGAAATCTGGAAGAAATTCCTGCTGTGCTTTTGAGCGTGATGCGGTAAAATCCGTGTTCCATTTTTTCTGTCTGGAAGTCTGAAAGTGCTGCGATGGCAGTGCCGGCAGAAGAGTTTGCCTGAGAATCCGAAGCAGTAAAAAGTTCCATCAGATTCTCATCTTTCAGGTAAATATAAGTGATATAATCCTTATCTTTTATGTGATCCCGGAAACACAGCGCAGGCGTGCCGTCCAGGGTGCCGGTAAAGATCCCGTCTGTCTGGTCATGCTGACGGAATTTGGTAGTGAGATATGTGACTGCTGTCCCAAAGTCAGTGTCAGAATCTGTCTGTTCCATAGTATTCTGATAAACTCTTGCAGAAAACAAAAGCATCAGCATAAGGAACAGGGCGAAGATCCCGAACAGAAGAAGGGAAAACAGTGAGGAGATGGAATGTCCGTTGGTTTTCTGCTGTTTCATGAGGCGGTTCCTCCTTTCCGGCTTCCGTTCAGGGCGATCACGCTGACAGATGGCAGAAGGTTGGAACCATTGGGAACGTACTCTACCACGAACCGGGTTTTGTCATAGGTGATGTGGTAGTCATCAAGAAGCTGGGAAAGATCCTCAGGGTATTCCCCGGTCATGGCATAGGTGCGGACAGCACAGCTTTTTAATGTCTGTTCCAGGGCGTTTTGTTCCTGCAAAAGGGTTTTTCCGGAAGTGCGGCCGACACCTGCAGTAAACAGGATACAGGCTATGACCAGAAACAGCACCGGAAAAAGAAGCAGAAGACTTCTCAGGAATTTTTTTCTGCGGTTTTCAAAAAGTTCCATTCTGTCACCACCTTACATTGCAAAATCCGAGAGGATGCCCAGAAGTGGCATCATCACAGAAAGCAGTACAAGACCTACAAGAAGAGAAAGAAGGATCACAATGGTAGGCTCTATAACAGAAACAGCCTGTGAGATCAGATCCAGGGATTTTTCCGTGTACTGCCGGGAAAGCTGGCGAAAAGTTTCGTCACTGGTGCCGGAATAAAAGGAAATGTTGACAAGACGTCCTTCCATGCCGCCAAAGAGCTCTGATTCGGTGAGAGCTCTGGAAAAGGCTTCACCTTCATCAAGAAGTACAGAGGTTTTTTTCAGGCGGTCAAGAATCTCGGGCTGAGTCAGCAGGGACCTGGTAAGTTCCAGGGTGGTTTCCGGGGAAAGACCACTTTTAAGGCCAAGAGACAGTCCCTGGGCCAGGCGGCTGTAATCCATGGCAACCGGGATCTCACGGAATACCGGAAGATGGGTTATCAGCTGGCTAAGATTCTGGCGGCCTTTTTCCGTAAGGCTGAAAAACAGGATGCAGCCGATCAGTACAGCGGCCAGGATCATAAAAACCACAGAGTAGTGTCTGATCACATTTCCGGCATTTAAAAGTCCCCGGGATACTCCGTTCATCTCCATTCCCATCTGTGTGAATACCTGCTGAAAAACAGGAAGGACTTTTACCAGGAGGACAAGGATTACAACGGCCATCATTCCCAGCATGATAAGGGGATAAGTGACTGCACTCCGGATCTGCTGTGAAATTTCCTGTTCCTGCTCATAGTGAAGGTAAAGGCTTTCCATAATTTCGTCCAGGCAGCCGGTTTCCTCGCCGGCTCTTACATAGGCAGTCATGGATTTTGGAAAACAGCCGGCTTCCTCAAGAGCCTGGGAAAGGGAGCCGGTTTCTTCGACGGAACGGATCAGAGGTTCCAGAATTTCCCTGTCTGTATCTGTTCTGCTTTCGTCACAGAGGATGTGCAGCCCTTCTGTTGTGGATATGCCGGAATGCAGAAGCATTCCCATCTGCCCGCAGAAATTTTTGAGTTCCAGGGCCGTCAGTTTATATTTCATAGAATCGTCTCCTTTTTTGTAAGGTAAGCGGTCAGTAGGTGAACTGTACCGTATAATTGCTTTCGTCTCCGATATAATCCTGAATGGCTTCATTGTCGTCACTGTTGGAATCAAAGGTGGGGTCCATCAGCTTCCAGGTATCTCCTTCAAAAGAAATGGCCTTTGTGACCCAGCCTTTGTTTCTGATATAGACATCGATCCAGGCGTGTTTGATATCGCCGGAATAGCCGATCTCCAGTTTGCAGGGAATGTCCTGGCTTCGGAGCATGGCAGCGGTCAGTGCTGCGTAGTCGAAACAGATGCCTGTACCAGAGGAAAGTGTGTCGTCAACATCCGGAAGATAACCGGCTTCTACAGAATCGGCCTTGTCGTAATCGTAAGTGACATTATTGATCACATATTTATAGACAGCTTTCAGGATGTCCACATCATTCATATCCTTTGTGACAAGAGATTTTGCTTCACTGCAGACCTGGCTGTCTTTGGAAAAATCCACGTACTGGTTCGGATACAGAAACGGAAGAAATTCATTTTCAAGCTTCACAGTTAAGGTTTCTGTATAGAGGGCTGCATACTGGCTTCCGTCAATCTGCTGGTAGCAGGTGACTAGATAATCGCCGGAGCCTTCGGAAAAAGGCAGAACAGCCTGTTTTTTCGGTTCCAGAAAATAGGAATAGAGTACTCCTGAGGGCGTGGTAAGCTGAATGTTCATACGGGAATCACCGGAATCAGACAAGGCAGTGAAATAACCCTGATCCTGATTGGAAATATCCAGGATCAGAGGAGGATTTCCGAGGGTCTGTTTGCCGGGGGCTTCCGGGGTGAGAACCTGTGCAGGTGAATAAGTCGGCGGTTCTTTGCCGGATCCGGCAGATTTACCGCAGCCTGAGAGGAACACCAGGATCCCGGAAAGCAGCAGTACAAAAAAGAGACGGACAGATAAGAATTTAGACATATTTGCCGTTCTCCTGTTTATAAAGTGTTTTTCATCTTTTTTATAGAAAACAGTATAGCAGATTATGAAAAAAAAGGACAGAAGCAGGGCTTAAAATCAGGGGGAAAATGTTGACATTTCAGGGAAAACACCATATACTGTATATATAAAGGCAAACCTGTTGAAAGACAGGGACGCAAAGCCAAGGGTCTAAGGTCACAGAAAATTACAGTTAAATGACTATGACAGCCGGTTGCCGCACTAAATTCCGATTTAGTGACGTACTTAAGCATCATTCAGGTGAAAAAGGATTTATGTGTTGACGCGGCCGTTTATTTTAGAATAAGCGGTTTTTTTGATGCAATAAACCTGCGGCCACCAGTAAAGATGACAGCTGAGACGCCTCGTTTTCAGAAAGGTGTGAAAATGTATGAAGAAAATAAACTTAAAAAAATTCTTTAAAAATAAGAAGATGGCAGCAGGATGTATTACGGCAGCGGTACTGCTTACGGCAGGAAGTCTGTCAATGGTATGGCAGGACTCACAGGTTCCGGAACTTCCGAATTATACAGATCCGGTAATTGAGCAGACTATCGAAGATGATGACACACCGCTTGCTTCACGGCCGAAGGTAACAACCAAGACAACCAGAAGAAGTAAGACAACGAAGAAAAATATCAAGTTAAAAAAAGCATCCACGAAAACTTATACCAGGAAATTTCCAACAAAAAAGAAAGTATCGACCAAGACAACCAAACAGAATCAGACAACAACAGTAAAGACGCAGACAACTGTACAGACAGATGTGAATCAGAAATACACCAGGAAATCCAAAAATGTAGTACAGACACAGAAAGTTACCACAACAATAAAGACAACCACAACAGTTGAAGCGGCCAAGACAACCGGCACAAAGGACACAACAGCAGGCACAACTGTAAAAAAAGAGAAATATACTATCGCAGATATAGCATCTGTTGCACCGAAGATGGACAGCAAAGTATTAAATGCCTATAAGAAAATGGGATTTACAGTAACTGTTGACCCAGGCGTTTCCTATGCAGGTTACTTTGATGCAAGAACAAGAAGTATTACACTTCAGAATGCAGATGATACCATCTATCATGAACTTGGACATTATCTTGCATTTATTGCAGGAAATGTTGATAAATCCAGTTCTTTCGCAGCTGTTTACAACAGTGAGAAATCTAAATTTACAGGTGTCAGAAAAGCGTATGCAACACAGAATGCGTCTGAGTATTTTGCAGAATCCGTTCAGAATTATGTGGAGAATCCGGCAGCGCTGAAGGCACAGCGTCCGCAGACATACGAAGCAGTAAAGAACGCACTTGCAAAAGTTACAGATGCACAGGTGAATAAGATCATCAATGTTTATAAAGTAATTTGGAAATAAATAATTACATAGTCGGCCACCCGGGAGTTTTCTACTTCCGGGTGGCCTTTTTTGTCAGGGGATAAAATTGTCGATAAAAATTTCTTGCATTGCTTCAGAAATGGTGTATATTATTATCATAATCATTTTACGTTCAATAACGGTTCAGACACCAGTACAGCCATGTCGGGCTGTATAAAATTCCATTGATTTTTTGAAATTACAATTATAAATAGTAAGGATAGAGGTATTTATGAGAGAAAAATATGAATCACTATCTCTGGCCGTGCTGAAAGATCTGGCGAAGGCAAGGGGTATGAAGGGCATTTCCACGTTGAGAAAACCGGCACTGATCGAGAGAATGCTGGAAGAAGATGCGAAAGAAGCAGCGAAGGGGAATCCGGCTGAGGAACAGAAGAGTATATCAGAGGAGAATGTTTTCAGGGGAAGTTCTGCAGGAGAAGATGTACAGAAAGAGAATACACTGAAAGAAAAGAAACATGAGAGCGGAAATGCGGAATACCGTACACGTCAGAAGTCGGAAGGCGTTCAGGAACATAGAGAATACCGGGCAGATAAGTACGAACAGGAACACAGAACCATTCGCAGAGAGTACACCCGGGAGAGTAACAGAGAAGGCAGTCATGAAGGCTATAACCGTGATAATTACAGGAAACCGGTGAGAGAAGAACGTACAGTCATGAGGGAAGGTATGTCTGAAACGGAAGCCCGTACGGAGAATGGGAACACTCCGGCTGAATCAGCGCAGCTTGACAGCGGCGAGAAAGCCAATGGAATCCTTGAGGTACTTCCGGATGGATACGGATTTATCCGCTGCGAGAATTACCTTCCGGGAGAGAATGATATCTATGTTTCACCGTCCCAGATCCGCCGTTTTAACCTGAAGACAGGCGATATCATCCAGGGAAATATCCGAATTAAGACTCAGGGTGAGAAGTTCAGTGCACTTCTCTATGTATCTTCCATAAACGGCTTTCATCCAAGCGAGGGTCAGAGAAGATACAATTTTGAGGATATGACGCCGATCTTCCCGAATGAGCGTCTTGTAATGGAACGTGCAGGCGGGACAACAGCTATGCGCATCGTAGACCTTATCAGTCCCATTGGTAAAGGCCAGCGAGGCATGATCGTATCTCCACCTAAGGCAGGTAAGACAACCCTTCTTAAAGATGTGGCCAAATCCATTCTCAAGAACAACCGAGACACTCATCTGATCATCCTTCTGATCGATGAGCGCCCAGAGGAGGTTACAGACATCAAAGAAGCGATCCAGGGACCGAATGTGGAAGTGATCTATTCTACTTTTGATGAACTTCCGGAGCATCATAAAAGAGTTTCCGAGATGGTCGTGGAGCGTGCTCGCCGTCTGGTAGAACATAAGCAGGATGTTATCATCCTTCTGGATTCCATCACCAGATTAGCCAGAGCGTATAACCTGATCATTCCTCCAAGCGGAAGAACTTTATCAGGCGGTCTTGATCCGGCAGCACTTCATATGCCAAAGAGATTTTTTGGCGCAGCCCGTAATATGCGTGAGGGCGGAAGCCTGACCATTCTGGCAACTGCTCTTGTAGACACAGGAAGCAAGATGGATGATGTGATCTACGAGGAGTTCAAAGGAACCGGCAACATGGAGCTTGTCCTTGACCGTAAACTCCAGGAAAAACGGGTATTCCCGGCTATCGACATCCAGAAATCCGGTACAAGAAGAGAGGATCTCCTTCTCAGCAAAGAAGAACAGGAAGCTGTCTATATTATGAGGAAAGCCCTCAACGGAATGAAGTCCGATGAGGCAGTAGAGCAGATCCTGAACACCTTTGCCAGAACAAGGACAAATGCAGAATTGGTGCAGACAGTAAGAAAACAGAAATTTTTATAAAGTCCTTGCATTTTGCTAAAAGCTGTGTTATACTTAGCAAGCTGTTTAAAATGGAATTCGTCAAATGTATACGAATAATATTAAATTATATAGAGAGGTGAAAATCATGAGAGAAGGAATCCATCCGAACTACTATCAGGCAACTGTAACCTGCAACTGCGGAAATACTTTCGTAACAGGTTCCACTAAAGAGGACATCCACGTAGAGATCTGTTCCAAATGTCATCCGTTCTACACAGGACAGCAGAAGGCTTCACAGGCTCGTGGACGTATTGATAAGTTCAATAAGAAATACGGCCTGAATAAGTAATTATTACGAATACAGGAAATGAGAAGGTTGAGGTTGGGAAATCTCAGCCTTTCTTTAACTGAAAATATTTTTCATTTTCAGGCTGCACAGGAGAGAATGAATGAAATCATCGAATATTGGTGGCCAGGCAGTCATGGAAGGCATCATGATGCGCCACAAGGATAAATATTCTATTGCAGTGCGCCGTCCGGATCAGGAGATCGAGCTGAAAGTAGAGGACTATAAATGTATCTTCGGAAATCATGGGGTTCTGAAGAAACCCATCATCCGTGGTGTGGTAAGTTTTGTGGATTCTCTTGTGGTTGGAACGAAATGCTTGATGTATTCTGCAGAGATCGCAGGAGATGAGGAAGATGAAGAAGCTGCCAGAAAGAATGAGCAGCTTACTGAAGAGGAGCGTTCCGCGAAGAAAGCGAAAGAAGACAGGCAGTTTAAATGGCTGCTTTATGTGACTGTAGCTGTTTCCATGGTTGTGTCTGTGGCAGCTTTTATGTTTCTGCCTTACATACTTGCCAGTCTGATCCGCAAGGTAGGCGCGTCGGAGTTTCTGGTCACAGTTGTGGAGGCTTTTGTGAAGCTGGTACTGTTTATGGGATATATGTTTCTGATCTCCAGAATGAAGGATATCCAGAGGACATTTATGTACCATGGTGCGGAGCACAAGTGTATTAACTGTGTGGAACACGGACTTCCTCTGACTGTGGAGAATGTGTTGAAGAGTTCCAGACTTCATAAACGCTGTGGGACAAGCTTTTTGTTCCTGGTTATGCTGGTAAGCATTGTACTGCATTTCGTGTTTGTACTGGTGCCGGTTTACTGGGTAAGACTGTTCGGAAGACTTCTTATGGTACCGGTAGTTGCGGGAATCTCTTTTGAGATCATCCAGTGGGCAGGAAGAACAGACAGCAGGTTTGCAGATATCATGAGCAAGCCGGGCCTTGCCATGCAGAAATTTACAACCAAAGAGCCGACAGCAGATATGGCAGAAGTAGCCATTAAAGCTGTAGAGGCGGTTTTTGACTGGAGAGCTTATCTGAAAGAGGAATTCGACCTGGATATCCCCTATGAGACAGAGGAGACAGAAAATGCAGAATCTTGAGTCCCTTCTGAAAAAAGGAACGAACATACTAAAAGAAAATGGACTGGAAGAAGCCGGGCTGGATGCCTGGCTCCTTCTGGAATTTAAGACCGGAATAAATCGGGCATATTATTTTGCACATGGAGATGAACCGGTGTCTGATGAGACCGCAGCAGAGTATCTTAAGCTGATCGGCAGGCGTGCAGGTCATATTCCTGTACAGCAGCTGACTCATCAGGCTTTTTTTATGGGATATGAATTTTATGTAAATCAGGATGTGCTGATTCCCAGACAGGATACGGAGACACTTGTAGAAGAAGCACTGAAATGTATGAACGGCATGAAAGAACCGGAGATCCTGGATATGTGCACAGGTTCCGGCTGCATTCTTATAAGCCTTCTGCTGGAAAGGGAAAATGCAAAAGGTGCCGGCGCAGATATCTCACCGGAAGCTCTTGCTGTGGCAAAAAAGAATGCAAAAGATCTGGGTGTGGAGAAACGGGCAGAATTTGTGGAAAGTGATACATTTTCAGCACCGTATTTTTGGAAAAAAGGTGGAAAAGAGGGCGGAAAATATGATATTCTTATTTCAAATCCGCCTTATATAGCAACAGAAGAAATTGAGACACTGATGGAAGAGGTTCGCCTTCATGACCCGAGAGGGGCACTTGACGGCAGGGAAGACGGGCTTTATTTTTACAGAAATATTACTGCGGAAGCGGGAAAATATCTGCGTCCGGGTGGATGGCTTCTGTATGAGATCGGCTGCACCCAGGGTGCGGCAGTCAGTGGGATGATGAAGACAGCCGGTTTTGAACAGGTTCAGGTAATAAAAGACCTTCCGGGCCTTGACCGTGTAGTGATCGGGCAGAAGCCGCTGTAAGAATGAGATCGTGGCTGGACACAGAGTGGACAGCAGTGTGAGATTTACAAGTATCAGAAACAGGAGGAAATACATGTTTGATAAACTGGATGATCTGCTGGTGCGTTTTGAGGAGCTTCTCAATGAGCTTGGAGAGCCGGGAGTAACCGATGATCCGGCGCATTTTCAGAAGCTGATGAAAGAGCAGAGCGACCTGCAGCCAATCGTAGACGCATATAAAGAGTACAAGAAGAATAAAGAGACCATCGAAGACAGTCTTTCCATGCTGGAGAGCGAGAAGGATGAAGAGATGCGTGAAATGCTGAAAGAAGAGCTTTCTGACGCGAAGAAGAGAGTGGAGGAGCTGGAGCATGAGCTGAAGATACTTCTTCTTCCGAAAGATCCTAATGACAGTAAGAACGTTATCGTTGAGATCCGCGGAGGTGCAGGCGGTGATGAGGCAGCACTTTTTGCAGCTGAGATCTATCGTATGTATGTGAAATATGCAGAGTCCCGCCGCTGGAAAACAGAGATGCTCAGTCTCAATGAAAACGGGATCGGCGGCTTCAAGGAAGTTACTTTCATGATCAAAGGTGAGGGAGCATATTCCAGACTGAAGTATGAGAGTGGTGTACATCGTGTACAGCGTGTGCCTGAGACAGAGTCCGGTGGAAGAATCCATACTTCAACCTGTACAGTAGCAATTATGCCTGAGGCAGAGGAAATTGATTTCCATCTGGATCTCAATGAGTGTAAGTTCGATGTGTTCCGTGCATCCGGAAACGGCGGTCAGTGTGTCAACACAACAGACTCTGCTGTACGTCTTACTCATATTCCTACAGGAATCGTAATTTCCTGCCAGGATGAGAAGTCCCAGCTTAAGAACAAGGATAAGGCGCTTCGAGTACTTCGTTCCCGTCTGTATGAGATGGAACTTGCAAAACAGCACGATGCAGAGGCAGAGGCCAGAAGAAGCCAGATCGGTACAGGTGACCGTTCTGAGAAAATCCGTACTTACAACTTCCCGCAGGGGCGTGTGACAGATCACAGGATCAAGTTAACCCTTCATCGTCTGGAAAATATCTTAAACGGTGATCTGGATGAGATTATTGACAGCCTGATCGCAGCGGACCAGGCAGTGAAGCTGACTAAGCTTAATGAACAGGAGTAATTTAGTGGTCACGGGGTGAACAGTAACGGTTACAGATAAAGAATTGCATAAACTATAATAATCAGGAGGAAACGTAATATGAAGAAGACAGCATTGGTAATCATGGCGGCGGGAATCGGAAGCCGTTTTGGAAAAGGTATCAAGCAGCTTGCACCGGTAGGACCGAAGGGTGAGATCATTATGGATTATTCCATCCATGATGCACTGGAAGCAGGATTCAATAAAGTGGTATTTATCATCCGTAAAGATATTGAGGATGAGTTCCGCAGAGTCATCGGCGACCGTATCGAGAAGATCACAGAAGTTGCTTACGCATTCCAGGAGATCAATGATCTTCCGGGAGATTTCAGGAAACCGGCAGATCGTACCAAACCATGGGGAACAGGACACGCTGTACTGGCAGCGAAGAAAGTTCTTTCCGAGCCATTTGCTGTAATCAATGCAGATGACTACTATGGAAAAGATGCATATGTTAAAGTACATGATTATCTTGTACAGGATCATCCGCAGGATGGCCCGATGCATATCTGCATGGCAGGTTTCCGACTTGGAAATACATTAAGCGACAACGGAAGCGTTACAAGAGGTGTGTGCCATATCGAGGACGGCAAGCTTGTTGGCGTAACTGAGACACACAACATCTTTAAGACAGCTGATGGTGCCGAGACAAGAAATGATGACGGTACAGCAGAGACACTGGATATCAGGAGCCTTGTTTCCATGAACATGTGGGGACTGACACCGGAATTCATGGAGATCCTTGAGAAAGGCTTCGTAGAATTCCTTGGCGGAATCAAAGAGGGCGACATTAAGAAAGAGTATCTTCTTCCGGAACTGATCGACCAGCTGATTCACTCCGGTGAGGCAGCAGTAGATGTACTTGAGACAAAAGATGAGTGGTTCGGCGTGACATATCAGGAAGATAAAGCATCTGTACAGGCAGCATTTAAGAAGCTGACAGATGAGGGCGTTTATCCGGAAGGACTGTATCATTAATAAAGGAGAACATTATGGGCAAATATTTTGGAACAGATGGTTTTCGTGGTGAAGCAAATGTAAAACTTACAGCAGATCACGCATTTCGCGTAGGCCGTTACCTTGGATGGTACTATGGCAGAGATCATAAGGCTAAGATCGTGATCGGCAAAGATACAAGAAGAAGCAGTTATATGTTTGAGTATGCACTGGCAGCAGGACTGACTGCCTCTGGTGCAGATGCGTATCTGCTTCATGTAACTACTACACCAAGTGTATCTTATGTAGTACGTACAGAGGATTTTGACTGCGGTATCATGATCTCCGCGAGCCATAATCCGTTTAATGATAACGGAATCAAGGTTCTCAATGAGAACGGTCAGAAGATCTCAGCAGAGATCGAGGAACGCATTGAGGCATATCTTGACGGAGAGATTGAGGAGCTTCCGATGGCAACAGGCGAGGATATTGGCCGTACCGTTGATTTTGCATCCGGAAGAAACCGTTATATCGGACATCTGATTTCTATCCCATGCCATGATTTCAAGAACATCAAGGTTGGTCTGGACTGCTCCAACGGAAGCTCTTCAGCTATTGCCAAGAGTGTTTTTGATGCACTTCGTGCAAAAACTTATGTGATCAACAATGAGCCGGACGGAACCAACATTAACCGTGGCTGCGGCTCCACACATATTGAAGTTCTGAGACAGTATGTGATCGATAAAGGACTGGATATCGGTTTTGCATACGATGGTGATGCAGACAGATGTATCGCAGTAGACCACCGTGGAAATATCATCGACGGCGACAAGATCATGTATGTATGCGGCAAATATCTCAGAGAAAAAGGCCAGCTTAACGGCAACACAGTTGTCACAACCGTTATGTCGAATCTTGGACTCTATAAATCCCTGGAGCGTGAGGGGATTGATTACGAGCAGACTGCAGTTGGTGACAAATATGTTGCTGAGAACATGATGGAAAATAATTACAGTATCGGTGGCGAGCAGTCAGGACATATTATTTTCAGCCGTTATTCTGCTACAGGTGACGGAATCCTCACTTCTCTTATGCTCATGGAAGCATGTGTAGATAAGAAAGCTACACTCTGTGACCTTGCGAAGGAAATGAAGGTTTATCCGCAGCTTCTCCGCAATGTGCGTGTGTCTGACAAAAAGACAGCACTGGACAATGAGAAGGTGAAAGCTGCCATCGAGGCAGCAGCAGAAGCACTTGGAGATGACGGACGTATCCTGGTACGTGAGAGCGGTACAGAGCCGCTGATCCGTGTAATGGTAGAAGCAGGAACAGATGAACTCTGCCATAAATATGTAGACAGTGTTGTTGATGTAATGGAAGCCGAAGGGCTTGTTGTGGAATAAGGAACTTCATGAAAAATACAAAGACAGTATTGATTCTTGCAGCTGTGACAGGAACGTTACTCCTGGGCGGCTGCGGCAGTGAAAAAACAAAGATATACGAGCAGGCAGGCAAGGATCTTTCTCAGGGAAGTTACAAGTATGCACTGGAAGAGTACCAGACTTCCATCCGGAACGGAGTGAAACCGGCGCAGTCTTATCGTGGTGCAGGTATTGCAAGTCTCCGTCTTGGCAAGTATGATGATGCGATCTCAAGCTTTACAGAGGCACTGAACTGTGACAAAGTAAGCAAAAGCCTCCGGAAGGATATTTTGTCTTACCGTGCAACAGCAGAGCTGAAGTCCGGTAAGTATGAAGATGCAATGGCAGACTGCCAGACGCTGGGAGAAGATTTTGATATGGATGCAGGCATATATTTCCTCACCGGAAAAGTTGCTCTTGCCATGGATTCCTACGAGGAAGCCGCATCTGATTTCAAACAGGCTTACGGCGAGGATTCCACTTACGATATGGCTATTCAGATCTATGAGGCGTATCTTGACAAGGATATGGAGGCAGACGGAACCAGATATCTGGAAGCTGCACTTTCTTCCGAAGCGAAGGATGCCAAGGATCACTGCGACAGAGGCCGTGTCTACTACTATATGGAAGATTACAGTAATGCGAAAAAAGAACTTCTGGAAGCCTCCAAAAAGGATAATACAGAGGCATTACTTCTTCTGGGGATGGTGTATCTGGCACAGGACGATGTGGATAATGCAAAAGCCATGTATACACAGTATATTTCAGCGGCAGGTGATTCTGCAAAAGGTTATAACGGACTTGCACTGTGTGATATCAGGAACGGAGATTATGATTCTGCTCTTGATAATATTACCAAAGGTCTGCCGACAGCTACAACCGATGAGATGCAGAGCCTTCTCTTTAATGAGGTCGTAGCCTATGAAAAGAAACTGGATTTTGCTACGGCACTGACCAAGGCACAGGAATATGTTGAGATGTTTCCGGAAGACTCCGCTGCAAAAAAAGAGCTGGCTTTCCTGAAAACCAGAACATCTTCGGAGGGCTGATATGGAATATTTTGACGAGATACAGGACCGGGTGATCCTGATCGGCGTGCAGGCCAGTTTTGGCGATGATATGGAGGAATCCCTGGATGAGCTTGGAGAGCTTGCAGCTACAGCCGGAGCAGCAGTGGCAGGCAGGATCATCCAGAACCGTGAGGCCGTCCATCCGGGAACTTATATCGGCAAAGGTAAGATCGAGGAGGTAAAAGGTCTTCTCTATGCGTTAAATGCCAATGGTGTGATCTGTGATGATGAGCTTTCTCCTGCCCAGATGAACAATCTGGAACGTGAGCTGGAATGCAAGGTTATGGACAGAACCTTGCTGATCCTTGATATTTTTGCAAAGCGGGCAGTGACAAGTGAAGGCAAGATCCAGGTCGAACTGGCGCAGCTTCGTTACCGTTCTGCAAGGCTGGTAGGACTTCGGTCTTCCCTTTCCCGTCTTGGCGGCGGAATCGGAACAAGAGGTCCTGGTGAAAAGAAGCTGGAGACAGACCGACGTCTGATCCGAAACAGGATCTCAGCATTGAAGCAGGAGCTTTCCCAGGTAGAGAAGCACAGAGAGCTGATCCGTTCCAGAAGAGCGGTGGGCAATCTTAAGACAGCAGCCATTGTGGGATATACAAATGCAGGTAAATCCACACTTCTGAATACGCTGACAGGAGCGTCTGTGCTTTCTGAGGACAAGCTATTTGCAACACTTGATCCTACGACCCGTCTTCTGACGCTGGATGACGGACAGCAGCTGCTTCTTACAGATACTGTAGGATTTATCCGAAAACTTCCTCACAATCTGGTTGAGGCTTTTAAGAGTACCCTGGAGGAGGCAAAGTACGCGGATTATATCATCCATGTGGTGGACGCGTCCAATCCCCAGGCAGAAATGCAGATGCACATTGTGTATGAGACCCTGAAAGAATTAGGTGCCCTTGGCAAAAAAACGATCACGCTTTTTAACAAGCAGGACAAAGCTGCCGGGGAGAGTCTCCGGGATCTTCGTGCAGATCATACCTTGAAGATTTCTGCAAGAACAGGAGAGGGACTCGGCGAATTTAAGGAACTCCTTTCCAGGATCCTGGCAGAGGGACAGATCTATATGGAGCGGCTTTTTCCGTATTCAGATGCTGGTCAGATCCAGCTGATCCGTGAGTATGGGCAGCTTCTTTCCGAGGAGTATACAGAGGGTGGAATTGCTGTAAAAGCAAGGGTTCCCCGTGAAATCTATCCGAAAGTAACATAACGTTGAATGATTAACTCAGTACCATATATAGTACCGTGAACAAAATGGACACTATATATGGTGCTTTTTGTGTTGACGCAAAGGTGTCGTTCTGATACAATGAGCCTACAGCGTTTTTTGAAAAACGTCACTGGATGAGGTCTGATCAGTGATCAAAAACACTTTATATATACATGTGTGAGGGAGGCATTTTTATGTTTCAGGTAGTAAAAAGAGACGGCGAACTGGACGGATTTAAAATGGGAAAGATCACCGCAGCCATTGACAAGGCATTCGATGCGAAGGGCAAGAATTACAGCCCGGATATGATCGATCTTCTGGGGCTTCGTGTTACTGCTGATTTTCAGAATAAGATCGAGAACAATCGAATTTCAGTAGAGGATATCCAGGACAGTGTGGAGAATGTACTGATCCAGGCAGGATATTCCGATGTTGCCAAGGCTTATATCCTGTATCGTAAACAGCGTGAGAAGATCCGCAATATGAAATCTACCATCCTTGATTATAAAGAGATCGTAAACAGCTATGTGAAGGTTGAAGACTGGCGTGTAAAAGAGAATTCAACTGTCACCTATTCCGTAGGAGGACTGATTTTAAGCAACTCTGGTGCAGTAACTGCCAATTACTGGCTGTCTGAGATTTATGACAATGAGATTGCAGAAGCGCACAGGAATGCAGATATCCACATCCATGACCTTTCCATGCTTACAGGCTACTGTGCAGGCTGGTCACTGAAACAGCTGATCCGTGAGGGACTTGGCGGGATCGAAGGCAAGATCACTTCCGCACCTGCGAAGCATTTAAGCGTGCTCTGCAACCAGATGGTGAATTTCCTGGGGATCATGCAGAATGAGTGGGCTGGTGCACAGGCATTTTCATCCTTTGATACGTATCTGGCTCCTTTTGTAAAGGCAGATAATCTTTCCTATCCGGAGGTTAAGAAATGTATCGAGGCTTTTGTTTACGGAGTAAATACACCGAGCCGATGGGGAACACAGGCACCGTTCTCCAATATTACACTGGACTGGACAGTTCCGGATGATCTTGCAGAGCTTCCTGCTATCGTAGGCGGCAAGGATATGGATTTCAAGTATAAAGACTGTAAGAAAGAGATGGATATGGTCAACAAGGCATTTATCGAGACCATGATCGAGGGCGATGCCAACGGTCGCGGATTCCAGTATCCGATCCCGACTTATTCCATCACCAAAGAGTTTGACTGGTCTGACACTGAGAACAACAGACTTCTTTTTGAAATGACATCCAAGTACGGTACACCGTATTTTTCCAACTATATCAACAGCGATATGAAACCAAGCGACATCCGCAGTATGTGCTGCCGTCTCCGCTTGGATCTCCGTGAGCTTCGCAAAAAGAGCGGTGGTTTCTTCGGTTCCGGTGAGAGTACAGGTTCTGTAGGCGTTGTTACCATCAACATGCCGCGTATCGCATATCTGTCAAAAAGTCCTCAGGAGTTTTACCGCCGTTTGGACCGAATGATGGATATTTCCGCAAGATCTCTTCACATTAAGAGAGATGTGATCAGCAAGCTTCTTGATGAGGGATTGTATCCGTATACCAGGAGATATCTTGGAAGTTTTGATAATCATTTTTCTACCATTGGTCTTGTGGGAATGAATGAAGCCGGTCTGAACGCATGCTGGCTTAAGAAGGATATGACAGATCCTGCAACCCAGAAGTTTACAAAAGAAGTTCTGGAACATATGAGAAATCGTCTTTCTGACTACCAGGAGCAGTATCCGGGAGAACTTTTCAACCTGGAGGCAACACCTGCTGAGTCCACAGCTTACCGTCTTGCAAAACATGACAGAAAGCGTTATCCGGATATCCTGACAGCCGGAAAAGAAGGCGACACACCATACTATACAAACAGCTCTCACCTGCCGGTTGATTATACTGCGGATATTTTTGACGCACTGGATATCCAGGATGATCTGCAGACATTGTATACATCAGGAACTGTTTTCCACGCATTCCTTGGCGAGAAGCTTCCGGACTGGAAAGCAGCAGCTTCTCTTGTACGTAAGATCGCAGAGAACTATCGTCTGCCGTATTACACCATTTCTCCGACATATTCTGTATGTCAGGAGCATGGTTACATCAGCGGAGAGCACTTTACCTGTCCGAAATGCGGCAAGAAGGCTGAGGTCTACAGCCGTATCACGGGATATTACCGTCCTGTACAGAACTGGAATGACGGTAAGACTCAGGAGTATAAGAACCGTACGCTCTATGATATCACACATTCACAGCTGAAAAAGGTTCATACCAGTGTGATGACCATGAAAGGTGACGAGGTTGAGATCCAGCCGGTTGCATCTCATAAGTATCTGTTTACAACAAGCACCTGCCCGAACTGCCGCATGGCAAAAAAGATGCTGGAAGGTGAAGAGCTGGAGATCATTGATGCAGAACAGAACCCGGAGCTTGTCAAACAGTATGGGATCCGCCAGGCCCCGACTCTGGTGATCACTGACGGGGCACAGATTAAAAAGTATGTGAATGCTTCTAATATTCAGAAGTACGTGGATGAAGAACTTGACTGAGTTCTTGGATTAGCGGAGACTTGTTTGGGTTCAAATGGAATTAAGGACTGGACACATGTCGGGAGATGTGTGTCTGGTTTTTTGTATGTTTTTTTAATTTGTAATTGACATTTTGTGGGTGCATGATATACTGATATTTGGATTTAATGATTGAAAGCGTTACGCTTTAACGCGTAAATATGGAATATGGTTGCTGTGTGCGGCAGGGGGATACCCGGAGATCATTTTCCTTTTGCGTTCCCTTTTTCCGGGCACGCTGCTGTTAAACATTGAAAAGGCCTGTAAAATGTAACAAAACCCCTCCTTTGGGAAAGAAAAACTATATAGAAATGAGGAATAAATTATGGTAAAACAGAACATCGTTTTTGTAGAAAACACCCCTGGAAGTCTTCAGAAAGTAACTAAGATCCTTGCAGAGAATCAGATCGACATCTACGGCTTTGGATGCTTTGACGCTCCGGAATTCGCAAACTTCCGTATGGTATGTGATGCACCGGAAAAAGCAGACAAGATCATGGCTGAGAATGGCTACATGACACGTATCACACAGGCGATTCTTGTAGACCTTCAGGACGAGATCGGCGGTCTGGACAAGCTCTTAAGCGTTATGGGCGACAGCAATGTAAACCTTCATTACATTTACACTTTTTTCCACAGAGGCCTGAAAGTCCCGGTAGCGATCATGCATTGTGAAGATCTTCTGGTTGCAGAGAGCGTACTCCGCAACAACGGCTTCAAAGTTCTCAATCGCCTTGTGAATCCGGACGGAGCAGAAGAAGAGAAATAAAAAAGAAGGATATTCAGGGTTACTGTTCACTGGCAATGTTCCGCGAGGTGTTTTTTGTGAGCGAAGGTCACAGAAAACCCGAGACATACCGCGCGAATTTATGCAATTAGCATAAATTCTGTGCACCGCGAAGCGTGTTACTGAGAACGGAGTGAACAGTAACTATTCAGGAATGAAGTATCGCATTTTGCTGTGAAGTATTGAAGTTTTGATATGGCAATGCTACAATAAAAGAGCGTGTCAGGAAGCAGAAAAAAGTTTCCAGGCACGCTCTTATTTACGTGTACAACCAGGTTTATGACTACATAGAATTCTGGGTCGGGCCGTAAACGCAGATGATCTCATCTGCCTGGCGGACGTACATACAATGGAGGAAATCGATGAAAAGAGAAAGTTTCAGAAAAGGTATGAAGGATGGCATTCCCATTGCATTGGGATATTTTGCAGTATCGTTCACCTTTGGCATGATGGCTGTTGCAGGAGGCTTAAGTATCTGGCAGGCAGTTCTGATCTCACTGACTAATCTGACATCAGCTGGTCAGTTCGCAGGACTGGATATTATTTTAGCAGGGGGGTCCATGTGGGAGATGGCGATGACCCAGCTGGTGATCAATCTCAGGTATTGTCTGATGTCTTTTTCCCTATCACAGAAATTCAGGCGTGAGGAGTCAGGTATCCTGAAGTACATCGCTGCATTCGGAATCACAGATGAGATCTTTGGGATCAGCGCAGCCCAGGAGGGAAAAGTCAGCGTATTTTATAATTACGGAGCTATGTGTGTAGCGATCCCGGGCTGGACTTTAGGAACGCTGGTTGGTGGTATCTCAGGAAACCTTCTTCCGGATTTTATGCTCAGTGCACTGAGCGTGGCTATTTACGGAATGTTCCTGGCAATCATCATCCCACCGTCCAGGAAGAGCAAGCCTGTTCTTGGGGTTGTTGTGGCTTCCATGGCAGTCAGCACCATTTTTGCGGTGACTCCTGTGCTGAAGCAGGTATCTTCCGGATTTATGATCATTATCACAACGCTGCTGGTTGCAGGTCTGGCAGCTTATTTTTGTCCGGTGGAAGAGAAGGAGGACACAGCTCATGAGTCATAATGTATATCTTTATATCCTTGTAATGGCAGCGGTGACATATCTCATACGTATGCTGCCTCTTGCTCTTGCAAAAAACGAGATTAAAAGCCCTTTTATCAATTCTTTTTTATATTATGTGCCATACGCCTGTCTGGCAGCAATGACCTTTCCGGCCATCCTCAAAGCCACAGACAGCATCATCTCCGGCGCAGCAGGCTTCTTCGTAGCCCTGATCGCAGCATATAAGGAAAAAAGTCTTATCACAGTGGCACTGCTGGCGTGCGCGGCAGTGTTTATTGTAGAACGGGTGCTGGTATTTATCTGAGAGAACGAAATTTTAACAAAGAATATTTAAAAATATCTGGATCGGCAATAAGTAATTGTCTCTAAAGTATGGGAGAAAGCATTTGAAGGCTTTCTCCCTTTGTCATTTATTCACCAAGAAAACCAAGATCAATTTCTCCATCGAACACTGTAGTTGCAGGTCCGGCCATGTATACAAGATTCTCGTCTCTTTCCCAGGAGATGTTTAAGTCTCCGCCAAGGAGCTGTACGGTTACCGGTTTGCTGCCGTCAACTTTGTCGTTGAGGATGGAAGCTACCGTAACTGCGCAGGCACCTGTACCGCAGGCCAGTGTCTCACCGGAGCCACGCTCCCAGACACGCATCTTCACAGTATTGCGGTCGATCAGCTGGACAAACTCCGTGTTGACCCTGTCAGGGAAGCATACGTGATTCTCAAAAGAAGGGCCGATTTTTTCCAGATCAAGGCTGTCTACATCATCTACATAAATGATCGCATGAGGATTACCCATGGAAACAGCAGTCATGCGGTATTCTTTTCCATCGACAGTGATAGGCGCATTGATGACTTGTTCAGTCTCAGCAACGACAGGGATCTCTTTTGCAGTGAGGATCGGGGAGCCCATGTTGACTTTTACCATGGAGGCTTTGCCGTCGCGGATGGTAAGATCTACATATTTAATTCCGCTCTTTGTGGCAATACTTAAAGATGTCTTGTTTACAATGCCGTGGTCATAGACATATTTTGCAACGCAGCGGATACCGTTTCCGCACATGGCACCCTGGGAACCATCCAGGTTGTACATATCCATCTCACAGTCTGCGATCTCAGACGGACGGATCAGGATCAGACCATCGGAGCCAATACCGAAGTGACGGTCGCTGACGAATTTTGCTACAGATGACGGATCCTTGACCGTCTCCTCAAAACAGTTTACATATACATAATCATTTCCAATACCATGCATTTTCGTGAATTTCATAATAATAACCTCCTTATTTCTGAATATTATACTTGTTTTTTCCGCAGGAGCACAAGCCCTTACTGTAAAAACATTCCGGCAATATTGGCCGGCTGCGGAGTGAACAGTGTTTCAATTTCTTCCTCTGGTATTATAGTATACTGGATAATTGTTATCGAAAAGTGAATTTTACCATGGATTGGAAAGAAAAAATCCCGGATATAGGTTTTCTATGCTTGCATTTTATTGAAAACATGGTATCATAAAACAAAGCAATATGCATAACATTGCATAATTATGCTGTGCATCGCGAAATGTGCTGCTTTGGATCTGTAAGAAAGCAGCCCCTTTCGCGATGTACACAGAATTCAGGAGGAAGAAAAAATGAAGAGAAAATTTATGGCACTTGCACTTGCAGCAGCTATGACAGTATCTATGACATCCGTTGTTTTTGCAGCAGATGAGATCAAAAGTGCAGATGATCTGGAAGGTAAGAAGATCGGTGTTCAGCTTGGAACAACAGGTGATACACTTGCAACAGACATCAAGGATGCAACAGTAGAGAGATACAATAAAGGAAACGATGCAGTTCTCGCTCTGAAACAGGGTAAAGTTGACTGCGTAGTGATCGACAGCGAGCCGGCTAAGAAATTTGTTGAGAAAAACGACGACCTTGATATCATTGAGGATGTTTTTGAAAAAGAGGAGTATGCAATCTGTCTTTCCAAAGACAATGCAGATCTGACGAAAGAGTTCAATGAAGCACTGAAGGAGCTGAAGGATGAGGGAACACTGGATTCCATCAGAGATAACTATATCGGTGATGATGCTGGTAAGACACCATATGAGTCTCCGAAGGATGCAGATCATTCCAAGGGAACTCTTACAATGGCAACTAACGCAACATTCCAGCCATACGAATACTATGACGGAGATAATATCGTAGGTATTGACGCTGATATCGCTCAGGCTGTCTGCGATAAACTTGGATATGAGCTGAAGATCGAGGATATGGAGTTTGACGCCATTGTAAATGCAGTTAAATCCGGAAAAGCAGATTTTGGTGTAGCAGGAATGACTGTAACAGAAGACCGTAAGAAGAGCGTTGATTTCACAGATCCATACACAACAGCAGAACAGGTTATCATTGTACAGAAATAATTCAACCAAATAAACTGTGAAACAGATTATCTGGTTATGAGTAAGTAGCGAATGCGGATGATCTTATCCGCTTGACAGAAAATTATAAGAACTGAATTCAGGTTCCGGATATCCGGGGACATTTCCGGAGTCTGGAACCTGTAGTTTTGGAAAGGATGGAAATTTTGAGTCTTATTGAACAGTTTCAGTTTAACTTTCTGGACGACAATCGCTGGCAGTTCATTGTATCCGGTCTGAAAAACACCATCATAATCACATTCTTTGCGGTTCTGCTTGGTATTTTCCTTGGATTTGTGATCGCCATTGTCCGTTCCACACATGATAAAACAGGTAAGCTTAAGATCCTCAATGCAATCTGCAGAGTTTACCTGACAGTGATCCGCGGTACACCAACCATGGTACAGCTGCTGATCGTTTACTATGTTATCTTTGCAACTGTAGATCCAGGTAAGATCGTAGTTGCTATTATTGCATTCGGTATGAACTCCGCTGCATACGTAGCTGAGATCGTCCGTTCCGGTATCATGTCCATTGACCAGGGACAGTTTGAGGCAGGCCGAAGCCTGGGTCTTAATTACACACAGACTATGACGAAGATCATTCTTCCGCAGGCAGTCAAAAATATTCTTCCTGCACTTGGAAATGAGCTGATCGTTCTCTTAAAAGAGACATCTATCAGTGGTTACATCGGTCTTACAGATCTGACCCGTGGCGGTGATATTATCCGAAGCCAGACATACAGCGCACTTTTTCCATTGCTGGCAGTAGCAGCGATCTATCTTGTGATCGTTTGCTTCCTTACCTACCTTGTAGGAAAACTTGAGAGGAGACTGAGAACCAATGAGCGTAAGTAATGAAGTACTTCTTGATGTGCAGGGACTTGAAAAGGCCTATGGCGGCAATCAGGTTCTCAACGGAATTACCACACAGATCCGCAGGGGTGAAGTAGTAGCCATTATCGGCCCATCCGGCTGCGGTAAATCCACATTCCTCCGTTCCCTGAATCTCCTTGAGGAGCCTACAGGGGGAAAAATTCTCTTCGAAGGAACAGACATCACAGATCCGAAGGTGGATATCAACCGCCACCGTCAGAAGATCGGAATGGTGTTCCAGCAGTTTAACCTGTTCCCTCACAAGACAGTAAAAGAAAATATCATGCTTGCACCGGTAACATTGAAGCTGATGAGCAAAGAAGAGGCAGAAAAAACAGCTCTGGATCTCCTGAAGCGTGTCGGTCTTCCGGATAAGGCAGATTCATATCCGGATATGCTTTCCGGCGGTCAGAAGCAGCGTATTGCCATTGCAAGATCCCTAGCTATGAATCCGGATGTGATGCTTTTTGATGAGCCAACATCTGCCCTTGACCCGGAAATGGTCGGTGAGGTTCTGGAACTGATGCAGGAGCTTGCAAAATCCGGCATGACAATGGTTGTGGTAACACATGAGATGGGATTTGCCCGTGAGGTGGCAACAAGAGTTCTTTTTATCGACGAAGGAAAGATACAGGAAGAGAATTCTCCGAAGGAATTTTTCGCAAATCCGAAGAACAAACGACTTCGCGAGTTCCTTTCAAAAACATTATAAATATAAAAATATTAAAAACGGATGCTTTATCCTCCTGTGAAATGCTTCAGGAGATAAAACATCCGTTTTTTATATTTACAGAATAATGATACCGTTATTTCATTGGCTGGTTCAGATCACTGTAGATCACATCCTCAAAGGGGAGAGTGATACGTTCTCGTTTGGCGGAGGAAAGGTAGATGCCTTTTACCATTTCAAGGGTTTTTCTGCCTTCCAGTCCGTCGATGGCAACAGGAAGATCCTCACGGACAGAACGGTAGAAGTCACGGATCTGCAGGTGATGGCTGCTTCCCCAGTAATCAGGACCTACATTTGTGGTTTCATAAGTGTTTCGGATCTCGGCATAGGTGCCGTCCAGTTCGTAATAGCCCATGTCCTGCTTCAGACCCAGGCGCCCTTTTTCACCGATCAGTTCAATGTTGATCGGAGAATCGGTTCCGTAAATGTTGCAGGCATAGAGATTGTAAAGACAGCCGTTTTTAAACATGATAGCAGCGTCTGCGGCATCCTCCACTTTTACAAAATGATGAACATAATTATGAACACTTCCGTCTATCCATTCCACATCGGAATCCAGCATATATCGAACGCGGTCAATGCTGTGGATCGCCTGGTCGATGAGAACACCGCCACCCTCTTTGGCCCATGTTCCCTTCCAGTCACTTCCACTGTAATAGTCGAGCGGACGGTTCCAGGTCAGATAGGAACGGGCGGTAAGGATTTTTCCGAAATCGCCCCGCTGGATCATTTCACGGAGCTTTTCCACACTCTTTGTGTAACGGGTCTGAAAGATAACACCCAGCTTTACATGAGTTTCTTCGGCGGTGCGGATCATTTTGTCTGCATCCTGAAGACAGGTGGCGATGGGCTTTTCGGTAAGGACGTTAATGCCGGCTTTCATGGCTTTGATGGCCATGACCGGGTGCAGGAAATGAGGCAGACAGAGATGGACCACATCAATATTTTTATCCAGGATCTCATCAAAGTCCGTAGTCCAGGAACAGTTAAATTCCTCGGCAAAGGATCTGGCAAGAGCGGGGTCCTTGTCGACAGCATATACTAATTCTGCTTCGTCGCTGAGACGATGGAATGCATCCGCATAAGAGACGGAAATACGGCCGCAGCCTACAATAGCAACTTTCAGTTTTTTCATGGCTTCCTCCTTATATCATCCGATAAAAAAATTTGTCGGATCCTGATCTGTAAAAGAATAGTGGATATCAAAAAAGTATTTCATGGCTCCGTTCAGGAATGAATCGCTCTGGAGCTGGGAGTAACGGACGGTCACATTGTCTGCCATCCTGCGAAAGCCTGTTTTTTTCAGGTCTTCCCGCACTTCATTGAGAAAATATTCGCCAAGAGCAGGGATCTTTCCGCCGAGAACGATCAGGGATGGATTTACGGTACTGATCAGATTGCTCAGTGCAATGGACAGTTCCCATGCCATCTCCTTTACCATAGCCAGTGCGGTTGGATCGCGGAAGGTGGCAGCCTTTCCAAGGTCTGAAAAGGTGATCTCTGAAAGAGCACTTAAGGATGGGATCTGTCCGAATTCCGGGATCCTGTTTTTCAGAGCTTGTTCGGAGATCATAACTTCCAGACATCCGTGATTTCCGCAGATACATTCCGGACCGTGAGGATCGATGGAATAATGGCCGAATTGGGTAGAGGAACCACTGGCAGTTCCAAGCATACTTCCTTCGGTGAAAAGGGTGGCGCCGATGCCGCGGCCGAAATTGAGAAAAGCAAAATTTTTCTCTTTTATATTGCCATAGACCTTTTCTGCATAGGAATAGCAGGCAGTATCATTGAGAAGATCTACCGGGTATCCCGGGAATGCAGTCTTCAGAGATTTAATGATCTGAGTGCTTTCCATGGAAGGCAGATTCAGGGTCGTGGAATATACTTCATTGCTGGAGGCGTCGATCATGGCGGACATTACTATGCAGATGCCAAGGATACGGTCAGGAGCACAGTGTTCCAGAATGGATTCCCGGAAACAGGAGCCGGAGCATGCGACATGATTTTCATCTTCGGAAAGCTTCCGTGATTCATGAAAGACGGAAGTACCGGCAATGTCCACAAGATAAGCTTCGACAGCATTTTCATTCCAGTTCATGACAACAACGTAGTAGCTGTTCATCCGGACCTGAAGGCAGTTCGGCTTACGTCCGATGCTGTCGGATTCTCCGATACCGCTGTCCACAATGAATTCACGTTCGATCAGTTCATCTACAAGAGTAGATACGGTTGTTTTGCTGAGCTTCGTCTGCTTGGCAAGGTGTGCTCTGGATATTCCGGGACTGGAATAGATGGAAGTATAGAGCCGTTTCATATTCGTGTTCTTAATAACCTGCTGATTAACAAGTTTCATAGTTTCTTTTCATCTCCAATCCTTTAAAAATAAACGGTACCGAAAAATATTGGTAAAGTCTCCGTACTAAATATATCCTATCATAGATACAGAAAATAATCAACATGTGGCTGTACAAAGAAAATATTGACTGTCATAGAAGAAAAAATGTAAAAATACGACAATTCTAAAATGAAGAGCAATATAACACAGGCATTTTTTCGGAAGACTGGTAAAAAAACGGAGATAAATAGTACAGTGGTAGGAAAAATTAATTGCGAATGTGCAAAATGCACAAAAAATAATTAAAATATTGTTTATTATACAAGAAATGCACATTGAAAGACGAAAATACGGGAAAGAATATTGACAGATACGGCAAAGAATGCTATCCTAAATCCAAGCTAAGAGCAGCAAAAAAGAGAGCTTGTAGCAAGAAACACTGATATTTTTGCAAAAAGCTTTTATTTTTTGAAATATTAGTTAGGCCACTGGACAAATAAAGAGAGGTAGAGAGATGAGAATAGGCGTGATTGGATGCGGCGGAATGGGAACGACTCATTACTTATCCCTGAAAGTCTTATCAGAAAAAGAGGATGATGTTGAGGTAGTTGCCCTGTCTGACTGCAGAAAAGAATTTCTGGACAAAGCGGCATCATATTTTCCGGAAGCTGCCACATATGAATACGGAATGGAACTGATCGAAAAGGAGCAGCTGGATATTGTACATATCTGTCTTCCAAGCTATCTGCATGCAGAACATGCAGTGAAGGCACTGGAAAAAGGGATGAATGTACTGGTGGAAAAACCGGTATGTCTGACTGAAGAGGATTGCCAGATGCTTCTTGAAGCAGAAAAAAGATCCGGGAAGAAGGTTATGGTAGGTCAGGTAGTACGTTCCTTTGAGGAATATAAATATCTGAAGGAAGCTTACGACACAGAAAAATTCGGAAAGCTGAAATCCATTACTATGGAGCGTATCAGCGGAGATGTGCAATGGGGATTTGAGGACTGGTTCCATAATGAAGAAAAGAGTGGTTCCGTTGTGCTGGATCTTCACGTGCATGATCTTGATTTTCTGCGTTATATGCTGGGTGAGCCGGACAGCTTCCAGGTAAAAGCCAGCAGATTTGAAAGTGGCATGATCAATCATATCATCACGGAGTATGAATTCGGAGATGTTTTTGCCACAGCAGAGGGTATTTGGGATGAGTCACCGGCAATGAAGTTCCATGCAGCGTTCCGTGCACATTTTGAGGATGCTACGATAGAATTTAACGGTGCTCAGTCACCGAGCCTGACAGTATATAAGAAAGACGGAACTGTGGAGACACCAGAGCTCAAAGCTGAATATGAAGGCGAGAGTGATGTGGCGGGAATCAATGTCTCCAATCTGGGGCCATATTATACAGAGATCAAATATTTCCAGGAATGCGTCAGAGAAGATAAACCTGTAGAGGTTGCACCTCTGATCGAAGGAGCAAGATCCGTACAGCTTGGGATTAAAGAGTGGAATGCGGCAAAAGAGTATGTAAACGCACACGAAAACAAATAATGAAATTTTCACTGAAAGGCAGTGAGAAAAATAAAAAAAGCTATTCAAAAGGAGGATATGCAAATGAAAAAAAGAGTGATTTCTATTCTGTTATCAGCAGCAATGATCTCATCAATGGTAGTTGCAGGAGGGGTAACTGCACATGCTGAGGAAAATGTAACACTGAATGTATTTGATGCACATGCTTATGGTCTGGATGAATATGACGAGATGGTAAAAGCCTTCGAGGAATCACATCCTGGTGTGACTGTTGATGTACAGCATGCGGCCAACGATTACGACACACTGCTTCAGTCAAGAGTAAACTCCGGTGATACACCAGACGTATTTGATGCTGAGGCCGGAACAAAAGCGAAAATGTACTATGATTACGCTTACGACTGGAGCAATGATACAGAAGTTCTGGACAAGTTCAATGAGGACGCTGTAAACCTTGGAAAAGATGACGAGGGAAATGTAAAATCTCTTCCATGGACCTATGAGAACATGGGCCTGATCTACAACAAGGACTGCTTTGAGAAAGCTGGTATCGACAAGCTTCCGACAAACATGGATGAGCTGGAAGAGGCATGCAAGAAGCTGAAGGATGCAGGCATCACTCCGTTTGCACTTGCTGCAAAGGAAACATGGGTATTAGGACAGGTTGCAACACATTTCATGATCGACAAAGACAAAACAGCTGCTGAGACAGTAGATGCGATCAAATCCGGTGAGACAGCATTTGCAGATATGCCTAACTGGGAGAACCTTTACAAATTCCTTGATCTTGCTGTAGAGTATGGTCCGGACAAGCCGCTTGAGGTTGACTGGGAGACATCAGAGAATATGCTTGCAAACGGCGAAGCAGCTATGATCCATATGGGTGACTGGTGCCAGTCTACACTGGATTCCTTTAATCCGGATGCAAATCTTGCATTTCTTCCATTCCCGGTAGGCGCCGGTGAAGATGATGCAACTGTATTATCCTCCTGTAACTGGACTTATATTGTAAATAAAGATTCCAAGAATCTGGATCTTGCAAAAGAGTATTGTGAGTTTATCCTTACATCCGAAGAAGGCCAGAAATGGATGGCAGAAGGTGTAGGAGCTGTTCCTGGTGCAAAGTCTGATATGGAAGTGACCGGCGCTCTTGCAAATGATGCCAAGACCTATATCGACGCTGGAAAGACAAACGGCTGGATCCATACAATTGCTCCTGGCAGCTACACAGATGAGTGTGGTCCGTATCTCCAGTCCTACATGCTTGGAGACATGAGCGCAGATGAAGTAACACAGCTCTTCCAGGATTTCTGGACATCTGCAGAGTAACAAGGAACTCCAGGAGCCGAAGAGAAACAGATTTGTTGATTTTGGGCTGACGGAATGTAACTGACAAAAGAGGGAGACAGGCAGCAGCTTTGCCTGTTTCCCAAATATAAACCAAAGAAAAAATGAATTTCTGGAGGGGATAGGATTGAAAACAAAAAACAAAGGATCTGGCAATTTTTGCATTGTTTGTCTTTCCGGCAGTCGCTTTTGTACTGTTTGCCACAGATATTCCATTTGTAATGAATCTGTACTATTCGGTATTTAATTGGAATGGAATCGGCAAGAACATGGAATTTGTAGGACTTGCCAACTATGTGAAGATCTTTACTGCTGACCCGCTTTTCTGGAAAGGTGTCAGATTTACTCTTAAATTTGCAGTATTTTATGTTGTTATCGTAAACATTGTTTCTCTCACAGTCGCTATCGTAATGGCACGTGAGAACAAAGTGAACAGTCTTGGTCGTGCTTTTTATTATATTCCTTATATCATCAGTCTGACAGCGATCAGTCTGATCTGGAAATTTATCCTGGGACCTGGCTTTGAGGCTCTTTACAGTGTTACAGGATGGGAATTCTTTAACTGGAGCTGGCTTGGAACACCGAAGCTTGCTTTTTATGTAGTTGTTGTCATGGCAGTATGGCAGAATCTTGGTTTTTACATGGTCAATTATATCGCAGGAATCATTGCAGTTCCGGGAGAGCTTCTGGAAGCGGCAAGAATCGATGGAGCAACCTCTTTCCAGGTATTCCGCAAGATCACAATTCCGATGATCATGCCTGCGATCTCGATCTGTATGCTGACATCAATGACATTTGCGTTTAAGTTATTCGATATTATCATGGTATTTACAAAGGGCGGACCTGCGAATTCAACTGTTTCCGTTGCGTATAATATTTATAAGGAAGCTTTTGTTAACAGCAAATATGGTCTTGCTACTGCCAAATCTCTTGTATTTGTAGTATTTGTTCTGATCATTACAGCAATTCAGATGAAGATTACCAAGAGTAAGGAGGTTGAGGCATAATGAAGAAGAAACCAAAGAACCTGCGGCAGGTGAATGCACTGACAATCATTATTTTTGTATGTGCGATCTTCTGGCTGATGCCGCTGGTATTGATCTTTATAAACTCATTTAAACCCTATAATGATATGCTGCAGGACTTTCTGGCTCTGCCCAAGTCATGGAGCCTGAAGATGTATATGGAGACCTGGACGAAATTCGGTTTCCCGTCTCTGATTTTTAACACACTGCTCTATACATTCTGTACGGTTATCCTGGTAGTGCTCATGGCGCCGATGGCAGCCTATAAGCTTGCAAGAACAAAAAGCAGACTCAGCAAAGTATGCTTTGTTCTGATCATCATGCCGATGATGGTTCCGTTCCAGTCTTACATGATTACCTTGACAAGACTGGTTTCCAACGTGAAGCTGACTGGAACAAGAATCGGATATATTCTGGTAAGTGTAGGCTTGTGTATGCCGCTGGCTGTATACATGATCCATGGATTTGTAAAAAATGTGCCTATCGATCTGGAAGAGTGTGCATGTATTGACGGTGCAGGTAAGATCCGCACTTATTTCAGCATTGTACTTCCGCTTCTGAAACCGATCCTCACTACGGTCGTTGTTTTGGATGCGCTGGCAACCTGGAATGATATCATCACCAACCAGCTGATCGTTGGCGGAAATACAGTGGCAATGAATATCCAGAATGCACTGTACATGCAGTTTTCCGCACAGACAGCAGACTGGGAGCATGCACTTCCCGGAATTGTAATGTCTATGATACCGAGTCTTATCTTCTTTGTTGTGATGCAGAAGCATATTGTAGGCGGTATTACTGCCGGTGCGGTAAAAGGTTGATTTTGGTGGTATAATATGAGATAATAGTAGTATAACTGGAAGGAGAACAGAACCTATGAAAGTTGGAGTTTTGATCGAATTTACAAGCGATACAGATATTGATGCAAAATTTGCGGAGCTGAAGGAAATGGGTGTGGATAGCTGCCAGCTGGTATGTTGGGATCGTCCAACACTTCAGGACGATGCTATGGCAGAGGCTATTAATAAAGGTCTGGAGAAATACGGGATCCACGCAACCGCATTCTGGTGCGGATGGGAAGGCCGCAGAGTATGGGATTTCTATGAAGGACAGCTGACACTTGGCCTGATTCCGTCTGATTACAGAGTTGAGAGACTGAAGATGCTTATGGAAGGTTCTGACTTTGCGAAAAAGATCCATGTGACAGACCTGGCAACACACGTTGGCTATATGCCGGAAAATCCATACGACCCGAAATACGAGGAAGTATTGGTTGCATGTAAGGCTATTGTGGAAAAATGTAAGGAAAATGGTCAGAACTTCCTGTTTGAAACAGGACAGGAGACTCCTGTAACATTAAAGCGTGCGATCCAGGATATTGAGAAAGCTGTCGGAAAAGGAAATGTGGGAATTAACCTTGATCCTGCAAACCTGATCATGTACGGAAAGGCAAATCCGGTAGATGCTCTGGAGGTTTTCGGTGAGTATGTCATGGGAATTCACGGAAAAGATGGAAAATATCCAACAGATGGACATCATCTGGGTGATGAGGTTCCCCTTGGCCAGGGTAAAGTAAATTATCCTGCATTTATTGCAAAGCTGAAAGAGATCGGTTATCAGGGAGATATTACCATTGAGCGTGAGATCTCCGGTGAGGAACAGAAAAAAGATATCCGTATGGCCAAGGAGCTTCTGGATAAACTGATCGCAGAATAAGAGCTGGGGGGAAAACTATGATTATTTACGCAGGAAAAGATTATCAGGATGTAAGCAGAAAAGCAGCCAATATCATGTCTGCACAGATCATCATGAAACCGGATGCAGTTCTTGGACTGGCTACCGGTTCCACGCCTGTGGGCATGTATGCACAACTGGTAGAATGGTACAAAAAAGGGGATCTGGATTTTTCCAGGGTGACAAGTGTGAATCTGGATGAGTACAAGGGACTTTCCGGCGACAATGACCAGAGCTACCGCTATTTTATGGATCATAATCTCTTTGACCATGTAAATATTGACAAAGCACGGACCTTTGTGCCTGACGGACTGGAAGAGGACAGCGATAAGGCGTGTGAACAGTATAACGAGATCATCCGGCAGACCGGAGGCGTGGACATGCAGCTGCTTGGTATCGGTGGAAACGGACACATTGGCTTCAATGAGCCGGGAGCAGCCTTTGAAAAAGAAACCCATTGTGTGGATCTGACAGAAAGCACGATCAGGGCTAATGCCAGATTTTTTGAAAGTATGGATGAGGTTCCGAAACAGGCTTATACCATGGGAATCAAGAACATTATGTCTGCAAAAAAAGTTCTTCTTATAGCCAGTGGAGCGGGTAAGGCAGAGGCTCTGTATAATTCTCTGTATGGTCCGATCACGCCGAATGTACCTGCATCTATTCTGCAGCTGCACCCGGATCTGACTGTGGTAGCAGATGAAGATGCTTTAAGTATTATCCGGGAAAAAGGACTTTTATAGTTACAGAATATAAGAGAACGGCAGAGAGGGGAAAGAAAAAATTATGATCATCAGGAATGGAAATGTTTTTCAGGAGGATGGAAGCTATCGGAAAATGGATCTTTATGTGGAAAACGGCAGGATCGTGTCCGATGGGACAGAAGTTTCCGATAAGGAAGAAGTGGATGCTTCCGGACTGAAGGTGCTGCCAGGACTTGTGGATATTCACAGCCATGGGGCTGTGGGTCATGATTTTTCTGATGCGGATGCCTCCGGACTTAAGAAAATTCTTCAATATGAGAAATCCCAGGGAGTTACATCCTACTGTCCTACATCAATGACTCTGCCTATGGATCAGCTGATTCGGATATTTGCATCTGCTGCTGAAGTGGAACAGGATGAAAGCTGTGCCCGGATCGTTGGATTAAATATGGAAGGGCCTTTTCTCGACCCTGCGAAAAAAGGGGCTCATGATGAGCGGTATATCCGAAATCCGGATATTGAGTTCTTCAGAGAGTGCCAGAATGTGTCCGGCGGTAAGATAAAGATTGTTACTGTGGCCCCGAATATGGAAGGGGCAGAGGCTTTTATCCGGGAGTTTAAAGATGAAGTGGTGATTTCTGTCGGACATACAGGAGCAGATTATGATTGTGCAGCCAGGGCGATGCAGGAAGGTGCACATCATGTAACGCATCTTTATAATGCCATGAACCCGTTGGGACACCGGGCTCCAGGAGTTATCAGCGCGGCAGCAGATGATCCGGAGTGTATGGCAGAGCTGATCGGAGATGGAATACATATCCATCCGTCAGTGGTGCGAAATACATTTCGCATGTTCGGGGAAGAACGTCTTGTACTGATCAGCGATTCTATGATGGCAGCCGGAATGGAGAATGGCGAGTATGAGCTGGGAGGCCAGAAAGTTATTATGAAAGACCGTAAGGCTGTGTTGGAAGATGGTACGATTGCTGGTTCTGCAACGAATTTATATGAGTGTATGAAATGTGTGATCGGCATGGGGGTGCCGGAACACGCGGCAATATTTGCAGCTACCAGAAATCCGGCCAGGAGCATTGGGATTTATGATGAAGTGGGATCACTTGTGCCTGGAAAGAGAGCGGATATTGTGATCGCAGACAGAGAATTGAATATCGTAAGAGTGATATAAAGAGATCAGAAGCAGACACCGACGATAAGAAAAGGATGACGATCCGCTGGTATTAATAGCGGATCGTCATCCTTTTTTGGTTGATATGCTGATTGCTGTACGGTGTATGATCCACCGGCAGGTCAGGGAGCTTACTCAGAGTCCTGTCCGGCTGCCTCCTGTGCAGCTTTCATTTCATTATAACAGTATTTGATGATCGACTTTCTGGTTATGATTCCGATAAAGGAACCCTGGTCATCTACAACCGGAACAAAGTTCTGATTAATGGCGCGGTCCAGAAGATCCTCCATATTGGAGTCTGCGTGCACCGGTTTATAGGTTGCACGGCGCGGGATCGCCATAATAGGAACTCCTTCGGTCTCTTTGATATCATGGATATCAGCGTGGCGCATTCCCCACAGAAGATCGCCCTCTGAGATTGTTCCCAGATATTTGCCGTCCATGGTAAGGATCGGGATGCAGGAGTATTTACGGTGCTCCATTTTTTCCAGGGTCTGGCGAAGTGTTTCATCTTCGAAGATGTAGGCAACTTCGCTTTTGGGAATCAGAAAAACAGAATGTTCACGTTATCACCTCGTTTCTCTGAGCTGTTTTACAGAAGCTGAAGATCATGTGCCTCTGCAGCATCTGTGATTTCTTTTGGCCAGAGAGATACGTGAACTTCTCCGATGTGTGCCTTGCGGAGGAAGAACATACAGATCCTGGACTGGCCGATTCCGCCGCCGATGGTGTATGGAAGCTCTTTGTTGAGGATTGCTTTCTGGAAAGGAAGTTCTCTTCTGTCATCACATCCTGACTCTGTAAGCTGACGGTCAAGTGCGACCTCATCAACGCGGATTCCCATGGAGGAAAGCTCCAGTGCAATGTCAAGTACAGGATAATATACCAGGATATCGCCATTCAGTTCCCAGTCATCATAGTCCGGGGCGCGTCCGTCGTGACGCTCTCCGTTTGTGAGGGTTTTGCCGACTTTCATAAGGAATACAGCACCTTTTTCGCGGGTGATCCTGTACTCGCGTTCTTTTGGCGTGCAGTCCGGATACATGTCGAGAAGTTCCTGGGTTGTGATAAAGAAGATATCTTTCGGAAGGATTTCTTCGATGTAGTCGTATTGTACTGCCATATATTTTTCGGTCTTACGAAGTACTTTGTAGATGGTACGTACAGTTTCTTTAAGAGTTTCTACGGTACGTTCTTCCTGGGAGATGATCTTTTCCCAGTCCCACTGATCCACGTAAACAGAGTGGATATTGTCGAGGTCTTCGTCGCGGCGGATAGCTACCATATCTGTATAAAGTCCCTCTCCGTGAGAAAAACCGTATTTCTTCAGTGCGTAGCGTTTCCATTTAGCCAGGGAGTGTACGATCTCGGCATTGCTGCCTTCTATGGCTTTGATATCAAAACTTACCGGACGCTCCACACCGTTCAGGTTATCGTTAAGACCGGACTCCGGTGCTACGAAAGTCGGGGCAGATACTCGGAGAAGATTGAGCTTCTGGGAGAGTGTCTGCTGAAAGAAATCTTTTACAGTTTTGATCGCAATCTGTGTGTCATGGAGGTTCAAGTCTGCATGATAGGTTGCGGGGATTGTGATTGTATTCATTATCGGCTCCTCCTGATGATTTTTGGACTTATAGCAATTCCAGCGATTCATGTTTTGCACAGCTGAACTTGATGCAGTAATTTCTGGGAGTGCTATAATTGCTCTGTGTGGTATTATAGCAGAAAATGGGTGGGGTGGCAATAAGGGGAAGCCATGGAGAAGCGGGTTTTGAACAGGAAAACCGGCGGCTGTGGGCGAAACAGTAACGGGGAAAATTATTGCTGCTTAAGCCAGGAAAAGACTGTGTATCAAAGTCAGGGTGTGATATACTGAAAGAAAAATGAATGAATTTATTTTAACCGGATCAGGCAGTGAATGTTTTTATCCGCCTGCTCGGATTGGATGGAGGGAGTTTATGGCCGAAAAATGTCAGGTTTGCGGAGGGAAGGTTGTGAATGGGCGGTGTTCCCTTTGCGGAATGCCATACAGAAATGATGATGTGCTTTATCATCTTAATGAGCCCCGGGAGGTACATTATAAACATGCTTCTGCGAAAGTGCGGGAGATGATGCGTGGATATGGTAGAGCAGATAGAAATGCCGGGCATGGATCCGGAACAGGAACAAGCCGGGGCAGAATGCAGGAACAGAGACAGCAGTCCGCAGGAAAAAATGCGGTGATGAAACAGACAGGAATTTTGGATAAGGGAAGAACCACAAATCAGGGAAGAACAGTAAATCGGGGAAGAACAGCAGATCAGGGAAGAACAGTAAATCAGAGGGGAATTTTAAACCAGGGAAAAACCCAGTCTGCCCAGAAGGAAAAATCCGGCGGAAAAGGCTGGATCATATGGCTGATCATCGGCCTGCTTTGCGCAATACCTGGGGTGTTGGATACTATTATGGATTGGATTGGGACGAATTTGTAAGAATATTTCCGCAGCGAGATCAGACAGTACTAAGAGTCTGTATTTTCTTGTATACAGAAATAGCCCTTTTCTTTTGCTCCCAGCTGTGGTATACTCATGCCTAGCACAATATATAGAAAAAAATCAAGATATAGAGAACTATAGTACTATATATAGTATTTAGGAGAGATGAGCTATGTTATATGTGATTAAGAAAGACGGAACAAGAGAGGAGTTCAATCCTCTGAAGATCGTGGCTGCCGTGAACAAATCAGCAGAGCGTATTCTTTATACTTTTTCAGACGAGGAGAAGGATTTTATCTGCCGTTTTGCCCAGGAGCATGCGGATTCCCTTGGAAAAAATGAGATCGAGATCCAGGAGATGCACAATATCGTTGAGGGTGCCCTGGAACGTGTGAATCCGGCTGTAGCCAAGAGCTACCGTGATTACCGTAATTACAAGCTGGATTTTATTCATATGATGGATGATGTCTATACCAAGAGCCAGGCGATCCGCTACATTGGAGATAAGAGCAATGCCAATACAGACAGCGCACTTGTAGCTACCAAGCGGAGCCTGATCTTCAATGAGCTGAATAAGGAGCTTTACCGTAAATTCTTTATGAACCGCAATGAGCTTCAGGCATGTAAGGACGGATATATTTATATTCATGACCAGTCTGCACGTCTGGATACCATGAACTGCTGTCTTTTTGATGTGGCAGCTGTTCTGCGCGGTGGTTTTGAGATGGGTAATGTCTGGTATAACGAGCCGAAGACTCTGGATACTGCTTTTGATGTTATGGGTGATATCATTCTCAGCACAGCTGCACAGCAGTACGGCGGATTTACAGTGCCGGAGGTGGATAAGATCCTGGCACCGTATGCCAAGAAGAGCTATGACAAATATATTTCCGAATTTATGAAATACTCCGATGAGAGTTGGAAAGGCCGCGAAGAAAAAGCAATCGAGTATGCACTGGACAAGGTACGCAGAGAGTATGATCAGGGCTGGCAGGGAATTGAGTACAAGCTGAATACTGTTGGTTCTTCCAGAGGCGATTATCCGTTCGTTACAGTGACTCTGGGACTTGGAACTGAGCAGTTTGAGAAGATGTGTACCATTTCTCTTCTGAAAGTCCATCAGGGTGGCCAGGGCAAGGCGGGACATAAGAAACCAGTGCTTTTCCCCAAGATTGTTTTCCTCTATGATAAAGAGATCCACGGCCCTGGAAAATGCTGCGAGGATATTTTTGAGGCTGGTGTGGAGTGTTCTTCCAAGACCATGTATCCGGACTGGCTTTCCATGTCAGGAGCTGGATACATCTCCAGCATGTACAAGAAATATAAGAAAGTTATCAGCCCTATGGGATGCCGTGCTTTCTTAAGTCCATGGTATGAGCGCGGAGGTATGGAGCCGGCTGATGAGAACGATACACCTGTTTTTGTAGGACGTTTTAACATTGGTGCAGTAAGTCTTCATCTGCCGATGATCCTTGCGAAAGCAAGAGCGGAGAGCAGAGACTTCTATGAGGTTCTGGACTTCTATCTTGAAATGATCCGTAATCTGCATATTCGTACCTATGAGTATCTGGGACAGATGCGTGCGTCTACTAACCCGCTTGCTTACTGTGAGGGTGGTTTCTACGGGGGACATCTGAAACCAAACGAAAAGATCGGCAAGATCCTGAAGCCGATGACAGCTTCTTTCGGTATCACAGCACTGAATGAGCTGCAGGAGCTCTATAATGGTAAATCTATTGCAGAAGATGGTGAGTTTGCATTGGAAGTTCTTAGATATATCAATGATAAAGTAAACCAGTACAAGAAAGAGGATGGCTATCTTTATGCGATTTACGGAACACCGGCTGAGAGCCTTTGCGGTCTGCAGGTAGAGCAGTTCCGTAAGATGTACGGAATTATCGAGGGTGTTTCTGACAGACCGTATGTGAGCAACAGTTTCCACTGCCATGTAACAGAGGATGTGACTCCCATTGAGAAACAGGATCTGGAGGGACGTTTCTGGGAGCTTTGCAACGGCGGAAAGATCCAGTATGTACGTTATCCGATCGGTTATAATAAAGAAGCAATCCGTACTCTGATCAGAAGAGCCATGGATCTGGGATATTATGAAGGTGTAAACCTTTCTCTTGCATACTGTGATGACTGCGGTCACGAGGAGCTTGAGATGGACGTATGCCCTGTGTGCGGTTCCAGAAACCTGACTAAGATCGACCGTATGAATGGATATCTTTCCTACAGCCGTGTGCATGGTGATACACGTCTGAATGAGGCGAAGATGGCGGAGATCGCTGAGAGAAAATCTATGTAATATACAGATATGAAAAAATCCCATGTTCGGTTTCATTATGAATCAGAGCATGGGATTTACATATATTCAGATATTATTTAATGATAGTTCCTGTCTTCTCACAGTAGCCATCTTTTGCATGAGCCATATCTGTGATGATGGTACGGCGTCCGGTTCCTTTCTCAACGAAAGAAACACCTGCTTCGATTTTTGGAAGCATGGAGCCTGGTGCAAACTGATCGTCTGCAATATATTTCTTCGCGTCATCTGTGGAGATGATGTCCAGATAAGTCTCGTGGTCGGTCTCGTGGTCAAGGCTTACTTTCTCAACACTTGTGAGGATCATGAGTGTATCAGCATTCAGTTCCTCTGCAAGAAGTCCTGCTGCGCGGTCTTTCTCAATGATGGCGCTGGCACCGTTCAGCTGCGTGCCCTGCTCAAGAACCGGGATTCCGCCACCACCTGCTGCGATAACGATCTGCTCAGCCTGGGAAAGAACTTTCACTGTTTCGATCTCAACGATCTTCTGTGGCTTAGGAGCTGCAAGGATTCGCCTGTACTGTCCTTCGTCAACTTTTGTGACAAAGTTACCTTTCTCTTCTTCTGCTTCAGCTTCTTCTGCATTAAGAACACGGCCGATGATCTTCTCGGGTTCAGCAAATGCTTCATCATATGGATCGATGACAACCTGTGTAAGGACTGTGCTTACCGGTTTGAAAATTCCTCTGGAAATCAGTTCCGCACGAATAGCGTTCTGAAGGTCATAGCCGATGTAACCCTGGCTCATGGCAGAGCAGACAGACATTGGTGCAAATGTATAATCAGGATGTGCCTTGCCGAATTCATTCATTGCGGTGTGGATCATCCCTACCTGCGGACCGTTGCTGTGGGAAATTACTACGCGTGTTCCCTCTTCAACCAGGTCTGCGATTGCTTTCGCTGCAAGACGTGTGGCGATTTTCTGCTCAGGAAGTGTGGTACCAAGTGCTCGGTGGCCTAATGCAACTACTACGGTTTTTTCGCTCATAGGAAATACCTCATTTCTCTTTAAAATTGAACTGCTGCGGAGCAAGCCGCTGCTATCAGATCAGGGATAAAAAGGTTCTTTGCCCCTGATGTCATTATATTTTATTATAAAAGACCAATGTGGGAAATGCAATACAATTTTGGCTGAATATGCCGTATGTCAGACAGTAATGCGGGACAAAGGAAAAACCGCCTGATTTCTCAGACGGCTTATTTCCTACTATTTTTTTGAGGGGGGAGATAGAGAGTGGTTTTTCATCTATCCAAGGTCTATTATATAGATGAAATATGTTTAAAATATGTCGGTAATCTAAAAGAAATCGAAAATTTATAAAGAAAGTTTAAACAAACTTTGTATTTTTTATATGTAGTTGCATGATATCGGAGAATATGCTACATTAAAAGAGTCTTATTTCCGCGTTCTGCGGGAAATATTCAAGCATCAGTTCGATGCAGAAATTCACTTTATTTACAATTAACAGGATCACTGGTGGTTATACACCGTTTTTTCAGGGAGGGATGCCTTTGTATGTGGAAAAGTAAGCTGTGATATGGAAACCATGTGTAAAAATGTTATGAGGATTGCGAAATCTGTATAAATCAGAGCAATCCGCAGATATCATGCTATGAAGCAGAGATGGGAGAATTTTTATGAAACACAGAATATGGAGACGGATACGGAGAACCGGGATCGCCGCTGCAGCTGCAGGGGCTGTATTAAGTGGAGGATTTCGGCCGGAGATTGTAAAAAGTGCAGATCTGGCAGATACAAATATTTCAATTGCTCAGACCGGAAACTGGACAGACAGAGAGAATGGAAAAGCAGAACTGCAGATCCAGGTGGAAGGGCTCGGAAGCTGGATGGCGCAGAGAGAAGAAACCGTGGAAAATACTGTTCAGGATCAGGAAAATTCCAGGGGAAAACCAGACGTTACAGAAGAACAGAGTAATTTTGAACATGAAAATATAAATTATGAATATGCAGACAAAGATCAGGAAAGGAAGGGTGAATATGAGTACGTGGAGGAGCTGGCATCCGGGAAAACAGTACAGCAGGAGAATGAAGAGCAGGAGGAAACGGGTGCGGGCTCACAGGAGGGAGAGACGACCGGTGGAGAAGATGTAGAAGAAGCAGAATGTGAACAACTTGCATACGCAGAACCATCAGAAGGAAAAATTCCTAATATAGCTCCGGAAGAAACTCCAATTCCAGAAGAAACACCAGTTCCGTCGGCAGTGCAGCAAGGCCTTACACTTATTACATACATTTCAGAATATTTTTCTCCGGAAATCTCAGAGATTCCGGGAGACATATCTGTTACACCAATCACCATAAAGAATCAAAAAGGAAAAAGTATAGAAATCATCAAACTGGAATATAAGATAAACACGGAAAATATGCCGGAGGAAACGCTTTCTCTGCGCATTCCGCTGACTTTACGGGAAGAATATCGTTACCCGGCAGAGGCGTCCAGCTACAGTCTTGTTCAGGATGAACCTCTGAAGAAAGACCGAAACAGTGCAGGAACTTTTCTTCTTATGGAAGAAAATGAGGAGACACAAATCCTGGCAGAAGGAATTTCACCATCTTTGGATGTGGAAGCAGCACAGGAGGACATGAATCTGACAGTGACATCCGAAACAAAAGAAATGAAAGCCGGAAAGACTATCCGATACAGGATCGACCTGATTAATACAGGGAAACTGGAACTCACAGATATTCATCTTACCAGCATGTTTTCCTGCCCGAAGATCATCCAGCGTTGGGAGAACGGGGAGGGTTTAAGTTCTGGCAATTTCCAGACAGAAGGAGCCAAGGCAGAGGTTTTCACATTAAAGGCCGGTGAGAGCAGAATTCTGTATGTTCTGGCACCGTTGGTAAATGAACAGGAGAAACCACTGGAACATAAGATAGAAGCAATTGCCACCATAAAAGAAAAACCGGATGCAACCATTACAAGAACTGCATCGGTTACAGATGAACTTCAGGCACTGAAAGCTGATTTTACAGTAAAGAAAACAGCAGACAGAGAAAAAGCAGAACCAGGTGAAAACGTAACTTACCAGATTTGTATTGTCAACACCGGAGAAAAAACACTTCACTCAGTTGTAGGAACCGAGAGTTTCTAGGCAGAAGGGATTCAGGCTCAGTTTGTGGAGCAGGAGGGGATCACCTTGAACCGCACAAAAACAAAAGCTCTGATCTCACAGATCTCACCTGGAGAAGCTGTATCCCTTCGGGCTGTTGTGAAGATCCCGGAAAAAACTGTGAACCAGAAGCTGCTGAATCAGGTAACAGTCACGAGCCAGGAAACAGGGGATCGGATCGTGGAAGCGGCTGCACAGGTTACAGTGAAAAATGCAGTTATGACAGCAGCACCGACAGATCCGCAGCAGGAACAGCCTCAGATGGAAAGAGTTTCAGAAGAACAGAATAATGCAGCCATTCAGAGCGGATCCCAGGCTCGAAGTGCGTCTTCTCAGCCCAAAACAGGCGATAATACAAAATCAGAGTTTTTTATTCTGATGATGCTTGCAGCAGGACTGACTATGCTTGGTGCTTTCTGGCTTCACAGAAAGTATCGGGATATTCACGAAAAAGATCATTAAATCAGAAATATTCCGAAAGAAGTGAAGATTCCGTGAAATGCTGTGGACAGGCCATTCCTGGCAGAAAGAAACGTTGAAAACAGGGGGGAGGTGTGCTATTCTATATGGTATGTATATAAATCAAAAACCAGCATATCTTCCCGCTTTCCGCCGTCACAGAGACAGGCAGAAAAAGGGGAAAATGGAGGAGAAGAAATGAAACTTTTATCCTTATTGGAACATCTTGAATACAAACGTCTTCAGGGAAGCACAGAGCAGGAGGTAACTTCTGTTGTTTATGACTCCCGTAAAGTAGATGAAGGAAGCCTTTTTATCTGTATCAGAGGTGCTGTTGTAGACGGACATAAATTCGTACCGGATGTGATTGCCAAAGGAGCCAAAACTCTTATCGTGGAGGAACCGGTAGAAGCTCCTGCTGATGTAACTGTGATCCAGGTAGAGGACACACGTTATGCAATGGCATTTATTTCCGCAGCATGGTTCGGACATCCGGCCGGGAAGCTGAAAACTATCGGAATCACAGGACCAAGGGAAAACAACAACAACATACATGGTGAAATCATATTCTTGAGAATGCAGGATATAAGGTTAGGCCTGATCGGAACTATTGAGGCGATCATCGGTGAGAAGCATATTCCAGCAGCTAACACAACA
>ENA-OPYX01000040-OPYX01000040.1-human-gut-metagenome-genome-assembly--contig:-NODE-40-length-63341-cov-10.505426_pt1 | contig 63341 bp, 53 predicted proteins | sample MGYA00242639_ERZ504486 | MGnify/ENA primary metagenome ERZ504486 (study PRJEB26092, sample SAMD00036296) | human gut metagenome | host: Homo sapiens | study: EMG produced TPA metagenomics assembly of... | reverse complement strand
CGGGTGCTTCCCATAAAAGTGCCAGACAGCCTGCAATCAGTTTTTTCCACAGGGCTGATAATAAAATAAATCAAAAAATCAGAATTAAAATAATTCCCTTCCAGCCATAATCACTCCTTGCCAGATATCCGGTCAACACTCCAAGTCCTGCTGCAACAGCCATCCATGCCGGATTTTTCCGGCGCAGTACCTCCATCGCCCAAATTGTCAAAAATCCGATGAACAACGTCACCATTACATTTTGATAGGTAAACTCCAAAATCGAACTGCGAAACGCTAAATCAAAGGGAACCTCTGACACAAGTGCAAAGATTCCCAGACGAAGTGCATATTTTTTTCGATTCGATGTATGGAAAAAACCTTCTACTAATAAAAAGCAAAAAATTGGAAATGCAACTCTCCCAATTCGTCTCATCCAGATGTCTGCATACCAGACTGCATGAGTGACAGAATAAGAAAATGCGCCCGAAAGCTGCTGATTATAGGCTTTGATAAATCCGTTTTCAAATAAAACAGCTCCGATATGGTCAATCAGCATCGTTACAATTGCAATCCATTTTAATGTACTTCCTGATAAAACCGGAGGCAACAGCTGTTTTTTAGAAAATTTCCATTCCATAAAAACCTCTTTTCGTTTTTAATTCATCCTCGGAAAATTCCAAGAGTACATCTTACTGTTTTTCAACTACTTCATTTTTGTTTTTATAAATACTGTTTGCCGGAACAACACCTCGTACAGAAGAAAGTGGATAAACGTTAGAATGACTTCCCACTACTGTTCCTGGATTTAAGACAGAACCACATCCAACTTCCACTTCATCACCAAGCATTGCACCGAACTTTTTCAGCCCGGTTTCAATCTGCGTATCTTTTGCTTTTACAATAACCAGCTTCTTGTCAGATTTCACATTAGAGGTAATCGAACCTGCGCCCATATGGGATTTATATCCTAAGATAGAATCTCCTACATAGTTATAATGTGGAACTTGTACCTTATTAAATAAAATTACATTTTTTAACTCTGTAGAATTTCCAACCACTGCTCCCTCTCCCACTAATGCATTTCCGCGAATAAAAGCGCAGTGACGAACTTCTGCCTCTTTTCCGATAATCGCCGGTCCATTGATAAATGCAGTTGGTGCTACTTTTGCAGATTTTGCCACCCAGACATTTTCTCCACGTTTTTCATATTCTTCCTCACTTAAGGTACTGCCAAGTTTTACAATAAATTCGCTAATCAGAGGCAGTACTTCCCATGGATACGTCTTGCTTTCTAATAATTCTTTTGCGAGTGTCTGATTTAAATCCTGATACAATTCACTGATTTTTAACTGTTCCATTTGTTTTCTCCTTTTTCTGGCTTTTCTTTTTTCCTGACTGATAATAAACCGATGCCTCATCAAAAAATCTTCTGAGGGCGAACTGATTTCTAAGTCCAAGTACCGCATTGGTTCTCACTGTAATAAATTGTTCAAGTTTCTGCATGTATTCATCCGGTGTAATCTGTCCCTCTGCCACAAACGTCAGCCCTTTTTCCCAGCTTGCAGTCAACTCTGGATTTAACAGCGGTCGAATTGAGACATTAACGACATCAAAAATCATTTCCCCAAGCTGAGTCGGCGTAATCACCTGCGTCTTTTTATTTAAAGAAAGATAAGAAATCATCATTAATTTCTTTAAAATCTCTGCTCTTGTGGCACTTGTTCCAATTCCGCTTCCCTTTATCTGGGCACGCAGTTCTTCATCTTCAATTAACTGACCTGCGTTTTCCATTGCCAGTATCATCGAACCGGAAGTATAACGTTTCGGAGGAGATGTTTCCCCCTCTTTAATCTGATAGCCTTTTACCTGCAAAATGCTTCCTTTTTTCAGACTCTGAAGAACACTTAAAAATGTCTTATCTTCCATCTGCTCGCCTTCTTTTGCATCCGTTTCCACTTTTTCTGCCTTCTTTTTGGCAAAGGAATTTTGTGTTACTTTCAAGTAACCTTCCTCTATCAGAATCCGAAATGAAGAAAACAGCCGTTCTTCTTTTGTAACGGATATCAGACTGACTTTTTGGTAAACTGCGGGTGGATAGAAAACACTTAAAAATCTGCGTACAATCGTTTCATAAACGTTTTCTGAAGCCAGAGAAAGACTTCTTAGCGCATTCATTGCCTGTCCGGTCGGTATAATTGCATAATGGTCGGTAATCTGTTTGTCATTGACATATCTTGTCTTTGCAATTCCTTTATAACTGCCCTGATTTAAAATTTCTGTTGCAAATTCTCCAGCCTTGGTATAACTTTGAAGTCCTCGAAGATTTTTATAAATTTCTTTTGCAACTGCTGTAGACAGCACACGGGCATCTGTTCTCGGATAAGTGACCAGTTTTTTCTCATACAATTCCTGCACGATTTTAAGCGTTTCATCCGGACTGATTTTAAACAATCTGGAACACTCATTTTGAAGTTCTGCAAGGTTAAATAAAAACGGCGGATTTTTATTTTCTTTTTTACGTTCAATTTTTTCAATCACAGCCTGACAAGGTGATTCCGTCGATAAAATCCCTACCAGCTCTTCGGCATCTTTTTTCTCTTTGAAACCATTTTCTTTATAAAGTTTTGGAGATTCAAAATACCGGCTGCCTTTTACCGCACGCCATTCTCCATCAAATTTTCCGACTCCATCTTCTGTCTCCAATGAAGCCACAACCCGATAAAATGGTGTCTTCACAAAACTACGGATTTCCCGTTCTCTTCTGACAACCATTCCCAACACACAGGTCATCACTCGTCCAACCGATATTGCCTGATACCGTGTCCCAAGATAAGAAGACACCGCATTTCCATATTTTAGGGATAACAGTCTGGAGAAATTAATTCCCATCAGATAATCTTCTTTTGCGCGCAGATATGCCGATTCCGATAAATTATCGTACTCTGAAATATCTTTCGCCTCAGAAATTCCTCTTAAAATCTCTTCTTCGGTCTGAGAATCAATCCAGACTCTCTTTTGTGTTTTCTCTTTTACACCTGCCATCATTGCAACCAGACGATAGATATATTCTCCTTCTCGACCAGAGTCGGTACAGACATAAATCGTCTCAACATCCTCTCGATTTAAAAGCCCGCTTACAATCTCAAACTGTTTTTTTACTGCAGGGATTACTTCATACTTAAATTCTTCTGGCAAAAATGGCAGGGTTTCCAGCGTCCATCTTTTGTATTTGATATCATATTTTTCCGGATAACTCATTGTCACAAGATGTCCCACACACCAGGTAACCACGGCATGTTCTGACTCAAGATATCCATCTTTTCTTGTCATTGGTTCTTTCAGCGCCTTTGCAAACTCTTGTGCCACACTGGGTTTTTCTGCTATAAATAATGATTTGCCCATAAACTCCTCTTTCACGCAATCAGACCGGAGGGAGTTCTCCGGCCTGATGTATTTTTTTGCTCTCGTTATTTATCTCTTATTATTTCTTTGTGATAAATCCTTTTGCTTTTAAGGTTTCTGCACACAGAACAGCTCCACCTGCTGCTCCACGTACTGTGTTATGAGAAAGACCAACAAATTTATAATCATAAACCGTATCTTCTCTTAAACGTCCAACGCTTACGCCCATTCCGTTTTCATAGTTTACATCTAAAGTAACCTGTGGACGATTATCCTCTTCCATGTAACGGATAAACTGCTTTGGAGCACTTGGAAGGTCTAATTCCTGTGGAACACCTTTGAAGTTTACTAATTTTTCAATCAGCTGTTCTTTCGTTGGTTTCTTTCTGAATTTTACAAATACAGCTGCTGTATGTCCGTTTAATACCGGAACACGGATACACTGTGTTGTGATAACCGGTTCAGATGCTTTTACAATCACACCATCTTTGATTTCGCCCCACAGACGAAGTGGTTCCTGTTCACTCTTTTCTTCTTCTCCACCGATGTATGGAATGATGTTTTCTACCATTTCCGGCCAGTCTTTAAATGTTTTTCCTGCTCCGGAAATTGCCTGATAAGTAGTTGCAACCACTTCATAAGGTTCAAATTCTTTCCATGCTGTCAGTACCGGTGCATAACTCTGGATAGAGCAGTTTGGTTTTACTGCTACGAAACCTCTTGTTGTTCCAAGACGTTTTTTCTGGAATTCGATGACATCAAAGTGCTGTGGATTGATTTCCGGAACTACCATAGGAACATCTGGTGTCCATCTGTGTGCACTGTTGTTGGAAACAACCGGTGTTTCTGTTTTTGCATATTCTTCTTCGATTGCTTTGATTTCTTCTTTGCTCATATCTACAGCAGAAAATACAAAGTCAACAGTTGAAGCTACTTTTTCTACTTCTGCAACATTCATAACAACTAATTTTTTTACAGCTTCCGGCATTGGAGTATCCATTTTCCAACGTCCGCCAACTGCTTCTTCATAAGTTTTTCCTGCACTTCTTGCACTTGCAGCTAATGTTACCACTTCAAACCATGGATGGTTCTCTAACAGAGAGATAAATCTCTGTCCTACCATACCTGTTGCACCTAAAATACCAACTCTTAATTTTTCACTCATTATAAATTCTCCTTGCTTATCCAATTCTCTATTTTTTATGTATCGTGTTTTTCTTTCACGTACATTTGTATTTCCTAAACAATACTATACCAAAACTTAGTAAAAAGCAAGTGTTTTTTAATTTTCTTCCAGATATTTTTTATGAAGTGCCAATACTTTTGTCATTACCTCTGCTCCCGGGGCTCCGATTGTATTTCGTTTTTCCACACAATTTTTCATACTGATTGCTTCATAGATGTCTTCTTTAAATACCGGACTGATTTCCTGATACTCTTCTAAAGACATTTCATCTAAAGAAATTCCTTTGTCAATGCAATGCAGAACCAGACGACCTACGATTCCGTGCGCATCTCTGAACGGTACACCATTGTTTACCAGATAATCTGCCGCATCGGTCGCATTGGTAAATCCGTTTTTGGCACTCTTCTCCATATTGTCTTTGTTAAACACCATAGTAGAAATCATCCCATTAAACAGCGCAATACAGCCTTTTACAGTATCAATTGCATCGAACGTAAATTCTTTATCTTCCTGCATATCTTTATTATAAGCCAGTGGGATTCCCTTCATAGTTGTAAGAATGGACATTAACGCACCATAAACACGTCCGGTCTTTCCTCTTACTAACTCGGCGATATCCGGATTTTTCTTCTGTGGCATAATACTGCTTCCTGTGCTGTATCCGTCATCAATTTCCACAAAACGGTATTCGTTGGAATTCCACATAATGATTTCTTCACAGAAACGGCTTAAATGCATCATAACAGTAGATAACGCAGATAAAGTTTCAATTAAATAATCTCTGTCTGCCACAGAATCCATACTGTTTAATGTCGGACCGTCAAAACCAAGTACTTCTGCTGTATAGGCTCTGTCAAGCGGATAAGTTGTTCCTGCAAGCGCACCACTTCCAAGTGGGCAGAGATTTAATCTCTTTTTCGCATCTGCAAGACGGCTTCTGTCACGTTTGAACATTTCAAAATATGCTCCAAAATGATGTGCCAGCGTAACCGGCTGTGCTTTCTGCAAATGTGTAAATCCAGGCATATAAGTATGTACATTTTCAGACATAATCTTATAAATAGAAGTCAACAGCTCTTTTAATAGAAGGTCAATTTCTCCAATTTCATCTCTGACATACATTTTCATGTCCAGTGCTACCTGGTCATTACGGCTTCTTCCGGTATGCAGTTTCTTTCCGACATCTCCACAACGGTCAATCAGATTTGCTTCCACAAAGCTGTGAATATCTTCATATTCTTCTGTAAATTCCAGTTTTTTATTTTCAATATCTTCTAAAATACTTTTTAAGCCTTTTAAAATTTCTTCTTTTTCCTGTTCTTCTATAATTCCCTGCTTTGCAAGCATAGATGCATGAGCCATGCTTCCTGTAATATCCTGTTTGTAAAGCTTGGAATCAAAACTTAAGGACGCATTAAAATTATATACCAGTTTATCGGTTTCTTTGGTAAAACGTCCTCCCCATAATTGAGCCATTCTTTTGTCCCTCATTTCTTTATTTTTTATAAGCTTTGTATACCAGTTTATCATTATCTGTTTTGAGGTGCAAGCGATTTTTCCTGCTCCCGTCTGTCACGCTCTCTTTTGGAAAAGACACAGCCACAAAAATCCTGACGATATAAATCGTATTCTTTTGACAGTTCAATTGAACGCTTATAACCGTTTTTCTTTTTAAAGTCCGACGGAAGGTGTCGAACTCCATATTTCTTTTCTAATTCTTCTCCGATTTCATTTAATTTCTGCGCATTTTTTAAAGGACTGATCGTGAGTGTTGTCGCAAAGTAATCACAGTTTTTCTCAACTGCCATCTTTGCCGCCTCTTCCAGGCGCATCCGGTAACATAAAAAACAACGTTCCCCACCCTCTGGCACATCTTCTAATCCTTTTGCCATTTGATAAAACTCTTCCGGATGATATTCTCCTGCCAGAAATACAGGTTTATTTTTCATCGGCATCTCATCAATCAGTCGTTTTAGTTCTTCTTCTCTTTTTTGATACTCTTCTTTCGGCGAAATATTCGGATTATAAAAAAAATCCGTAATTGCAAAAAAAGGAGACAGATACTCCAGCACATAGCTGCTGCATGGAGCGCAGCAGCTATGCAGTAACAATTTCGGAGTTCTGCCTTCTTTTTGTTCCTTTTGTATCACAGTTTCAAGTTCTTTTTGATAATTTCTTTTCTGATTCATTCTTACCCCTGTTTTACCACTTCATTTCCTGTGCTTTCTCCTTTTTCAAAAGCAACCGCATTCTGAAGTGTTGTCTCAGAGATTGCTGCAAGAGCTTCTTCTGTAAAGAATCCCTGATGAGAAGTAATCATTACATTCGGGAAAGATAACAGTCTTGCGGTTGTGGAGTGCTCCAGGATTTCATCGGAACGGTCCTCAAACACATTCTTTGTCTCTTCTTCATATACATCAAGACCAACACCAAAGAATTTTCTTGCACGGATTCCTTCAATTAAATCATCTGTCTTGACAAGACCACCTCTTGATGTGTTGACAAGTACCACTCCATCTTTCATTTTAGCAATGGTTTCTTTATTAATCAAGTGGTATGTGTTATCCATCAGCGGGCAGTGCAGGGAAATCAAATCACTTCTCTCTAATAACTCATCTAAAGAAACATATTCTACAAAATCAAGATCCGGATTTTTATAAACATCATAAGCAATAACATTCATACCAAATCCACGGCATATTCTCGCCATAGCTGCACCGATTTTTCCGGTTCCCACAATTCCTGCTGTTTTCTGATAAAAATTAAATCCCATCAGACCACTTAAACTAAAATCATTTTCTCTTACTTTTACATAAGCCTTATGCAGTCTTCTTGTTACTCCAAGTGCCAGTGCCATCGCATGTTCTGCAACTGCTTCCGGAGAGTAACCCGGAACACGCATCACTTTGATTCCATACTCTTCTGCTTTTTCTAAATCTACATTGTTAAATCCAGCACAACGAAGCAAAATCAGTTTTACCCCTGCTTCATGCAGTTTTTCTACAGTCTCTGTACCGATATCAGAGCTTACAAATGCACAAACCGCATCAAATCCTTTTGCCAGTGGTGCAGTCTTTGGAGCAAGGTCGGTTTTCATAAAATCAATTTCCACTTCCGGAAAGTTTGCAAGCTGTTTTTCAAAAGATTCTTTATCGTAACTCTTTGTATCATAAAATAAAATTTTCATCGTCATTTCCTCCTGCATCATTGAGCATTTTTTCGTAGTCTCTTAATCTCTTATTAGGATATCCAAAACGGATTTCTTAATTCGTACTTATTCTATCAAGATTAAATTTAAAAAGCAATAGTTTGTTAAAAAATAAACATTTTTCTACTTTTTACACAATAGTTAGGTATAGCTAATCTTATTTTTATTTACTTTTTTTGGCTTGTATTTCTTTTTATACAAGAATTTTATTTATTTCTTTTGTGTTCTGCCTAATTTTTCAGACTATTTCGCTTGCATTTTTCGTTATATTTTTAACATTTATTCATGAAAAAATTTCCCTGTTTCGTAAATGTCAAGCGAGTCAAGTGGATATTCGCAATCCGCTTCGCTACTTGCTCATAACCAAATCAATACAAAACAGGGATTTTCTTAAATTCTTAAATTCTTAAATTATTGTATACTGAAGCATTTCATATGCCAGACGGCTGCCTTCCATAATTTCCGGTGGAAGCAGAGCGCGCGCAACACATTTTAACTCATCTTCCTGTCCTTCTGGCTTTTCTAATCTTTCTAAATAAGCATAATCTCCATCAATCTGCTTTACGATATAATCGATTCTCTCAAACATCCTATTCTTCTCCTCTTGTTCTCTTTAGTCATCTCTTCTGCGAAATGCTCCTGATAAAATCAAAAGTCTTAAAAGCTGTAACAAGGAGCCTATGACTGCTGCAACATAAGTCATCGCTGCTGCTCTTAATACTTTCTTTGTTCCACGAATTTCCTGTTTCCCCATAATTCCAGTCTCATCCAGCATCCGAAGTGCACGCGCAGAAGCATTAAACTCAACCGGCAGTGTTACAATCTGAAACAAAAGTGCTGCACAAAACAGCAAGATTCCAATCATTAAAAGTGGACGAAAGGAAAAAATTAATCCAGCTAAAAATAACGGCCAGGATAACTGTGAACCAAAATTTGCAACTGGTACAATTGCCGAACGAACAGACAACGGAACATAATTTCTTGCGTGCTGTACTGCATGACCACACTCATGAGCTGCAACCCCGATTGCCGCAATGGAAGTATTTCCATAGACTGCATCAGACAGACGTAACACCTTATTTGAAGGATCGTAATGGTCTGTTAATTTTCCGCTTACGTGTTCAATTCTGACATCATAAATTCCTGCACTGCTTAAAATACGCTGTGCTGCCTGTGCTCCTGTCATTCCACAGTAAGAACGCACTTTACTGTACTTTGAAAATGTGGCATTCATCTTTACAGAAACCAGTGCTGAAATCAAAAAAGCCAGTATAATCAGCACATAAGTTCCATCAAATCCCCAGCCCATTCCTCTGTTTGCATAATAAAAATCTGTCTGCGCTAATAACATCATATTTTATCCTCTTTTCTGTTTACTCTACTGTCCGTTTTGTTTTTACCTGACCTTTTGGGGTTCTTATTCTGCTGTCATAATATCAATCGTATTGAGACGGTCACTTTCCTCTTCTTTATGCCCAACCGTACCCGCTACAATATAATATCCAAATCTTGCATCATGGAAGAATTTTTTTACCATCGAGAAATTTTCAATTTGTCCGGTACTTTCCACATGCATCAGAGGACCAGTACATGCAAGAATTTCGTCTCCGATTTTGATATGTTCCTCATCATAATAGCGAATCGGTAAATCCTTTGCAATCAGACTCTTTATCTTATCTTCAATATATTCCAAATCAAAGTTAATCGGTTTTTCTACGTAATCCAGCACAAAACCATGACGAATATCGGAACGAACATAATCCGGACGCTCCATGTTGCGGACTACATAACCGTATAAATCCTCTGCGCTGTGTGCCATTTTACGATAAATCAAAGATTTATATACAATATCGGCAATATTTTGAGGCAGTGGTCCAAACAAAGACGGACGTGTTACAATGACTTCCTCACCAATTCCAATCATCAAATCTGCATTTCTGTTTAATACAGGATACAACATCTCAAAGTATTCTACAATGACTCTTTTCTGCTGTTTTGTCACATCTAAAATTGCCTGTGCAATTTTTTCAAGCGAAATAAATTTTGACGCGGCTCTTACATCTACATGAAAGGTTCTTGGTGTATAAAATCCAACATCTTCTGCATTCATTAGCGGCATATTCTGAAAATCAAATTCGTCGTCCCCTTCTACAATCTGAATTCCCGGAAACATTCCCTTAATCAGCATACTTTTTCCGCAGTCTTTTGCCCCTATAATTCCGATGATCTTATCAAACGGATTTAAATACATCTGCGCAATTTTTCGCCCAAGCTCCATCATTCTACGATTTCCCCTTGGTGCAAAAAAGAAATTGTAAAGATTACATTCGTGTCGTACATTGTTATAAACCATAGTCCTTCTCCTTTTTCCTATGTATTCCAAACCTGCATTTTAAACCAGCTTTTGAATACTTTTTTATTTTCCCCAACTTGTCTTTATTATAATACGTTTCTTTCAGAAATTCCATTGCTTTCTACTTCTTATTGTTTTAAAATAGAGAGAAGAAATACTTAGGAAATTGGAGAAAAAATATGAACCTTAAAAACTCAGAATTTACACTGGATGAATTAAAAATCCTTGCTGAAAACGGCCAGAAAGATTTGCAGTATGCTGTTGGCTATTACTATGAAAATGGAATTAACACAGAAGTAGATTTTAAGCAGGCGGCTGAATGGTATGAAAAAGCAGCTTCCAAAAATCATGTGGAAGCACTGATGCATCTTGGAATGTTTTACGCACAGGGAAAAGGCGTAGAAAAAAATGGAAAGAAAGCTCTGGAGTATATTCAAAAAGCGGCTAAAACCGGAGATAAAAATGCCCAATATAATCTGGCACGCTGTTACGAAGAAGGAATCGGAACCGTTGTTGACTACAGCCGTGCATTTGACTGGTATAAAAAAGCAGCAGAACAAAATGACTACCGTGCAATGTGCTGTATGGGCAGTTATTTCCTGATGGGTCAGGCCGTTCCATGTATGCCGGAACGTGCTTTCCAGCTCTTTGAAAAAGCTGCAAACGCAAATATCCCTGCTGCCCAGTACAATCTTTCTATCTTATATCGCTATGGAGAAGGCGTTGAAAAAGACATTGATTTAGCGGACACCTGGCGTATGAAAGCTGCACAAAATGGATTTAAACTTGCAATTGAAGAAATTCATAAAGAAGTCGGCATCGAATAATACCCCAAAAAACTCCTGCATACATTTACATTTCTTTTATGTATGCAGGAGTCGTTTTTACATCTCTTCTTCTATCTGATTCAGTTCTTTTAAAATCTCGCCCTGTTCTTCCTCAAACAATAATTTTTTATTATACTTATAATAACTGTCACAACCATTTTCACTGATAAAGGAAACACTGTACGGATTGGTATTTAATTCTGTCACAAAAAGAACCAATTCCTGTCCTTCTCCAAAGACTAATTCCAGAAAATCAAATGCATACTGCAATTTTTGGGATGTTTTTTCTATCTGTTCTTCCCGCTTTTCTGTCTCTTTTTTAAACAATCCTGCTAATACTTCAAAGACTTCTCCTTTTGGTGTTCCTTTTTCTTCTTTCTCTTTGACCACATTATGCGCAGATTTTAAAAATGAAAGCATCCGAACCAATGCAGTTCTTTGTGGAACGGTTAACTGCTTTGCAGCTTCTTTTTTCTCAAACCGTTCCTGTTCTTTTGTAATTCTGTTTTCGAGAATTGCACCTGCGGTTTCCTCTGAATCATTTTCCAATTCCTGTTTTAATTTTTTTAACCGTTCAAACAGTTCTGTGACAAACAAATCATTCTCATAATAGGTATAGAATTCTTTTCCAAGGTGACCGATTAATAATCCTACTACACTGAGTTTTTCATCAAAAGAAGCAATTTTTAATTTATCAATTGCAAATTTTTCAAATCTGCCTTCTAACACTGCTTCAATTTGATAGTCTGTTTTATATTTTTCAAAGAGTTCCAGATAGTTTGCAAAGTCTTTTGCAATCTTCCAGTACTGCAGGTATTGTCCAATTACTTCACGGTCTGCCCGTTTTTCCAGACGTTCATAAGCATATAAAAACTGAGATAAATCCTCCCAGCCCCTTGCTGTCACAAATAAACGTCCATCCACACTCGTTTCCATCCGGTAAAAATTCTGTTTATGAATCTCAAGATAAGCCAGAATTGCCGGATGAATCCCTGCCTGATAAGCATATTCTTTCCAAACCTGAAAGTCTTCCTCTACATCAATTCTTCGGATTCTATCTAATGTAACCACATCAAATTCACGTACCGATTTGTTGTATTCCGGTGGATTTCCTGCCGCCACAATCACCCAGCCTTTTGGAACCGCCTGATTTCCAAAGGTCTTACACTGTAAAAACTGAAGCATCGTCGGTGCAAGCGTCTCAGATACACAGTTAATTTCATCAATAAACAAGATTCCTTCTTTTATCCCTGTCTTTTCTATCTGTTCATAGACAGACGCAATAATCTCACTCATCGTATATTCTGTAACGGAATACGCTTTGTTATCATACACTTTTTCTTTAATAAACGGAAGCCCGACCGCACTTTGTCTGGTATGATGCGTAATCGTATAAGAAACCAGATTAATCTTTGTCTCTCTTGCAATCTGTTCCATAATCTGTGTTTTTCCGATTCCCGGAGGTCCCATAAGAAGAAGCGGTCTTTGCCGGATTTCCGGAATCAGATAATTTCCATATTCATCCTTTAAAAGATAAGCTTCAATTGCATCTTTAATCTCATTTTTGGCTCGTTTAATGTTCATCCTTTTTTTCTCCTAATCCATATCCATCTTCTTCTGTCTGATAAATCCGAATTGCCCATGGAGGCACTTCAACCTCTTCAAACTCTTTTTGCACCAGCACAAATGCAGTCTGATAAGGCGGCATTTTCTTTGGAAACCTTCCTTTTCCATCTGTAAAATACAATAATCCTCGAAGATTGGAAAATTCTTTTCTTCGAAGCAGCTCCTGTACATAAGTAAATACCGGCACAAAATCCGTTCCGCCCTTTCCCTCTATTTCAAGGTTCTTCATATATTCTTCTAATTCTTCTTTTGAAGTAATTTTATCATCTCTTCGAACTGCTTCATCACACTGAATGATATGAATATTTACAGTATGAAAGAAACTGTCCGTTTCTCTTAAAATCGACCAGGTTTCTTCCAAAAAATGCTTGACCAGTTCTCCAGAGCAGGACATCGACGTATCAATCGCAATAATAAACTCTTCTACTTTTTTGACTTCTTTTGTCTCAAGTGGTTCAATCAGCGGCATATTTCCATATAGGGATAATCCATACGCATAAAAGCCATAATCAAATGCATCCGCATCAATCTGCTGTTCTTCTTTTAACACCGCAAATTTTTTTAAAAACTGCCGATAATCATGCCGTTCTCTGTTTTCTGCCTTGATTTTTTCAAGCATACTCTGCCCTGCGCCGTTATCTTTCTCATCCCCAAAGCTTTCCATCTCTGTCTGCATTTTTTCACGGATATCATCCCAATCCTCTTTTGGATTCTGTCTCTGATTTTGGCGATTTCGCTCCCTCCAGATACGATGCTCATCCACTTCAAATTCCTGTTTTAACCGCCCTGCAAAAGCTTCATCCGTCTTTCGATGTACCAGTGCCGAAAAAATACTTTCCGCATTTAATACACTCTTTTCTTTTTCCAGCCACTCGTAGGTTTCTTTGCGAAACGGTGATAACGGTTTTCGGATACAATGCAGATACAGATCATCTATCATTCGTTCCACTGCAATATCGCAGGAAATGTCCCATAATAAATCGGTTAAATCTTCCTGTCCGGATTCTCTTTTGATTCCAAGCTCATAACCTGCTCTTTTTTTACGGATTCTGGTATCTTTCCATGGATGCGCAAAAATACAGTGAAACACAATATGTAAATAAGCACGATTTACCATCACTCTTCCCTGTCGGTAAATCCCCCCTAAATAGGCAGGATTATAATAAATGATTCTTCCGTCACTTCCGATTGTCTCCAAACTCGGTTCTAATGCATAAGAAAACATCGATAAAGCTACGTCAAGAAAACGCAGATGCAGATATAATTCACTTCTCGCTGAAAAAAGCATGCGCTCACATACCTCTTCGATTCTCTTTTCTATTTTTTCCGCCATGTCTGTTCCATCACTCTTCTTTTAAAATTCAAATGTTTTTTTCACTCTTCCAAAACGTTTCTTTTTTTCTTCCATCAAAAAGCTGACCGCTTCTGTATGCTCGGCTTTTGATGCAAGGGTAATCAACTGCTCCGCTTCTTCGCTTTTTGAGACTCCCTTTCTTATCAGATAAGCCAGTCCCTCATGCCAGTTTTCCCGTTTTAAATAATAGATTCCGGTCTCTTCCAGCTTTTCTGTTATGTACTGCCGATAATCTGCTTCGTGTTCTTCCGCCAGCTCATAAGGATGCATCAGCCTTCCCAGCGCCATCGGAATTAAAATATCCTGTTTTTCATAGACCTTCGCTACTTTAAAAAGGGAATCATATTGATGATAGTCTACTTTCTTATCTGTAAAGCACTGGCGATAACGATACCCGCAGCCATGAAAGTGTGTCTCTAAAATTCTCGCCGGTGTATTTTCCACACCTTCTTCATAATACTCCGGAAAGATTAATTTTGCAAACTCTCCTGTTTCCCGAAATTCAATTGTCACATAGACTTCATGAAAGGTTTCTGCAACAACATCTTTGATACAGCTTGGCATGTTTTTATTCATTTTTACATAAAGTTTTCTAAGTGCTGAACACCCCGTAAATGAACCACCACCAATCTGTTTCAAAGAATCGGTAAACTTTAAGCTTTTTAGATTTCTACATCCATAAAATGTATAATTTCCAATCGCTTCGACTCCATCTTCAATCTCTAGTTCCTCTGCCTGTAGCAGATATTGTTTCTCTTCCTGTGTTCTCCCCTCTTTCCAGGGAGAAAAAGCATAGTTTTCCATCCTGTATTTCGTCCCCTTTCTCTATTGTTCTGATTTTTACCAGTTCTCTGTCCTGCGCTGTGTCTTTCGCTTCACACCCAGATATACTGAAACAGATTATCACTGCAACTATTATAATTCTCATTTTCAATCTTCTTCTCCTTTACCCGAGAACATACAAATACTCTTTCCAGTTCCCTTAAGTTTTATTCAGGAAAAGAACAAGGGATAAATTAAAAAAGCTACCTGCCAGTTTGACAGATAGCTTGAATTTGGAAAAGCTGAAAATGGGACTCGAACCCACGACCCCTTCATTACGAGTGAAGTGCTCTACCAACTGAGCTATTTCAGCTTATCACTGCAAAGATGATTGTACTAGATTTTCTACAAAAAATCAAGTTATTTTTTAACTATTTTTGATAAATTCTTCTCCACATTTCGGACATCGGATACTGATTTTACCTTTTCCCCTCGGAATTCTGATTTTCTGTTTACAGCCTGGACATTTATAAATATGATATTCCTTTCTCTGCTGCATCAGATATCTTTTCTGTCCAAAAAAACGACGCAGACGGTTTTCCAATGCCAGATATTTCTGATTTTCTGCATAACGTTTTGAAATATTTCTGGAAAACATCCGAATATAAACCAGCAAAATCAATAAACATTCCCATGAATTTAAAACCGTCGAAACATAAGCATTCCGAACAAACAGATTTAATACTGCGCATCCTAAAAATACTGCCATCATAAACTGATTTAATTTGTCATTTCCATATCTTCCCGCCATAAATCTTCCAATTTTTTCTTTCATTTCTTCTCACATCCTGTTCTATAATCTACTGTATATTCTATGCACAAATCTCTGGGCATTTTCCATATCCTTCCAGTCGGGATGAAGCAGTGCCTTATCAAAATTCTGCAGCATTTTCTGAATTTGTCCCTCATTTCCAGGATGCCTCATTTTCAGGTATTTCTCCCGCACCTGCATCGGCATCTTTCCCTGACATAAAAAACACCCCAGATACTGATTTCCATCTTCAATAAATACTTTGATACGTTCTTCTATTTTTCTATAATATTCAATGCTTTCTCCCATTCCACAAGTTCCAAAAAGGGCAATTTTTTTTCCCTGTAAAGAACCAAGGTAATCCAAAACTTCTACACTTGCACTTCCTCTGTCTGTCCAAAATCCAATAAAATAAATATCTCCCATATCATAATCGGTTTGTCCTGCAAACCTTGCAATATCTTTGTTTTTTCCTGGAATTGCTGAAAAAATCGCCTGTGCAATCTTTTCGGTATTTCCAGTTCTGCTCATATACAACACCTGTGTTTTCATTCTCTGATCAACTCCATATCCTCTTCATCTCTTCTTGTGTTTAATGATACCACGAAAATTTCCAAAATAATATGTATTGTCAATTAAAAATTATAAATTGTCTATAAACAAAGGGGACATGGCATCCAAAATACCATGTCCCCAAAAATCATTTTAAATTTCAAAACAGTTCTCACTCTATCTTAACTTATGCATTATTGACTTTCATTCGAATCGAAATGATTTAACACACCTTCAAATGACGTATGACCTGTTTCAATCACATTTCCACCAGCTGTTATCTCAATTCCATCTGCCTGATAAGTATCAAGAAAACTATTTACCACAGCTCCCATTGTAAGATATTCGCCGGCCGTTCCCATATTGAGAAGTCCTTCTACAAAATTAGAAGATAAATCCAGTTTCAAAATCAAACCATTTTCTCCCTGATCTTCTCCAAAACTTACTACTGTCACGCTGTCCGGAATTGCACCTGCCCCTACAAGCTGTCCAATGATGATATCTGGTGTAACCTGCTCTATCTGGTTTTTTGTAACATTCCAGCCATCCGCATTTTCATTTGGCAAATATAAGGTCAACTGTTCTTCCTGCGATTTTTCTGATTCTGTTTCTTTTGTAATATCTTCTTTTTTCTCTGCTTCAGAATCTTTTCCGTCTTTTTCTTCTGTTGTATCTTTTGTTTCTGTTGATTCTGAATCCGTTTCTTTGGATGTTTCAGGCTGTTTCGTCTCTTCCTCTTTCGTTTCTTCTTTTTTTGTCTCTTCTTTTGCTGGTTGTTGTGTGGTACTTTCACAGCCTGTGATTCCCATCATCAAGACTGTACTTACCGCAATTACCGGCAGTAATCTAAATTTCCTCATAAGACTGCTCCTTTCTGCACGTTTTGTTCGCTTATGTTCAGCAGACTTTTCATGACAGCGTATTCATTTTCTATCAACACTGCATAGCAAAATAGATACAGATTTGTGTCCTGTTACTTAATATGCACATCTAACTGTGGGTATGGAATTTCTATTTTTTCTTCATCAAATGCAAGTTTGATTGCCTCATTTAAACGCCATTTTGTCGGCCAGTAATCTTCTGTTTTTACCCATACACGAAATCCGATAATCACACCGTCATCCGCCAGTTCATCGACAAATACTTTCATTTCTTTATCTGACATCGTAGTCGGATCTTCTCTTAAAAGCCTATCTAAAATAGATTTCGCCTTAATTAAATCCGCCTGATAGGAAATCATAATCTTAATCTCAAGATTTCGTCTGTCCTGTGCAGTTACATTTACAATGCTTGCACCTGTCAGAGTACCATTTGGAACAATAATTCTTTTATTATCCACACTGGTCAAAGTAGTATAAAACAAATCGATTTTCACAACCGTTCCTTCTTGTTTATTTGTACTTTCAATAATATAATCTCCAACGGTAAACGGCTGAAGTACAAGAATGATTACCCCTCCTGCAAGGTTGGAAAGACCTCCCTGCAGTGCCAGTACCAGAGCTGCACCGGCAGATGCCAATACTGCAACAAGCGATGATTCCTTAATTCCAAGCTGTACTCCAATTATCATCAAAAGTACCACATACATTGCAGCTTTTGCAAATGAAGAGATAAACTGGGTTGCCCCAACTTCCACTCCTGCTGTTTGTAATGCCGTCTTCAGGAAATTACAGACTTTCTTAATTAACTTTCCGACCACAAAATATGCAATCACGGAAAGTAAAACCCGAAAGACCCATTTTTCAATGGTAGGAAGTCCCTCTAACAGACGGCTCGCTATTTTTTGCAACTCTGTTGTCTGGGCTAAATATAAATCCAATTTCATACGTTATTTCCTTATTTTTTCCTTCCTGTTCTTCCCCTCTTTTTTGGTTTTCTCTCCAGTTTTTTCGGTTTCGGTTTTGCTTCCAGTTTTTGTGGCTCTGGTTTTGCCTCAAGTTTTTCCGGTTCCGGTTTTGCTTCCAGTTTTTGTGGCTCTGGTTTTGCCTCAAGCTTTTTCGGTTCCGGCTTTACTTTCGATTTTTCCGGCATTGATTTTACTTCTTCTTTTGGAAGTTTAATTTCCTGCTGTTTTAATTCTTTTTCCCGTTCTTTTTCTATTTTCTTTTCAAGTGCTTTCCGAACTGTTTTCTTCGGTGCTTTTTTCTCTCCTTCCGCTTCCTTAAACGCAAAAATCTGAATTGCAAGTGGTGCAACCGTAATTGTAAGCGAATTTTTACGCTCATCCGCTTCTGTTTTTTTCGATGATTTTAATCTTGGATTTCCTGCTCCTGTACCACCAAATTGTTTTCCATCACTGTTAAATACTTCTTTGTATTTGCCGGCATAAGGAACACCCATTTGATATTTTTCATATTTCAGTGCTGAGAAGTTACAGACAATTACCAAAGTCTCTTCTTTTTTCTTTGATTTTCGGATTAAAGTCAGCATATTTTTTTCAGATTCCATATGATTAATCCATTCAAAACCATCCGGATCATCATCCAGCTCATAAAGTGCAGGAGCCTCTCTGTAAAATTTCCACAATGCCTTTACATATTCCTGAAACTGTGCATGTTCCGGTGTCTCTAACAGTTCCCAGTCAAGACCTCTTTCTTCCGACCATTCTCTTTCTTGTGCAAATTCCTGTCCCATAAACAGTAATTTCTTTCCAGGATGTACGGTCATGAATCCATACGCAGCTCTTAAATTTGCAAATTTTTCCTCCATTGTTCCTGGCATTTTCATCAAAAGAGAAGCCTTTCCATGTACAACCTCGTCATGAGACAAACACAGCATAAATTTTTCGCTATAAGCATATACCATACTGAATGTCAATTCATCATGTGCACCACCTCGAAACAGCGGGTCTTTTTTCATATAATCGATAAAATCATTCATCCAGCCCATATTCCATTTATAGTCAAATCCAAGTCCTTCATCATTGAGTTCACCTGTAATTTTCGGCCATGCTGTGGATTCTTCTGCGATTAACAATGCATCCGGATATTTTTTCTTAAACATGGAATTTAAATGTTTTAAAAATTCAATTGCTTCCAAATTTTCATTTCCACCGTAAATATTTGGAATCCATTCTCCGTCATTTTTTCCGTAATCCAGATATAACATAGAAGCAACTGCATCCATACGAATTCCATCTACATGATATTTATCCGCCCAGAACATTGCATTTGCAATCAGAAAATTGGAAACCTGAGGACGTCCATAATTAAAAATCAAAGTTCCCCAGTGTGGATGCACGCCCTGTCTCGGATCCGCATGCTCATACAGACAAGTTCCATCAAAATTAGACAGTCCAAAATTATCTTTTGGAAAATGTGCCGGCACCCAGTCTAAAATCACACCAATTCCCTGTTTATGAAGATAATCCACAAAATACATAAAATCTTCACTTGTTCCATAACGGCTGGTCGGTGCATAATATCCGGTCACCTGATAACCCCAGGAACCATCAAACGGATGTTCCATCACCGGCATCAGTTCCACGTGAGTATATCCCATCTCTTTTACATACTCGGCAACCTGTGGTGCAAGTTCACGGTAAGTATAAAACAGCCGATCCTCCGGTTTTCTCCAAGAGCCTAAATGCATTTCATAGACGAGAATCGGTTTTTCTTCATTATTGACGTCTTTTCGATTCTTCATCCAGCTTTCATCTTCCCATTTATAGCTCTTTAAATCTGCCACTATGGATGCATTTTTCGGTCTTAATTCTGCTTCGTTTGCATAAGGATCCGCTTTTAAATAAACCAGAGAACCTTTGGCCTTTACTTCGTATTTATATAATGCACCTGGCTTTACTCCCGGAATAAATAATTCAAAAATGCCGGACACTGAAAGACGGTTCATCTGATGAGCTCTCCCATCCCAGTGGTTGAAATCTCCCACGACAGACACACGCATGGCATTTGGCGCCCATACTGCAAAGTAAACACCTTTGATTCCATTTATTGTCATTACATGTGCCCCTAATTTGTTATAAATTTCATAACTGATTCCGGCACAAAACTGCTGTTCTTCATTGACTGAAATCTGTTTTGGAAATGCATAAGGGTCATAAAAACTGCTCTTTTTTCCCTCTTCATCTTCTATTTCGATTTTATATTTTGGAATCTCTTTTTCCGGAATTAAAATTGCAAAATAACCAGCTTCATCTTCCCTAACCATTTCATACGTTTCTTTTGTTTTTGTTACAATAATATTTGCTTTTACCGCATTTGGCAAAAAACTCTGTATTAAAATTCCATCTTCTGTCACGCGAGGTCCTAAAATCTTACGTGGCTCGCTCTCCTCAGAATAAACAACTGCCTCTATCTCAGGCCAATCCATGTATTCATATAATTTATCAGACATAACACACTCTCCTTTTTGTTTATTTTAACATTAAAGTGTGAAATTGTAAACTAACACTACAAATTACAAAAACAAACTTACAGCGGAATATTTTTTCAATTCTGACTAACCGTTACCCAATTTTATGAAGGAATAAACCACTTCTTAATTTTGGCTCAAACCAGGTTGACTTTGGTGGCATCAATCTGCCTGCATCGGCAACAGAAAAAAGTTCCTGCATAGAAGTCGGATACATTGAAAATGCCACCTGAAAACCATTTTCCACACAATGCTCCAACTCTTTTAATCCGCGGATTCCTCCAACAAAGATAATTCTGTTGTCTTTTCCTGGTTCCTTGATTCCAAGAATCGGTTTTAACAATTTATTTTGTAAAATAGACACATCCAGGCTTTCGACTACATCATCTGAAACCTGCTCTTTTTTAATCTGAAGCTTATACCATTTCTTTCCAAGATACATCCCAAATTCTTTTTTCTGTTTTGGCGCATAAGGACTTTCCTCTGCTTCTTCCACTTCAAAACTTTCTTTGATTTTTTCTAAAAATTCTATTTCGCTAAGACCATTTAAATCCTTTACCACACGGTTATAATCTAAGATTTCCAGTTCTTCCTCTGCAAATAAAGTACATAAAAAATAATTAAATTCTTCCTCTCCTGTATAACCTGGATGTTCTTTTCTTCTTTTACACCCAACTTTGATTGCAGAAGCCGCCCTGTGATGTCCATCTGCAATATAAATTTTGTTTATCTTTACAAAACATTGTTGTATTCTTTCCATCATTTCTGATTCATCAATCACCCATACCCTGTGTGTAATTTTGTCTTCTGAAATGAAATCATAAACCGGTGCTTTTCTCTTTGTTTCCTCGATAATTTCTTTTAAAACAGCATCCAAACGATAGGCAAGAAAAATTGGTCCTGTCTGGGTGTCCAGTGTATCCACATGGCGGATTCGATCCTGTTCTTTTTCTTCTCTTGTATTTTCATGTTTTCTTATTGTTCCATTGAAATAGTCATCAATTGAAGCACAGGCTACGATTCCGGTCTGTCTGTGACCATTTCTGGTCAGCTCATAGAGATAATAACAAGGTGTTTCATCTTGAATGAATTCTCCTTTTTCTATCATCTCTTCCAACACCTTACGAGCCTTTCGATAGACTTTTGGTGCATACATATCCATCTCATCAGGAAACATCGTTTCCGGACGGTCAATCTTTAAAAAAGACAATGGATTTTTTTCTACTTCTTTTTTCGCTTCTTTTCTTGTGTATACATCATAAGGCAGTGCTGCAATTTTAGATGCAAATATTTCGTTTGGACGCACTGCACAAAACGGTCTGATATCTGACATTTTTCTTCTCTCCTTAAATTTGGATAAAGTAAAAAAGACAGAGCCATGCAGAAAAAAAACTGCCAGCCCTGCCTTTCTTAATTATCTTTTATTTAATCACTCTGACACGATAAACACCCTGAATATTTTTTAATGCCTTTGTCACTTCTGAAGAAATCGGAGTGGATACATCAATCATGGTATAGGCAAAATCACCTTTACTCTTATTTGTCATATTTGAAATATTGACTCCTGCATCACCTAATGCTTTTGTAAACTGACTAATCATATTTGGAATGTTTTTATGATTAATCGTCACTCTTCCAACATCCACACAAGTTCCTGCACTGCAATCCGGATAGTTTACAGAATGTTTAATATTTCCATTTTCTACAAAGTCCATTAATTCTTTGACAGCCATCACTGCACAGTTATCCTCGGATTCTTCTGTAGAAGCTCCAAGATGCGGTGTTACTAAAGTATTTGGTGTACTTGCCACTAATGGATTTGCAAAGTCGGTTACATATTTCTTTACTTTTCCTGCTTTTAATGCTTCGGCAAGTGCTTCTTCATCTACCAGCAAGTCTCTTGCAAAGTTTAACAATACCACACCGTCTTTCATCTGTGCGATTTCATCTGCACCAATCATCTTCTTAGTTGAATCCAGAAGCGGTACATGAATGGTAATATAATCACATTCTTTATAAATCACATTTAAATCATTGATGTGATGAATACTTCTTGAAAGATTCCATGCCGCATCAACAGAAATAAATGGGTCATATCCGTAAACATCCATTCCGAGATGCACCGCAGCATTTGCAACTTTAACACCGATTGCTCCAAGACCGATAATTCCAAGTTTCTTTCCACTGATTTCACAGCCTGCAAACTGTTTCTTTTCTTTTCTGCAAGTTTTGCGATATCGTCGGTTGCTTCCTGTTTTTCCAACCATTCAATTCCACCTACGATATCTCTGGATGCAAGTAACATACCTGCAATTACCATCTCTTTTACACCATTTGCATTCGCACCAGGAGTATTAAATACGACAACACCTTCTTTTGCATAGTCTTCTAACGGAATATTGTTAACTCCGGCACCGGCTCTTGCAACTGCAACAACATTTTTCGGAAGCTGCATCTCATGCATATTTGCACTTCTTACCAGTACCACATCGCTGTCTTCAAGAGATTCACTGTTTTCATATTTTCCCGGAAAATATTCCAGTCCTACGTTTGAAATTGGATTCAAGCAATGATATTTATACATGTCTATGCGTTCTCCTTCTCAAATTTTTTCATAAATTCAACCAGTGCTTCCACACCCTCAATTGGCATTGCATTATAAATACTTGCACGCATACCGCCAACCGTACGATGACCTTTTAAATTTACAAGTCCTGCTGCTTCTGCTTCTTTTACAAATTTTGCATCAAGTTCTTTATCTCCTGTTACAAACGGTACATTCATTAAAGAACGGGAAGCCGGCTCAACTGTTCCTTTAAATAATTTACTGCTGTCCAGATAATCATATAACACTTTTGCTTTCTTTTCATTACGTTCTTTCATTGCTTCAAGACCGCCCTGTTTTTTCAGCCATTTAAATACTTTTCCGCAAATGTAAATACCATAGCAGTTTGGTGTATTGTATAAGGAATTTGCATCTGCATGTGTCTTATAAGTCAACATGGTTGGAGTTCCCGGAAGTACATCTTCTGTAATCAAATCCTCACGGATAATTGCAATCACAAGACCTGCCGGTCCGACGTTTTTCTGAACACCACCATAAACAATACCATATTTTTCTATATCCATAGGCTCAGAAAGGAAACAGGAGGACACATCTGATACAAGGATTTTTCCTTTTGTATTTGGTAATGTTTTATATTTTGTTCCATAAATTGTGTTATTTTCGCAGATATATACATAGTCTGCATCCGGACTTATCGGAAGGTCTGAACAGTCTGGTATGTAAGAAAATGTTTTATCCTCTGAAGATGCAATCTTATTTGCTGTTCCATATTTCTGGGCTTCCTGCCATGCTTTTTTTGCCCACTGTCCGGTCACAATATAGTCTGCAACTCTGTTTTTCATTAGATTCATTGGAATCATAGCAAACTGCTGACTTGCACCGCCCTGTAAAAACAGTACTTTATAATTATCCGGAATCTTTAAGAGGTCTCTTAAATCCGCTTCTGCAGTCTGAATAATTTCATCAAATACTTTTGAACGGTGACTCATCTCCATTACGGACATACCGCTTCCATTGTAGTCTAACATTTCTTCTGCTGCTTCTTTTAACACTTCTTCCGGTAAAACTGCTGGTCCTGCCGAAAAATTATACACTCTGCTCACTTCTTTGTTCCTCCCGTATAGAATAATAGAATACTCTTTATTTGTATAAAGAGTATTCTACATCTTTGACATATTTTTGTCAATATAAACATTTGTCTTTATTACAAAGACATCCATCTGTCCAGCCAAACTCTTTTTCGACTAAAACAGCTATTTTTTATTTTTTCTTTGCTCTTAAATCATCCTCATCAAATGCATCCTCAATATTTGCACCGGCCGGTACCATTGGGAATACTTTATCATCAGAATCAATAATGCAGTCTAATACAACTGTTGTATTTAATTCAATTGCCTTTTTAATTGCATCGGCAAGTTCTTCTTTTTTTGTGACACGGATTCCTACCGCTCCCATCGCTTCTGCCAGTTTTACAAAATCTACTTTGTCATTTAATACTGTATTTGAGTATCTGTGATCATAGAATAAAGTCTGCCACTGACGTACCATTCCTAATACATGGTTATTGATGACAACCTGAATTAACGGCATATTGTTTCTTGTCGCAGTTGCAATTTCATTCATATTCATTCGGAAACATCCGTCTCCGGCTACATTGATGACAACTTTATCCGGATTTGCAGTTTTTGCACCGATTGCTGCTCCAAGTCCATATCCCATTGTTCCAAGTCCACCGGAAGATAAAAATCTTCTCGGCATTTTATATTTATAATACTGTGCAGCCCACATCTGATGCTGACCAACTTCTGTTACAATAATAGCGTCTCCCTTCGTCTGACGATATAATTCTTCAATGACTGCCGGGCCGGTCAGACCTTCCTGATTATAGCGAAGCGGATATTTTTCTTTTAATTCTTCTATGGTTTCTATCCATTCTTTATGCTCTTTTTCAGATATTTTTTCATTTAATTTCTGAAGAATTACTTTTGCGTCTCCTAAAACACTACAGTCTACTAAAATATTTTTATTGATTTCGGTTGCATCTACATCAATCTGAAGTACCTTTGCGTTTCTTGCAAAGTTTCTTGTATTTCCGGTTACACGGTCGCTGAATCTTGCACCAATCGTAATCAACAAATCACATTTGGTCACACCAAGATTGGATGCCTTTGTTCCATGCATACCCAGCATACCAGTATAAAGTTCATCTTCGCCGTCAAAAACACCTTTTCCCATTAAAGAATCTGTAACCGGTGCCTGAATCTTATGTGCCAGTTCACGAACTTCTTTCCATGCATCGGCAGCAACCGCCCCTCCACCTACAAAGATAAACGGACGTTTTGCTTCCTGAATCATCTCAACCGCTTTTTCTAAATCTTCTTCTTTAATTTCAGAGACAAACGGTTTGATTTCTTTTGGCTCAACCTTTGTGTATTCAGTCTTTGCAGCTGTTACATCTTTTGTAATATCGACTAGGACCGGTCCTGGTCTGCCACTTTTTGCAATCGCAAACGCACGTCTGAGTGTTTTTGCAAGTTTTGTAACATCTTTTACGATAAAGCTGTGTTTTGTAATCGGCATTACCACACCTGCAATATCTACTTCCTGGAAACTGTCTTTTCCAAGAAGCGGAACACCTACATTACAAGTTACTGCAACAACCGGAACAGAATCCATAAATGCGGTTGCAATACCTGTTACCAGATTGGTTGCTCCTGGTCCACTGGTTGCAAAACAGACGCCTACTTTTCCGGTTGAACGTGCATATCCATCCGCTGCATGCGCAGCACCCTGCTCATGGGATGTTAAAATATGATGGATTTCATCACTGTGTTTATACAATTCATCATAAATATTTAAAATGGTTCCGCCTGGATATCCAAATACGGTATCCACACCCTGCTCTTTTAAACATTCGATTACAATCTCTGATCCTGTCAACTGCATCTCGAAGCCCTCCCAACGTTTTTTTATTTCTTTATTTCCAAAACTGCACCACGGTTTCCGCTTGTAACCATAGAAGCATAACGAGCCAGATATCCAGTTGTTACTTTTGGCTCTCTCGGCTGCCAGTTTGCTCTTCTTCTCTCCAGCTCTTCATCTGATACCACTAATTCCAGTTTTGTTTCCGGAATATTGATACGGATTAAATCACCTTCTTCTACCAGTGCAATTGGTCCGCCTACTGCTGCTTCCGGAGAAATATGCCCAATGGATGCACCCCTTGAGGCACCTGAGAAACGTCCATCTGTAATTAAAGCAACGCTTGAACCAAGACCCATACCTGCAATTGCAGAAGTTGGATTTAACATTTCTCTCATACCCGGACCGCCTTTTGGTCCTTCATAACGGATAACTACAACATCTCCTGCTACAATCTTTCCGCCTTTAATTGCTGCGATAGCATCTTCTTCACAGTCAAATACTCTTGCCGGTCCTTCATGAACCATCATTTCTTCACAAACTGCAGAACGTTTTACCACACCACCATCCGGAGCAAGGTTTCCTGTCAGAACAGCAAGTCCACCTGTCTGGCTGTATGGATTGTCGATTGGACGGATGACTTCCGGATTTAAGTTAACACAGTTTTTGATATTTTCTCCTACTGTCTTTCCGGTTACTGTCATACAATCCAGATTTAATAAATCTTTCTTAGCCAGCTCGTTCATAACAGCGTAAACACCGCCTGCTTCGTTTAAGTCTTCCATATAAGTAGAACCTGCCGGTGCCAAATGACAGAGGTTTGGTGTTTTTGCACTGACACCATTTGCAAATGTAATATCAAAATCAAATCCGATTTCGTGTGCAATTGCCGGAAGATGCAACATACTGTTCGTAGAACATCCAAGCGCCATATCAACTGTTAACGCATTCATGATTGCATCTTTTGTCATAATATCACGTGGGCGGATATTTCTGCGGTACATTTCCATTACCTGCATACCTGCATGTTTTGCAAGTTTAATTCTTTCAGAATAAACAGCCGGAATCGTTCCGTTTCCTTTTAATCCCATACCCAATACTTCTGTCAGGCAGTTCATACTGTTTGCAGTATACATGCCAGAACAGGAACCACAGGTCGGGCATACTTTATTTTCAAATTCTTCTACATCTTCTGCAGTCATTGTACCTGCGCTGTAAGAACCAACTGCCTCGAACATGGAAGAAAGACTTCTTTTTTGTCCTTTTACATGACCAGCTAACATTGGACCGCCACTTACAAAAACAGTCGGTACATTGATTCTTGCTGCTGCCATTAAAAGACCCGGTACGTTTTTATCACAGTTTGGCACCATAACAAGGGCATCAAACTGATGAGCCAGAGCCATCGCTTCTGTAGAATCTGCAATCAAATCTCTTGTTACAAGAGAGTATTTCATACCGATATGTCCCATTGCAATTCCATCACAGACTGCAATTGCCGGAAATACAACCGGAGTACCTCCTGCCATGGCAACTCCAAGTTTTACTGCGTTTACAATTTTATCCAGATTCATATGACCCGGTACAATTTCATTATAAGAGCTTACAATACCTACTAACGGTTTTGACATCTCTTCTTTTGTCATTCCAAGAGCATTAAACAGGGAACGATGAGGTGCCTGCTGCATGCCAGTTCTTACTGCATCACTTTTCATTTTCTTAACATCCTTTCTTGATACGATACTTTTATGCGATATGTCCTGCAATTAAATCGCCCATCTCTGCCGTCCCTACCTGTTTCATTCCATCCTGCATGATATCTACAGTACGGTATCCTTCTGTTAAAACGCTCTGAACAGCGGATTCAATTGCATCGGCTTCTTTGTCTAAGTCCAGAGAGAAACGAAGCATCATTGCTGCGGATAAAATGGTAGCCAGCGGATTTGCAATTCCTTTTCCCGCAATATCCGGTGCAGAACCGTGGCTTGGTTCATATAAACCGAATTTGGTTTCATTTAAACTTGCAGAAGAAAGCATACCGATAGAACCTGTTACCATACTTGCTTCATCAGATAAGATATCTCCAAACATGTTTTCTGTCAAAATCACATCAAACTGAGCTGGATTATGTACTAACTGCATTGCGCAGTTATCAACCAGCATATGCTCCAATGTGACTTCCGGATAATCTTTTGCCACTTCTTCTACTACTTTTCTCCAAAGTCTGGAAGAATCCAGCACATTTGCTTTATCCACACTTGTCACTTTTTTCTTTCTCTTCATTGCAATATCAAACGCCTTGACTGCAATTCTGCGGATTTCATTTTCATTATAAGAAAGGGTATCTACTGCTGTCTGTACACCATTTTCTTCATAAGTCTTTCTGTCTCCAAAATACAGACCGCCTGTCAGTTCACGAACGATAATCATATCAAATCCATCACCGATTACTTCTTCTTTTAACGGGCAGGCTCCCTTCAATTCATTGTACAGATAAGCCGGTCTTAAGTTTGCAAATAAATTCAGGGCTTTTCTGATTGCTAAAAGACCTGCCTCCGGACGTTTGGATGGCTCTAATTTATACCATGGGGAAGTTTTTGCATCTCCTCCGATAGAACCCATCAAAACTGCATCCGAAGCCTTTGCATCGGCAATTGCTTCTTCTGTAAGCGGTACACCATGAGCATCAATGGATGCTCCTCCTAATAAAACCTCTTTATATGAAAAAGTATGTCCGTATACTTCACACACTTTATCGAGTACTTTTTTTGCTTCTGCTACGATCTCAGGACCAATGCCATCTCCTGAAATAAGTGCAATATTATAATTCATGAGTTCTCTCTCCCTTCCAGAAATTTTGTCACTTTTTATCTAAATATGATAATCCTTTTTGGGCTTTATTTCAAGGCATAATAAAGTGTTTGGCTATTCTTTTTCGTTATATAAGCTATAACACTTCTTTTTTTTATGCATTTTTATTCATTTTTCCGGAAGATTTCACAGGTTTTCTGACATCCCGTCTTTGTTCCCGCACACCCACCAAGTGCACTTTCCCGCAGTTCAAATGGCAGACTTCTTCCTACGTGATACATCGCTTCTACCATTTCATCAAATGGAATCAGGGCTTTCAGTCCTGCTAATGCCTGCTGTGCACAGATTAATGCATTCGCTGCTCCAATGCTGTTTCGGTTCTGGCAGGGTGCTTCCACAAGTCCTGCAATCGGGTCACAGACCAGACCTAACAGATTAGAAAGTGCCAGAGAGCCTGCGTCCAGACACTGCTTTGGTGTTCCGCCAAACATTTCTACTACACCTGCTGCCGCCATTGCACTTGCAGCACCGACTTCTGCCTGACAGCCTGCCTCCGCACCTGCTACGGATGCATTTCTCATAATCAGATATCCCACTGCACCTGCAGTATACAGACCTTTTAATAAGATTTCATCTGACAATGCTTTTTCTTCTTTTAAGGCAAGAAATACCCCTGGAATGACTCCTGCTGAACCTGCCGTCGGTGCTGCAACAATCACACCCATTGAGGCATTTACTTCTAAAACTGCCATCGCATAAGTAATTGCTTTTAACACGACATCTCCACAGATATCTTTCTCTTTTCCTTTTTGTGAAAATAATAATTTCGCTTCTCCTCCGATGAGTCCTCCCATCGACGGTTTTTCATTTTCCAAAGGCTCTTTTGCCGCCGTCTTCATAATTTCCAGCGACTTTCTCATCTTTTCTTCGACCTCTTGTGCTGTCATAGAAGAAAAATCCATTTCACGCCGTTTCATCACCTCAGATATCGGAAGTTTCGTTTCCTCACATAGCTTTAACAACTCACCTGCATAATTAAAATCCATCATTCTCTCCTGCCTCTTCTTAAATCTGTACCAGCATAACATCCGAAACCAGAGGATTTTCCCGTATCTGTTCCACAACCTCATCCGGAATTCTCTCATCTGACTCTACAACTGTAAATGCTTTTGCACCTTTTTCTTCCCGAAACAGACGCATAAATGCAATATTTACTTCTCTTTCGCTAAGCACTTTTGTAATATGCGCTACAACTCCCGGACGGTCTGTCTGACTGATAATTAAGGTACTGTATTCTCCTGTAAAATCCACATCAATCTGATTTAAACGTACAATTTTTACTTTTCCCCCTCCAATGGATACGCCTCTTACAAAAAGCCGTTCTCCATTTACCCCTGTCATATCAATATCTGCTGTATTTGGGTGTTCTTCTCCTGTATCCTGTCCAATCGAAAAATGATAGTCCAGATTTCGTTCTTTTGCGATTGAAAGAGAATCCCGAATTCTCAAATCATCTGTCTCAAATCCCATAATTCCCCCAAGCAGTGCACGGTCTGTTCCATGTCCCCGATATGTTTTTGCAAAAGAACCATACAACGTAAACTCAACTTTTTTGATTTCCGCCGGAAATAATTTCCTTGCAAGCAGTGCCATAGAAACCGCCCCCGCTGTATGTGAACTCGACGGACCTACCATGTTTGGTCCGATTACTTCGAATAAACTGATAAATGCCATAACCTCTTCTCCTTTTTAAGGCAGAATGAATTTTTAATGCTTTTTTGAATTCACAGGGCAAAATTTCCTATGAATTTAAAAAAACAGATGCCACCTGCTAAAAGCCCGTAACATCTGTTTCTGTTTTTTTGTTTCTATTTTTGTTTTTCCGTTTTATTTTTCTACGATTCCATCGCTTGCTTTTTCTACTTCCGCGATTGCCGCTTTTCTCATCGGAATTCTGCAGTTTTTGTTGTTTCCGAATTCTACGATTACATCTTCCTCTGTAATATCAATCAGAGTTCCGTAAAAACCGCTGGTTGTTACCACGCTGTCTCCTACTTCCATAGAAGATAACATAGAACTGACTCTCTGCTGTTCTTTCTTCTGAGGTCTCATAATCATGAAATACATCAAAACAAAAAATATAACAAGCGGTATTAACATGGATGCGATTGCTCCTGTTCCACTTGCACTTGCCTGTGCTAAAAACATTTTAGTTCCTCCTGCCTATTTGAACGTTATTACCATAATACACAATTTTATGCGTGACTTCAAGCCTTTTTGTTCTTTTTCATAGACTTTTTTATTTTTACTTTTTTCTATCAAAGACTGACTTCAAGCTTTTCTACCAAAAAATCAGTCTTTTGGTCCTGCTGCCATACGCTCTAAATTTTTCCTGTTTATATTCTTCGTAATGTCCTTCTTCGATTGCTCCGCGAATTTCTTCCATCATTGTATTATAGAAGTACAGATTGTGAAGCACACAAAGTCTCATTCCAAGCATTTCTTTTGCTTTTAAAAGATGACGGATATAGGCTCTACTGTAATTTCTGCAGGCCGGACACTGGCATCCTTCTTCAATCGGACGGCTGTCCAGTTCATATTTTGCATTGAATAAATTCAGTTTCCCAAAGTTGGTATACACGTGTCCGTGTCGTCCGTTTCTGCTTGGATAAACACAGTCAAAGAAATCCACACCTCTTGAAACTGCCTCTAAAATATTTGCCGGGGTTCCTACTCCCATCAGATAAGTTGGTTTATTCTCCGGAAGATATGGTACTACACTATCTAAAATTCGGTACATCTCTTCATGGCTTTCTCCTACCGCAAGACCACCAACTGCATAACCGTCCAAATCCATTTTAGAAATTTCTTTTGCGTGTGCGATACGGATATCATCATAGATTGCTCCCTGATTGATACCAAACAACAACTGATGCGGATTCACCGTATCTTCTAAAGAATTTAAGCGGTTCATCTCAGCTTTACATCTTGCAAGCCATCTTGTTGTACGTTCTACGGAATTTTGAACATACTCTCTGTCTGCCACACTTGACGGACATTCATCAAATGCCATTGCAATCGTAGAGCCTAAATTCGACTGAATCTGCATACTCTCTTCCGGTCCCATAAAGATTTTTCTTCCATCAACATGAGAATTAAAATAAACGCCTTCTTCTTTAATTTTTCTTAATTTTGCCAGCGAAAACACCTGAAATCCACCTGAATCTGTAAGAATCGGACGATCCCAGTTCATAAACTTATGAAGTCCGCCTAATTTTTTAATAACCTGATCTCCCGGACGGACATGAAGATGATACGTATTCGACAACTCTACCTGTGTTTTTATTTCATGCAAATCGGTTGTTGAAACTGCACCTTTAATTGCAGCTACCGTACCTACATTCATAAACACCGGTGTTTCAATGCTTCCATGCACCGTTTCCATGTGAGCACGTTTTGCCATCCCATCTTTTTTTAAAATTTTATACATAAAAACTTCCTCTCTCTAATTGAAAAATTTCCTGTATTTTTGGTCTTGTACTCTATTATTTTCTTCAAACCTGTCTCTAAATACAACAATAGATACGGAAAATATTCTATCATAAGTCAGACAAATTTCCAATTGTTTTTTTCATCTATCTTGTCGTATAATGTACTTTGATTTGTAACCTGTCTGAATTTTTTTTAGGATTTGTTACGATATTTTTTTTACTTTTTTTTCATAATAAATAGGAAATAACTCATTTAACGGCGGCTTTTGCCGTCCCATTTTTTTACATTGGTATTTACTCAAATTAAGGAGGTTTCTTTATGCCAACATTACAAGATACCAAACCGTTCGTCTATCCACTTGGAATCGACATCGGTTCTACAACTGTAAAAATTGCCATTTTGGGTCAGGAAAATGAACTGCTCTTCTCTGATTATGAACGTCATTTTGCAGATATTCAAAATACACTGGCCTCTCTTTTAGATAAAGCCTATCAGAAACTGGGTGCAATTTCTGTCCATCCGGTTATTACCGGTTCCGGAGGACTTACCCTTGCCAATCACTTAGAAGTTCCATTTGTACAGGAAGTTATCGCAGTTTCTACTTCCCTTCAGGAACGTGCTCCGCTTACCGACGTTGCAATCGAACTTGGTGGGGAAGATGCAAAAATTATTTATTTTGAAGGCGGAAATGTAGAACAGCGTATGAACGGAATCTGTGCCGGTGGTACCGGTTCTTTCATCGACCAGATGGCATCTCTTCTTCAAACGGATGCTCCTGGCTTAAATGAATATGCAAAACATTACAAAGCACTTTATCCGATTGCAGCCCGTTGCGGTGTATTTGCCAAGACTGATATTCAGCCGTTAATCAATGAAGGAGCCACAAAAGAAGACCTGTCCGCTTCCATCTTTCAGGCAGTTGTCAATCAGACCATCAGTGGTCTTGCCTGTGGAAAACCAATCCGTGGACATGTTGCCTTCCTTGGAGGTCCGCTTCACTTTCTTTCTGAATTAAAAGAAGCCTTTATCCGTACCTTAAAACTTGATGAAGAACATACCATTGTTCCGGAAAATTCTCACTTATTTGCCGCTATCGGTTCTGCTTTAAACGCCAAGGAAAATGCATCCGATGTTTCTATTACCGAGATGAGAGACCGTCTTTCTGCCAACATTAAAATGGAATTTGAAGTCAATCGTATGGAACCGCTTTTTGCTTCAAAAGAAGACTATGATGCATTTAACACGCGTCAGAGTCAGTATACCGTAAAAACAGGAGACTTAGCCTCTTATAAAGGAAACTGCTTCCTTGGAATTGATGCCGGTTCTACTACAACCAAAGCAGCCCTTGTCGGTGAAGACGGTTCTTTACTGTTCTCTTTTTACAGCAATAACAACGGAAATCCGCTTGCTACAAGTATCCGTGCCATTCAGCAGATTTATAAAGAACTGCCACAGGGTGCAAAAATTGCTTATTCCTGTTCTACCGGATATGGCGAAGCTTTAATCAAAGCTGCCTTAATGTTAGATGAAGGTGAAGTGGAAACCGTTTCTCATTACTATGCAGCTGCCTTCTTTGACCCGGAAGTAGACTGTATCTTAGACATCGGCGGTCAGGATATGAAATGTATCAAAATCAAGAATCAGACCGTTGACAGTGTACAGCTTAATGAAGCCTGCTCCTCCGGCTGTGGTTCTTTCATCGAAACTTTTGCAAATTCCTTAAATTACAGTGTACAGGATTTCGCCAAAGCTGCATTATTTGCGAAAAACCCGATTGACCTCGGTACAAGATGTACCGTATTTATGAACTCAAAAGTAAAACAGGCTCAAAAAGAAGGTGCAGAAGTTTCCGATATCTCTGCCGGTCTTGCCTATTCCGTTATCAAAAATGCCCTGTACAAAGTAATCAAAGTTTCCGATGCTTCTGAACTTGGACGCCACATCGTCGTACAGGGTGGTACTTTTTATAATGACGCAGTCCTTAGAAGTTTTGAAAAAATTGCCAACTGTGAAGCTATCCGTCCGGACATTGCCGGTATCATGGGAGCGTTCGGTGCTGCCTTGATTGCAAGAGAACGTTATAGTGCCGGTACTGAAACGACCATGTTATCCATTGATAAAATCAATGAATTAAAATACACAACCACAATGGCAAACTGTAAAGGCTGTACCAATAACTGCCGTCTGACTATCAATAAATTCTCAGGAGGTCGTCAGTTTATCTCAGGAAACCGTTGTGAACGTGGGATTGGAAAAGAGAAAAATAAAGAAAGAATCCCAAATCTTTATGAATACAAATACAAAAAGCTCTTTTCTTATGAACCGCTTACCGAAGATAAGGCAGTCAGAGGAAAAGTCGGAATTCCTCGTGTTTTAAATATGTTTGAAAACTATCCATTCTGGTATACCTTCTTTACACAATTAAAGTATCAGGTTGTCCTTTCTCCAACCTCTACCAGAAAGATTTACGAGCTTGGAATTGAATCCATCCCAAGTGAATCGGAATGTTATCCTGCAAAGCTGGCACATGGACATGTTTCCTGGCTGATTAAACAAAACGTCAATTACATCTTCTATCCTTGCGTTCCTTATGAACGTACGGAATTTGAAGATTCCATTAATCATTATAACTGTCCAATTGTCACTTCTTACGCCGAAAATATTAAAAATAATATTGATGAACTGGACAATCCAAATATTCGTTTTCATAATCCATTTCTTGCCCTAACCAACGAGGAAACCGTAACGAAACGCCTTATCGAAGAATTTTCGGATATTCCGGCTTCAGAAGTGCAAAATGCAGCTCACCTTGCATGGGTTGAAATGGCACACTGTCGGGAAGACATCCGCAGAAAAGGGGAAGAAACTTTAGATTATCTGGAAAAAACCGGTCGTCGTGGAATTGTACTCGCCGGACGTCCGTACCATATTGACCCTGAAATCCATCATGGTATTCCGGATTTGATTAACACTTACGGAATTGCGGTTTTGACAGAAGATTCGATTTCTCATTTAGCACCGATTGAACGTCCGCTTCGTGTCAATGACCAGTGGATGTATCACACCCGTCTTTATGCTGCTGCAAACTTTGTAAAAGAAAAAGACAATCTGGATTTAATTCAGCTGAACTCTTTTGGATGTGGACTCGACGCAGTTACAACCGATGAAGTCAATGAAATTCTTTCAATCAGTGGAAAAACTTATACCTGCTTAAAAATTGATGAGGTCAATAACTTAGGTGCTGCCAGAATCCGTATTCGTTCCTTAATTGCAGCCCTGCGCATTAAAGAAAAACAAAACGCTACCCGCAAAATTGTACCATCCTCCATCAAGAAAGTTCCATTTACTCAGGAAATGAGAAAAGATTATACGATTCTGTGTCCTCAGATGTCACCGATTCATTTTTCTATTCTGGAATCTGCTTTTAACTCCTGTGGCTATCATTTAGAGGTACTTCCAAATGATAACAAAGAAGCCGTTGATGTTGGCTTAAAATATGTAAATAACGATGCCTGCTATCCATCCTTAATGGTAGTCGGTCAGATTATGCAGGCTCTGCTTTCCGGAAAATATGATGTACATAAAGTGGCAATTATCATGTCACAGACCGGTGGCGGATGTCGTGCTTCCAACTATATTGGATTTATCCGCCGTGCTTTAAAGAAAGCAGATTTAGGATTTATTCCGGTTATCTCTATTAACTTAAGCGGACTCGAAGCCAATCCCGGATTTAAGATTACACCAAAACTTGCAACCCGTCTCGCTTACGGTGCAGTATTTGGTGATGTCCTCATGAAATGTCTTTACCGGATGCGCCCTTATGAATCCGTAAAGGGTTCTGCAAATGCCCTGCACCACAAATGGGAACGCCGTTGTATGGAATTTGTTTCCGGAAAACATGCAGGTTTCGCACAATTTAACCGTATCTGCCGCCAGATGATACGAGAATTTGACACCCTGCCAATCACAAACGAAAAGAAACCACGTGTTGGCATCGTCGGAGAAATCCTTGTCAAATTCCTTCCGGCTGCAAACAACTATCTGGCAGAACTGCTTGAAAAAGAAGGTGCAGAGGCCGTATGCCCGGATTTACTGGACTTCATGAACTACTGCTTCTATAACCAGAATTTTAAAGCAAAAAAACTTGGATTTAAAAAATCCACTGCAAATGCAGCAAACCTTGGAATCAAAGCTCTTGAATTTATCCGCGGTACTGCCAATAAAGAATTTGAAAAGAGCCGTCACTTTACACCATCTGCCAAAATCGAAGATTTGGCAAAAATGGCTGCACCAATTGTTTCTATGGGAAATCAAACCGGTGAAGGCTGGTTCTTAACCGGAGAAATGATGGAGCTGATTCACTCCGATGCTCCAAATATTGTCTGCATCCAGCCATTTGCCTGCCTGCCAAACCATATCGTAGGAAAAGGTGTTATTAAAGCCATCCGAAAAGAATATCCAAAGGCAAACATCGTGGCAATCGACTATGACCCAGGTGCAAGTGAAGTAAACCAATTAAATCGAATTAAATTAATGCTTTCTACTGCATTTAAACGACTTGATGAAACAAACAACTAATTCTTAGCTGAACTAAAAAAGACCATCTCATCCAAAATTGAATGGATGAAATGGTCTTTTTGGTTTATTTTAAAATCTTTAATTTCTGTGCAACCTGTGCCAGTCTTGTTCCTCCCGGAAGTGCTGCCAAATCTTCTTTTTTCGGTTTTGCAACCACTAAATATCCCACAAAATAAACAACAATTGCAAGTACAATCGATGGAATCAGGGAAATAAAATTCGAACCGATCACTGCATACACCAGTTTATATACAGCAACTGCAACAATCCCCATTGGAATCGATGCTAAGATTGGAACAAAATAGGCAGATCTCCACGGATTTTTATATCCTAAGTATTTCTTTAATGCACGATCATTTAAGACACACATAACCAGTGCATATACCACCATCGCAAGTACGACTGCATAGATTCCCATATTGGTAAATACTAACACCAGAGCAAGGAAAACAATATCGACTCCCAGCGAAATTGCTGCATTAATCATAGGAATATTGGCTTTTCCGATTGCCTGAAGCACACCATTTGAAATATTTGAAGTACTGTTTAAGATAACCGTAATAACGCCAATCACCATCAGCTGTCCTGCAACTCCCTCTGTGGATGGGAAAATCAGGCGTGTAACCGGCTGTGCAAGCACGGCAAGTCCCACAGACGCCGGAATCGAAATCAGCATCGCAATCCATGTTGCCTGGTCAATCTTTCTTTTTGTTTCTTCTAAATCACCAATCGCATACTGTGCAGATACTTCAGGCATCATGGAAGTCGGTGCGGTACTTGCAAGAGTCAGCGGAATATTAATCAATGTCATAAAGAAGCCATACTCTGCATAATTCTGTTTTACCAGACTGTTTGAAACACCTTTCCAGCCAAGAATCGAAGTATACATCACTCCATTAATATAACCGTTTACGTTATAAATAAATGCGCTTAAGATAATCGGAGCTGCAATCAGCAAAATTATTTTCATAATGGAGCGATAGCTTTCATTTACCGATACTCTGTCATTTTTTATTTTCTTTGCAATCGTCTTATGATTCACTCTATAGACAAAAAGCATAAATAAAAAGGCAGTGCAGACGCCGGCTCCTGTTCCCATTGTAGCACCTGCTGCACTCCATCTTTGCAGAGTATCTTCTCCTGCATTAGCAAAGTGGTGCACCATAAATCCAGAAGCTAAAAGAGCTACTGTCGCCACTGCAATCTGCTCTAAAATCTGTGAAATCGAAGTTGGAAGCATATTTCGATATGCCTGGAAATATCCACGAAACACACCTAAGATACCAGATACAAAAATCGTTGGTGCTAACATCTGAAGTGCCAGTCTCGCATTTGCCATATTATCCGGTACTAAAATAGACGCACCGAAAATACAAACAAGTGCTGCAATTCCACCTGCTATTACAGCATATAAGAGTGCTCCTTTAAAAACTCTCTGAGCATCCCTGTAACGTTTAAATGCAATTCTCTCTGACATGATTTTCGATACTGCCTGCGGAATACTAAAGGAAGCAATCATCAACAAAATAAAATACGCATTCTGTGCAAACTGAAAACAGGCAAAACTTTCTCGTCCAATTAACGTAGTCAGCGGACTCTTATAAAGCATACCTATAATTTTGGAAATCAAAGCAGCAACCATCAGAAACGTTGCATTTTTTACCAGGGTATTATTATTTTCTTTTTTACTCATCTTTCTTGTGTCCTCTATCTGTTTTCTATCTATTTTCTATCTGCCAGTCAATCGGTTCAATTCCATGCTGAATTAAAAATTCATTTGTCTGACTGAAATGATGACATCCAAAAAATCCTCTGTATGCAGATAATGGACTTGGATGAGGAGCTTCTAAAATCAAGTGTTTTGGATTATTCAACATACTTTTTTTCATCTGCGCCGGACGTCCCCAAAGTAAAAACACCATCGGGCGGTCTATCTTATTTAAAATACGAATTGCTGCATCCGTAAATTCTTCCCAGCCGATTCCCTTATGAGAATTTGCCTGATGCGCACGAACCGTAAGCACGGTATTGAGCATTAACACTCCCTGCTTCGCCCATTTCTCCAGATATCCATTATTCGGAATATAACATCCACAATCATCATGCAGCTCCTGATAGATATTTACCAATGATGGTGGAACTTCTACCTCCGGTTTTACGGAAAAACATAATCCATGTGCCTGTCCGTCATTATGATATGGATCCTGCCCTAAAATAACAACTTTTACTCTATCAAGCGGAGTAAAATGAAATGCATTAAAAATATCATCCGGTGCGGGAAAAACCTTATATGTTTTATATTCCTGTCCTATTGTTGTAAATAACTTTCGATAGTATTCTTTTCCAAATTCCGGCTTTAAAGCCTCATACCACTGCCCCTGTAATGGCGGCATAGTCATTCCTCCTTTGCATACTTTCTTATATTTATTACCAAAGCCAAACATCTTATTGTATCTAAAGTATATTGAAGTACAAATAGCGTTTGCTCTTTTTATTCTGGCATCATTCAGTTTAGCAGAATCAGTATTAAAAAGCAAGAAGCGGACAGATTGTTGTTCTGCCCGATTCTTAATTCTCATCCAACCACACTTTTACATTGTCTGATTTCCTTTTTTAATTTTCTCTATTCTGTGACTGCAAGTAAAGCAGACATTTGCGCACTTGAAGCGGATGAATGCTTATCTGCAGTAAAGCGGACATTCGCAATCCGCTTCGCTACTTGCTCATGAACGCAGTCGCTTCGCGATCTGTCAGTGGGAGCTTTCAACTCTCACTGACAGAAGCATCCCCCCTCACCCGCCGCTTAGTGCTCCGCGCACTTGAAGCGGGGGAATGCTTATCTGCATTCAAGTTCAAACCAGAATTCTACCCCATTTTCATAATTTTTCACACCAAATTTCTGGTTCATACTTTCCATAATTGCTTTTACAATAGATAAGCCAATTCCACTGCCACCATATTCTCTTGTTCTCGCCTTATCAACTTTATAGAACTTAATCCAGATTTTATCAATGTCTTCCTCCGGAATTGGTTTTCCGGTATTAAATACAGACAGTCGGATATGTCCTTCTCTCCTTTGCATTTTAATCTCAATTTTCCGCTCTCCATCGATATGATTAATTGCATTGGAGACATAATTTGTCACAACTTCTTCGATTTTAAATTCATCTCCCCATACATAAACCGAAGTATCCTGAACAAACAAAATCTGTGCATCTTTCTGGTCTGCAAGAAGCTGTGCGGAATTTACCACACCACGTACTAATTCGGTCAAATCAAAACATTCCATTGAAATCTGGTCGTTTCCAAACTCTAATTGATTTAAAGTAAGAAGTTTCTTTACCATATTGTTCATTTTTGCAGCTTCATCAATAATGACTTCACAATAAAAATCCCTGCTTTCTGCTTCATCATTGATACATTCTTTTAAGCCTTCTGCATATCCCTGAATTAAAGCAATCGGCGTCTTTAACTCATGCGATACATTTGAAAGAAATTCTTTTCTCATATCATCAATCCGCTCTTTTTTTCAATGTCTTTTTGCAGTTCATTATTTGCAGTTTTCAGTTCTGAAATCGTCTGTTCCAGTTCTTTTGACATTTTATTAAAATTCTGTCCCAAAACACCGATTTCGTCTTCTCCACCACTTTCATATTTTGCATTGAAATCAAGATTACTCATCCGAATGGAAATATCTGTCAGCTCTTCAAGCGGTTTTGTCAGACGTTGGCTTAAAAACCAGATAGCAAGAATACTAATTGCCACAACAATCATACCTGTATAAAGATAAAACATATTGGAAATCTGGATACTGTCACTAATTCCCGCCATCGGCAGGCGAATCAAGAACACATTATTATTGTCAAGCATTCCCCACATATCAAGATAATCCATATCCATGTCACGATTCACTTCCAGCGTGTAATTATCGGTTTCTTCTAAAGTCGAACTTTTTGCAGGTGCAACTCCCGTAATGTATCCAAATAAACTCGCATATAAACGGTTTGCATTTCTGCTGTCGTAATCCAGAATTTCCGAATGATTCGTATCTAAGATAACCCATGAGATATTTTTTTCAATGCAGATACTTTTTAAGCTCTGCACTTTATCACTGGTCAGACTGTCATATTGATTTAACTTTTCATAGACATCCTGAATGGCATCCGTCTTTTTTGCTACATAATACCGTTCTAAAAGAAAGCTGTTTGAGAGAGCTATCAGCACAAATGCAATTACAACAATCCCTACAAATGTAACAATCAGACGGGCTTTAATTGATTTTTTAATTCCTAAACCTCGAACTTGTATCCCATTCCCCATATTGTTTTAATATACTCTCCTTTCTCTCCCATTTTACTACGCAGTTTTTTTACATGCGTATCGATGGTTCTTGCATCTCCAAAATAATCATAATTCCATACCGAATTTAAAATTTTTTCTCTGGAAAGTGCAATTCCCTGATTTTCCAAAAAATAAGTCAAAAGTTCAAACTCTTTATAACTCAATTCCATTGGTTTTCCATCAATCGTCGCAATATGAGCCGATTTATTGACTTCAATTCCACCTGCTTCCAATACATCGGTCGCTCCGACATTGGTTCTTCTTAAAATTGCCTCCACACGTGCTACCAGAATCTTCGGGCTAAACGGTTTTGAAATGTATTCGTCTACTCCAAGCTCAAATCCAAGCAGTTCATCCCTTTCATCCCCTCTTGCAGTCAACATGATAATCGGAACTTTAGATTCTTTACGAATCTCTCTGCAGACCCCCCATCCATCCAGCTTTGGCATCATCACATCTAATATCAATAAAGAAATATCTTTTGTTTTATAAAAAATATCCAGGGCTTCCTCTCCATCTCCAGCCTCTAATACTTCAAAATTCTGTTTTACCAAAAAGTCACGAACCAGCTTTCTCATTCTGCTTTCATCATCTACTACTAAAATTTTGCCTTTATCCATAATTACTCCTCTTTCCTGCTGTTTTTGTGCAAGCACAAACGCAATTATACTTTTAACACTTACTTCATTATAACAGCTATCTATGATATTTTTGTGAATTTTTTCTTTCTTGTTTAAAAACTTAGGAACCATTTTGTTCTATAGACTGAGAAACAAAAAAGGAATGAAAAAGCATCTTTGACACTTCTTCATTCCTTTTTAAATTCGACTTCTTCTAGTCAGATGGACCTGGCGGGAATCGAACCCGCGTCCGAAAGTCTATCCCTTGCGGCATCTCCCATCACAGTTGTTCTTTTGACATTCCCTCCTGCAACCGCCGAGCAACAGGCTGCTGCATTTAGTAGCTTCATAAATTCTTCTACTTTCTCAAAGCTTTGAAAGCAAAGTGCCCTGCAAGTTCGATGCCAGATTCTTAAGCAGCAGGTGACTTAAGGCTGACAAGCTGCACTTAGGCAGCTAACGCTAAATTATTATCTGCGTTTATATTTAGTTTCCAGGTTGGTACGCAGTCCCGGAGTCTGCGGATGGCTTCCTCAACTTCAAAACCCCCGTCGAAACCAGTACAAGCCCGTTACTGGTCTTTCTATCCGAAAGTATTGATACAAAGTATACAATACCTGTTTTTACAGCCTTTGTCAAGTTTTTTTTCATTTTCTATTTTTATTTTAATTTTTTAGATTATTTACAGTTTTTTCAAATTTTAACCACAGTTTCTTCACATCTTTGGTTTATATTAGAATCAACAAAGAAAAACAAAACCACCTTAACAACGACTGTTACTATTAACTTTTTTAGTTTTTTTCATAAACGCAGGGTGAACCGAAACAGCTCACCCTGCCCTCCTTTCTGAATTTATCGAAGAATCCCTCAAACGAGATTCTTTTTTATTCTTTATTTTGTCTTTTTTCTAATTAATTTTCTTTTTGAGTTTATCTACAATCTCCTTCATGCACCCCTCTTCAAACGGAGAGCGGATTCCTGCTGCTTTTAACAGATTTTCAAAATAATCAGATGCAGACAGACGACATAATTTTAAATAGCTCTGCCATGCTTCTTTATAATCTTCATCCATTTTATTTTTATATTCAAATGCGCAAAGCTGTGCAATCACATAATCGATGTAGTAAAATGGATAACTGTAAATATGATGCTGTCTCTGCCAATAGCATCCTTTTGCATAAAATGCAAGCGCTCCATAATCCTGATGTGGCTTATAAATCTGTTCTAATTCTTTCCACACTGCTTTTCGTTCATCTGGAGTTAATTCCGGATTGTCATAAATACGATGCTGAAATTCATCTACCATACAGCCATAAGGGATAAATAATGCTGCATCTTCTAAGTGCATTTCTTTGTAGTCATCCGCAGTTTTCCCTTCAAAAAACAGCCCATACCAAGGCTCAGTAAAAAATTCCATCGACATCGAATGGATCTCTGCGGTTTCCATTCCGATATCTGCATGCTCCCGAATTGGGTCTTTTGCAGAAAGATATCCCTGAAAGGCATGTCCACATTCATGTGTGATAACATCCACATCTCCACTTGTTCCGTTAAAGTTTGCAAACACAAACGGGGCATGATAATCTGGCAGATAAGTCATATAGCCACCAACTGCCTTCGATTTTCTTCCAAAAACATCCAACAGCTGATTTTCCATCATAAAATCAAAAAATTCTTTTGTTTCCTCTGAAAGTTCACAATACATTTTTTGTCCCTGTGCCAGTATCTCCTCCGGACTGCCTGACGGCTGTGGATTTCCTTCCGATCCATAAACCTGTTCATCTGAAAAATACAAGTGCTCCAAATTCAGACGTCTTTTTCTTTTTTCATACAGGCTTTCTGAAAATGGAACCCAGTATTCTTTCACCTGTCTGCGCAGAGCTTCTACCTGCTCCTGTCCATAACTGTTTCTTTGCATCCGTCGATACGCCAGCTCCGTATAGGTATCAAATCCAAGAAGTTTTGCCTGCTCGGTACGATTTTTTACCAGCTTATCATAGATTTCATCCAATTTATCTGCAATACTTAAGTAAAACTCGTTCTGTTTTTCGCATGCCTCTCTTCGCACTTTCGGGTCTTTGCTTTTTAAGTACGGACCCAGCAGAGAAAGATTTAAAATTTCTCCATTCCATTCAATTTTGGCACTCGCAAGCAGTTTCTCATATTCAGTTGTCAGTGCGTTTTCTTCCTGCATCAGGGGAATAACTGTTTCATTGACCGATTCAAATGCCAGTTCCATATTTTTAAATGCAACCGGACCAATCTTTTTTTCCAGTTCCTTACGATAAGGAGAATGATACAGCTGTTTTTGATATTCGATTAAAAGATTGCTGTACTCCGGAACTTTTTCATCATAATATGCCTGTTCTTTTTCATAAAATTCGTCTGTTGTATCTAAGGTATGACGGATTGATGCCAGCGTAATCTGCGTTGATACCTTATCGGTTAGTTTATAATACTTTTTATGAACTTCAAACTGTGCTTCTGCATCTTCTGCCTGTTTAAACTCTTCCATCAAAGCATTTAATTCTTTTTTTGCCTCAGCAAAATCAATTCTCTGATATGGCATGTCACAAAACTTCATGTTCGTCCTCCATTTCATGTACTCTCAGAACTTTTTAGATAAATTCTTTAGTATAAATTCTTTACTTTAAATTCTCTTTCCGCTTCTCTTCTCTGGTCATTCTTTGCAATGGTCTGACGTTTATCATATAACTTTTTACCTTTTGCAATTCCAATCTCTACTTTTACCAGACTTCCTTTAAAATAAACTTTTAATGGAACTAAGGTAAATCCTTTTTCTGCAATTTTTGCTGCAATTTTTCTTATTTCATACTGATGAAGCAAAAGCTTTCTTGTACGAAGCGGGTCTTTATTAAATATGTTTCCCTTCTCATAAGGGCTGATATGCATCCCATATACAAATACTTCACCATGTTCAATCTGAACAAAAGATTCTTTGATACTGCATTTTCCCATACGCATGGATTTTACCTCTGTTCCTGCAAGCTCAATTCCTGCTTCATAGGTATCTTCAATAAAATAATCGTGATACGCCTTTTTATTATTTGCAATCAGACGACTCCTGATTCTTTGCCATTTTCTTCCTTCTTTCTACTCTTTTTATTCTTCGTCCAGATAAGAGAAACTGCTGTTTTCTCTCTTGCAGGGAGAAATCTACCGTTCTTGTTGCAAGGTCTGCTTTTGACACCTTAACCCTGATTTTCTGTCCCATTTTATAGACCTTTCCTGTATCCTCTCCTGTCAAAGTATAATGTTCTCTGTCATATTCATAATAATCATCCGTAAGCAGATTGACATGCACCAGTCCTTCTATCGTATTTGACAATTCCACATAAAATCCCCATTCTGTCACACCGGAAATAATTCCTTCAAACTCTTCTCCAATATGTGCCATCATATATTCTGCTTTCTTCATTTTGACAGTTTCACGTTCTACTTCTTCTGCTCTTCTCTCAAGCATACTGGAACGACTTGCCACGTCCGGAAGAATTTCCTTATAATGCTGTTTTTTCTCCTTTGTCATCCGGCTTCTTAAATTTTCTTTAATAATTCTATGAATCTGTAAATCCGGATATCTTCGGATTGGAGAAGTAAAGTGGCAGTAATATCTTGCTGCAAGTCCAAAGTGCCCAATACAGTCCGTCGTGTATTTCGCCTGTTTCATTGAACGCAGTAACAATCTCGCAAAAAATGGTTCACATTCGAGTCCTTCTATTTCTTTTAATACCTGCTGAATTTCTTTTGGGCTTACATTCTCTTTTGCTTTCTTTACTTTAATTTTTCCGGCACGAATCATGGAAAATACACTCTCAATTTTTTCTGAATCCGGTTCTTCATGCGTACGATAAACAAACGGAATTTCATTAAAATAATATTCCTCTGCCACTGTTTCATTCGCAAGCAACATAAAATCCTCAATCAAATCCGTTGCTGAATTATGTTCATACTCATAAATATCGACAGGTTTTCCATTTTCATCCAAAATCACTTTACTTTCCGGAAAGTCGAAATCAATTGCACCTCTTTTTTTGCGGTTTTTACGAACAATTTCGGATAACTCTTTCATTAAAAAGAACATTGGAACTAATTCCTGATACTTCTTTGTTACTGCTTCGTCTGCATGCGTCAGAATTTTATTGACATTTGTATAGGTCATTCTCTCGGTTACATGAATGACCGTCTCTACAATTTTATGTCCTACCACATTTCCCTTTTTGTCAATATCCATCAGACAGCTTAAAGCCAGTCTGTCTTCACCGGCATTTAAAGAACAAATTCCATTGGAAAGTTTCTTTGGAAGCATTGGAATTACACGGTCTACCAGATACACACTCGTTCCTCTTTTTAAAGCTTCACGGTCAAGTGCGCTATTATACTGCACATAATTACTGACATCCGCAATATGAACACCAAGACGATAGAATTCTCCTTCTTTTGTCAAAGATACCGCATCGTCCAGATCCTTTGCATCTTCTCCGTCGATTGTCACCATGGTCCAGTCACGTAAATCCATTCTTCCAAAAAAGTCACCTTCATTTAATTCCGTTTTAATTTTTTCTGCCTGGTTCATAACTTTTTCCGGAAATTCCATCGGAAGTTCATAACTTTTTGCAACAGATAGGACATCTACCCCTTTTTCACCTTCATGTCCCAAAATTTCGATGATTTTTCCCTCTGGATTTCGTTTGCTGCTTCCATATTTTTTTATCTGCGCAATTGCTTTGTCACCAGTTACCGCATTTTTCATACATTCAATCGGAATAAAAATATCTTTTGTAATTTTACGGTTGTCCGGAATTAAAAATCCAAAGCTGTCACTTTTTTCGACTGTTCCAACTACACTTGTCACAGTATGCTCCAGAATTTTTACAACTTTTCCCTCTCGTCTGTGACCTTCCCGTTCTTCTTTTACAATCTGTATCTGAACGAGGTCTTTATAAAATGCACCACAGGTATTTTCTTCCGGAATATAGATATCCGTTTCCTCATCTTCTATCTCAACAAAACCAAACCCTTTGGGATTACTGATAAATGTTCCTGTCAGATACGCTCTTCTCGTTTATTTTTTCCCCGCTTTTCTTTTTCTCTCTCTTTTCTCCTATTCGCTCTTTTTTACCCGATTTCTTTGCATCTTTTCTCTTTTCTTCTCTTACAGCTTCATAACGCCCCCGTTTATTAACCGTAATTTTTCCTTCTTCTAATAAAGCATCCAGCGTTTTATGAAGTTCTTCTCGCTTTCCTGCCGGTATCTGAAGTAAAACTGCCATATCTTTTGCCCTCATCGGGGTATATTCTTTACAGCACATTACATCATAAAGCATTTTTTTCTTTTCTTCAAATTATAATTTTTCTTCAAAATTCGCTCCTCTCTTGCTTCTCCGCCTGCATCGGTTTACTAAGCAACACTTTTCCCATTCACCGCAGTACGAACCCCGCAGAACTTTTTTTATTTCATAGGACACAATTTCTTATAAGATAAAAATATGACACCCCTGCATGACTGCAAGAGTGTCATTTTTAAAAGTTCAGATTCAAAACTAAAGCTAATACAAAAAACAGAATTCCCATAATTTTGGTTGCTTTTACAAGAGCGCCTTCCATAGAACGTCCCTTATTTCTTCCCCAATAGGTATCTGCCATGCCTGCAATTGTTCCAAGGCCCTGAGATTTGCCTTCCTGCATCAGAATAATCACAGTCAATCCTATACAATCAATAACGAATAAAACCGTTAAAACTATTCTCAAAATCTCCATGCGTACACCTCCTAATCGCTAAACATATTCAGTTTAACATAGTATTTCGGAGATTTCAACTCTTTTTTAGGGATTCCCCCGCAAATGGATTTCGGTATCTGGCTTCTTGTTTCAATTCATCTTCGATTTGCAGTAATCGGTTATATTTTGCTGTTCGTTCTGCTCTGCAGGGTGCTCCGGCTTTAATCTGTCCTGCACTGCAGGCAACTGCCAAATCTGCAATAAATGTATCTTCACTTTCACCAGAACGATGAGAAATCACGGCACGATACCCAGCTTTTTGCGCAGTCTGAACTGCATCCATTGCTTCAGTTAACGTTCCTATCTGATTTACTTTAATCAAGATTGCATTTGCAGAATTTAATTCAATTCCCTTTTTTAAACGTTCCGAATTTGTTACAAATAAATCATCACCGACAAGCTGAATATTCTTTCCAAGTTCATCCGTTAACATCTTCCAGCCCTGCCAGTCCTCTTCATCCAAAGCATCTTCAATTGATACAATTGGAAATTCTTTCGTTAATTCTTTATAATAAGCGGTCATCTCATCTGTTGTCCGATAGATTTCTTTTTGCATCGCCTTAGATTCTCCAGGAAAATAATACTGTTTTCGCTTCGAGTCATACAATTCACTCGCTGCTGCATCCATTGCATAACAGATGTCTTTCCCAATCTGATACCCACTTTGTTCAACAGACTCGTTTAAAATCAAAAAGATATCCTTTGCATTCGCCAGATTCGGTGCAAATCCACCTTCATCTCCAACTCCGGTTGATAATCCTCTTACTTTTAGTTGTTGTTTTAATTTCTGATACACTTCTGCACACATACGAAGTCCCTCTTTGAAAGTTTCAGCTCCGGTCGGCATAATCATAAATTCCTGAAAGTCTACCGTATTATCCGCATGTCTTCCTCCATTTAATACATTCATCATCGGTACTGGCATCTGTGTCGTATAAGTTCCGCCAAGATACTGATAAAGCGGCAGTTTCATTGCTTTTGCTGCTGCTTTCGCCACAGCAAGGGAAATTCCTAAAAGTGCATTTGCACCCATATTGGATTTATTTTTTGTTGCATCTGCTTCTTTTAGAATCCTATCGATTCTGCATTGATTTAATGCATTCTCCCCTAAGATTTCTTCTGCCAGCACCCTATTGATATGATTAACCGCTTTTTGCACCCCAAGACCCCAATAACGATTTTCTTTATCCCGCAGTTCAACCGCTTCAAATTTTCCCGTCGATGCTCCGGACGGAACAATCGCTCTGCCTGTGATACCATCTCTTCCTATGATTCCTTCTCCCACCGTGATTTCCGTCTCAACGGTCGGATTTCCTCTGGAGTCCAAAACTTCTCGTGCATATACTCTTCGTATTGGCAAGTATCGATTCATTTGAATACCTCCTGTATTTTTACATTCCTTCACAGTTAGTATTCTCTTGATTTCTTAAAACTATGCTAATTTAAGTCAAAGTCAAATTTCCAGTGCAGTATAAGTCAAGTGGATATTCGCAATCCGCTTCACTACTTGCTCATAATCGAATAACTGCTATATTGATGTCAAATAATTTTCTTATATGCAAGCTTAAATCGAGAGAATGCTTATCTACGCTCAATGTACAAATTAAGACAGCTGATTCTGATTTGCCAGTACCTGCCATACTGCGGAAGGTGTTGTCACATCATTTGAAGTTAAATCAGTTGTCTGAATTGCATATGCCTGCACATTGATTTCAGTTTCCGATTCTTCCAATCCTGTTCCATCTGCAAATTGTTGTCCCTCAATTACATTTAAAAATGTAATTTTATCAAAAAGAGCAGATGTGGATGCGTTCTTTGCAAGTGCACTACAGGATGCATTACTTCCATAAGCATAAATATATTCAAATGCAATTGTCTTTCCATTTTCTGTTACTGCTTTTGCATCCCCTAACTGAATCCATCCTTTGTTAATCTCCCAGGAATATAACTGCTTTAATGCTTTTTCATTTTTTGTTCCATCTTCATTTGCAGTAACTAATTCCGCTGCCGGCACAGTCACTTTCATAAATACAAACGCATCATTAATCCCAGTATTTGTAATGGTTGGGTCTTTTACCAATTCTTTTCCCGGAACAATATTTTCTTTCTCTTTATCTGGAACTTTATCCCAGTTTGGCTCTGTCAGCGAAATGTCTACTTTACCGATTGTAATATGATTTTTTGCCTGCTCGCTGTCTGTAAAGTACGCCATTGCACTTCCTGTTACCATAACCAGTGTTAATGCACCTAAAATTCCTGCTGTCATTTTTTTACTTTTCTCATAATCTGTTCTCCTTTTTAGATATTATAAATTTTTTAATTTTAGTGATTTTAAAATTTGACTTGTATTTCTTTGAATTTCTTTTGATTTGTTTTTTAGATTTGTTTTTCAGATTCGTCTTTTGAATTGATTTTGAATTACAAATAGACTAAACAGTATCAAACTGCCGATGAGAAGTGAAACCGCCATCTGTTTTTCTGTTCTTAGAAATAAAAAACCAATATATGGCAGTCCAAAGAGTTGTTTTCCTTTAATTTGGTCCCATCTGACCACTCCTATGTCTTGTGTTTCATTTGCATCTCCTTTCGTAATGAATCCTTTTTTGGTGCATCGAACGATTCGATGTAATACCAGTTGTCCGTCTCCCCGTTCAAATGCAACTATATCTCCTGTTCCAAGTTTTGATTTATCCGCCTTAAAATTTACCCAGCAGATACTGCCTGTTTTGACTGCCGGTTCCATAGAACCACTTTTTACAGCCACCGGTTTAATCCCTGCGACACAGCCTGCCAGATTGATAACAAGACCTATCAAAAGAATTTGGAATAGAATACTACCTGATAAATAAAGCATTTTTTCAAATCTTTGTCTCATTGTTTTTGTCCTTTTTTAAAGAGAAATAGATAAGTATGACTCCTGCTGCCAAAGCTGTTGCGAAAAAAAATGGCATCTTTTTTGTCTCATCCGAGGTTTTTGGGGCATTCACAGAACTTACAACTGTTTTTTCTCCCTGCCATTTCTCTTCCTGTTCTTGCTGTTCTTCTCCAATTGCTTCTACGGTTACTACCACATCTACTGTGTTTTCCGTATAATATTTTTTAATTGCTTTATTTTCTGTATACCTTGTATCCCATACTGGTGGAATTCTGAATCCTTGAAATATATCCACAGATTCTCCTTTTTTCAGTTTTTTTCTATAATAATAATATCCATCTGTCTTATCATAACTCCAATCTTTGGACATTCCTTCAAGCAAATCAACTGTAATCGGAATTTCTACTTCTTCTCCCATTACCATTTCTATTTTTACCCGAATTTCACACTCCGACGCCACATTGGTTACTCTTGGGATTTTTACAATTTTCTGCCCCGGAAGTGTATCTGACAGATTTTTCCACGCTGTTTCTTTTCCTTTTTCATCCAACGTATACTCTTTTAACTCAATATCTACTTCACCATCTGCTTTAGAAAGCTTTGATACTGCTTTTTGTTCTGTATTCTGAATTGTCTTACCTGAAGCAGACGCAGCTACTGTTTGATTGTCCATCTTTAAAACCTTTGCATGCTGATTTCTTTCAAAATGTTCCCAGGCTTCTTTCCATTGATTTTTTTCAAATTTTCCCTGCTGATAGGACTCTGCATAAACCAAAACAGAAAATCCTTTCTCTGTCACTTCTGATGGAGCATTTTCTTTTATCTGAATCTCTTCCAGCAGATTTGTGGTCTGTTTTTTCACTTCTACTGCTTCCCGATAATAATAATATCCATCTTCCTCAAGACTCCACTTTGCTTTATCTATATCAAATTCAAGGTACGGAAGAATCTCTTCTGAACTTAATTCCAGACGGCATCGGATAAAACAGTCCGATTTTCCCAGATTTTTCATACAGACTTTTTTTGTAAAATGACTTCCTGGTTCGATTTTTTCAGGAGGGTCAAATTCTTCAACAATTTCAATATTACTGTCTCCTACCGTTATTCGATTCCTCTTTTCTTCTCTGTCACTAAAATAAGCCGAAACAGAAGCAACACTGATATCCAATACAACTAAAGCAATTACACTAATCCACAAAAGGCTGTATTTCTTGTATATTTTCTCTTTTCTACCTGTTCTTTTTTTCATTTTGATTCTCATTTTGCATCACCTGCTTTCCCCGGAATCACATTTTCACAATAACTATCATCAGACCAGTCCTGCCATTCCTTTTTCTCGTTTACAAATACGACACTTCCTTTTTCATTTTGCTTTAAATCAAATACGACCGTCTCTCCTTTTCTGACACCACCTGAAATTTCTTTGATATCTTTTAAAACATACCGCATCACTTTTATCTCTTTTGCCGTATAAACTCCTTCCATTAGATGTTCAAACGTCACTTTTGCACGAATTGTCCCATCAGAGTTTTTATTCTTTTCTACATATTCTCTGGTAAACGAAACCGCTTTATGATAAACACATTCTGTGCCATCCACTTTCGTCCCTCTTACTTCAAATAAAAACACCGGTTCTCCATTTGCAAAATTAATCTCTTTTTCTAAGATTTCTTTTTCCAGTTCAATGGAAACTTCTTTTGGAACATGGACAGGTTCTTGTGATTTCACCTCAGCACGGTAAATTGTCTGATTTACATCTGTATTGGAAAATGTTACTGTGTAAGTCTGTGTATCCAGTTCATACCCTGATGAAGCCTCAATTTCTTTTACGGTATAAGTCCCTATCTCCAGTGCCTTACTCGTTGCCTTTCCATTTTCATCTGTTACCATTTTGTCTGCTACAATATTTTTTGCGTTTCGGACTTCATATACCGCACCTTTCAGACTCGCATTTTTCTGTGGTTTATCCAGTCCGGTTTCTTTATCCAGTTTTTGAAGATCAATGTAACATTTTACATCTTTTTTTGGAACGGTTGCTGTAACTTTTGCTGAATGTCCTACATTTCTTCCTCCGCCTTCTAACAGTGTTACTTTTTGAAAATCATCCGGGTTACTGACACTTAAATAATTCCATCCCGAAAGAAATGCGGAATGCGTTCCATTTACAGAAGCTGTTATCGTTCCTCCTTCTGCCTGCAATTCCAAGTAAACAGACAACGGAATCCAAAGTCGAAAATCAGAAGAATCTCCATTGTCTTTCCAAATGACTGTCGCATTATGGTCTACTGTAATTTTTCGTGACTGAATATATTCATTGCAGTTTACCTGTCCATCATTTAATTTCTGAGAAATCCATTTTGTCATATATCCTGCTTTTCCGTTATAACTCTGCGCACTCCATGTCACAGAAGTATCGGATAACGAATATTTAAAATTCTGCCATCCATCTTCAAACGGATTATAATAGACAGGATTTATTGCATCTTCTGTCATTTTTTTTACTATTTTATAAAAGGATTCTTTTTTCGAACTATTTAAGAGATGATTATAAAATGTATTTAAAGAATATTCGTTGTTTACGATATGAATTGCATACTGAGTTGCCATATAATCATATTTCCAGCCATATCCGGTCTGATAACCACTCCAGACACTCTGTTCTCCAATATAACGACATCCCCAATATAGAAGATATGCAAGACTTGGCGCAATTCTGCCAGAACCATTCCAGCTCACATCGCCAAGTGGGCCATCTTTATTATACTGCAGGCAGTATACCGCACGTTGTTTTCCCTTTAAATCCGGATTATTTTTATCCGTAGCTGCCACATACTTAATCGAACTGTTCATCTTATCATTGGCGCTCATCAGACCAGAATCAAAACTGGCAAAGGATTCATTCCATTTCACCTCTAATTTACTGCTTGTCGCACTAAATAAATGAAATGCTTGATTTTTTTCATAGAGACCTGAGTCAACCAGTTCCGGTTCTAATTCTTCTAACAATTTGTCCTGTTCAAATTTTTCTTTTAATTCTTCTTTTTCTACTTCTTCTTTTTCTAATCCGGCTTTTTCTACTTCCTCTTTTTGCTTTAATTTTGATTCTTGTGTCTCTTTTGAAGTTTCCGTTTCTAATATTTCTGATTCCGATATCTTCGATTCCGGCATTTTTGTTCCTGACTCATCTGTGTCTTGTGACCCTGATTCTTGTATTTCTGATTTTTCTTGTAACTCTCCCTCCATTACATTTTCCTGCTCCTGCACGGTTGTATTTTGCATTTCCAAGTCAGAAGCCCAGACAGCTCCTGAGAAGGTATTTCCCCACATCAAGGCAGAAAGACCTAAGGCAAACAGTTTGTTTCTACATTTTCTCCAGGACATAATTACCCCTTTCCGCATAGCTACACAGAAAAAAGCGTAAAAAATCCTCGAACTTTCCTTTTTCTGTATATTCATGCACTATTGTATTTTTGAAAAGTTGAAATTTTTGACCGAATGGTCAGGATTAAACATACAGACTTGATTTTTTCTGTATCTGAAGTGTAATGAAATAATAACATATCTGTTTTAGAAAAACAACTCGGAATATTTACTAAATACTTTCCAGGCAATTTCACTTATTTTCAGTAAAAACGCAGATACTCTCCTAAATTAGAAGATTCTCTAAAAAAGTTTTATATCTGTCAGGAATCTTTTTTTCACAAGCAATAAATAAAGACTTGAAAAAACCTCAAGAGATAGAAGGACTTTCCTCCATCTCCTGAGGTCTTATAATTGAATTAACAATCAAAATCTAAAATTTTATTTTTTAATTAACAGAGATTTTCCTGTCATTTCTTTCGGCTGTTCCATACCCATCAGTTCAATCAGAGTCGGAGCGATATCTGCCAGACAGCCACCTTCTCTTAATCCATAAGCCGGGTCTGCATTTACCAGAATAAATGGAACCGGATTTGTTGTATGAGCAGTAAATACTTCACCTGTCTCATAATCCCTTAACTGTTCTGCATTTCCGTGGTCTGCACAGATAAACATCTGTCCGTCTACTTCTTTTAATGCATCTACCGCTTTTCCAACACACTCGTCTACTGCTTCTACAGCTTTGATTGCAGCTGCTTCCACACCTGTATGACCAACCATATCTGGATTTGCAAAGTTGATGATAATGACATCGTATTCCTTAGAACGAATTGCAGAAGTCAGTTTATCGCATACTTCATAAGCGCTCATTTCCGGTTTTAAGTCATAAGTTGCTACTTTTGGAGATTTTACCAAAATACGATCTTCTCCTTCATTCGGTTCTTCTACGCCACCGTTAAAGAAGAATGTTACATGCGCATATTTTTCAGTTTCCGCAATACGCGCCTGTTTCATATTGTGTGCTGCAAGGAATTCTCCAAATGTATTTTCGATAGAAACTTTGTGGAATGCAACTTCTTTATTTGGAATTGTTACATCATACTCTGTAAAGCATACATAAGTTAAATCCAGTCTCTTTTCTCTTGCAAATCCTTCAAAGTTATCATCACAAAATGCTCTTGTAATTTCACGTGCACGGTCCGGACGGAAGTTAAAGAAGATAACAGAATCTTTATCCTGAACCGTTCCAACTGGTTTTCCATCTTTTACAATAACCGTCGGCTCTACAAATTCATCTGTTTTTTCTGCTTCATAAGAAGCTTTTACTGCACATACAGGGCACTCTGCTAAAATACCTTCGCCTTTTGTCATTGCATTGTAAGCTTTTTCTACACGATCCCAACGGTTATCACGATCCATTGCATAGTAACGACCTACTACTGTCGCAACCTGACCGACACCAAGCTCTTTCATCTTGTCATTTAATTCTTTGATATATTCTTTTCCACCTGTTGTCGGTGTGTCACGTCCGTCTAAGAAGCAATGTACAAATACTTTTTCCAGTCCTTCTCTTTTTGCCAGCTCTAACAGTCCATATAAATGTGTGTTATGGCTGTGTACACCACCATCAGATAATAATCCGAATAAATGCAGGGCAGAATTATTTTCTTTTGCATTTTTTACTGCTTTTAACAGTGCTTCATTTTTGAAGAAATCTCCATCCTGAATTTCTTTTGTAATTCTTGTCAGTTCCTGATACACAATACGACCAGCGCCCATATTTAAATGTCCAACTTCTGAGTTTCCCATCTGACCTTCCGGAAGTCCTACTGCCATACCACTGGCATTTCCTTTTACAAACGGGCACTGAGCCATTAACTGATCCATAATCGGAGTTTTGGCTTCACATACTGCATTTGCCTCACATCTATCATTGAGTCCATATCCATCAAGAATCATTAATACGGTTGGTTTTTTACTCATAATTTCTCCCTTCTGTTTCTATCACTTTTTCTGCTTTGTCTGTCTTAATTTCTCACAGTAACTTATTATAGCACGAATCAGATTTTGGGTAAATCCATTTTTTCTGAATTCTTTTATGCCAGTACTTTTGAAAGAAATTCTTTTGCCCGGTCACTCTTTGGATGTTCAAAAAACTCTTTCGGAGAACCACTCTCTAAAATATATCCCTCATCCATAAACAGAATACGGTTTGCCACTTCTTTTGCAAATCCCATTTCATGAGTAACAATAATCATGGTCATGCCTTCTTTTGCAAGTGCCTTCATCAGGTCTAATACTTCTCCAACCATTTCAGGGTCAAGTGCACTGGTCGGCTCATCAAATAAAATCACATCCGGATTCATTGCAAGAGAACGAACAATTGCAACTCTCTGTTTCTGACCGCCTGATAAAGTAGACGGATACACATCTGCTTTGTCCTCCAGACCAATTCTCTTTAACAGATTCATTGCCTGCTCTTTTGCTTCTTTTTGAATTTCTACTTTGGATGTCGTAATCGGAATTAATTCTTCTTTTTGTTTGGAAAATAAATTTTTGATTCGGATTTTGATATTTTTTCTTTTATTTTTACGAAGCTCCTGACATTTTACATAGACCGGAGCAAGCATAATATTCTGAATTACTGTTTTATTATTAAACAGATTAAAATGCTGGAATACCATTCCCATATGACGGCGGTGAATATTAATATCCACTTTTATATCAGCAATATCTACACCATTAAAGATAATGCTTCCGCCTGTCGGGTCTTCCATACAGTTTAAACAACGTAAAAAAGTACTTTTTCCAGAACCTGAAGGTCCTAAGACAACCACGATATCACCTTTATTAATCGTTACGCTGATATCTTTTAATACTTCGGTTTCACCAAAGCTTTTTTTCAGATTAATTACGTCTATCACTTCTATTCAGGCTCCTTTCTAACAGTTTAATCAACAGTGAAATAATTAACACCAATACAATGTAAATCATAGCCATTACAAGATAAGGTACCATAAATTCATAACTATTGCTTCCAATGTAACTAAATGCTACATATAAATCTGCCGCACCGACAAAACTTACAACAGAAGTCTCTTTAATCAAAGAAATAAATTCATTTCCCAGCGTTGGCAGAATATTTTTAACCGCCTGAGGAATAACTATTTTCACCATTGTAACACCGAAACTTAATCCGACTGCGCGTCCGGCTTCTAACTGTCCGGAGTCAACAGACTGAATACCACTTCTCATAATTTCAGAAATATAAGCGCCACTGTTTAATCCAAATACAACCATTGCCACCTGAACACCGGTAATATGCACCCCAATAATCGGCAGAAGCACATAATAAAATACCAGCAGCTGTACTACCATAGGTGTTCCTCGAAAAAGACTAACATATACACTGCAAATTGCATTTAATACTTTCGGCAGACGTTTATATTTGGGCAGCACACGCACAGTCGCAATCAAAGTACCGATTACAATCCCAATAATCAAACCGGTAATTGCAATCAGGAGTGTATTTTGAAGTCCCTGTACTACCTTTACATATCCGTTCTGCTGCAGAAAAATTTCAATAAATTTATCAATCTTCTGTCCAAAATTTCCCATCTTATCACCTTTTGTAAAGAAAAAAGCGGACGAAATTCTGCCCGCTTTTTTAGTTTATCTGTTTCGCTTCCTGTTTCTTTTTTATTATCTACAGGAAAATTTTTTTACTGCATTGCATTAATTGCTTCTGTAATGCAGGCAGCCGGTGCCGCATCAATAATTACATATTTGAGGTTTCCATTTACTAAGTCCTGTACCGCAAGAGAACCATTTTTGTACTGTACACATTCAGCCGGAAGCCCTGCAAAATCCCAGTCATCGCTTCCCTCAATATAGTACTGTGCGGTTGTTCCTGCCTGTACACCAATCTTGTCAGATGAAGTAGTTTTCTGAAGTAATGCTTCTACATCTGCTGCTTCTTTACAGTCATCAAATGTGGTATCATCTGCTTTTACAATCAGACGCTGAGATGCCTGATAATAAGTATCTGAGAAGTTTACATATTCCTGTCTTTCTTCATTTACAGTCAGACCTGCCATTGCAATATCACATTTGTGCTGTCCAACAGAAAGGCACACTGCATCAAAATCCATGTTCTGGATTACCAGTTCCTGTCCTAATTCATCAGCTAACATAGAAGCGATTTCCATATCGATTCCGTAGTAATCTTCACCCTTTGTATACTCAAATGGCTCAAATGCTGCGTTTGTTGCAACAACAAGCTGATCTTTTGAAGTATCAAGCTGTGCTGATTTTACTGCTGTCGGTTCTCCACCGCCAAAGTATTTCTGACAGATGTCATCTAATGTTCCATCTTCTTTGATTTTTCCGATGAAATCATTGACCTGTGTTAAAAGCTCTTCCTGGTCTTTATCTACACCAAAAGCATATTCTTCATTTGTCAGGTCGATATCAATTACTTTTACTCCTTTACTGCTTCCTGCGGAATCGCTTTTCGCAGAACCGCTGTTATCAGAAGCGGATTTACTTTCTCCACATGCTGTCATGGAAACTGCCATAACAGAAGCTAACACTAATGCAAATAATTTTTTCTTCATTTTGTTTTCTCCTTCTTTTATTTATTCATGATTTTTACCTCATGATGTATTAATATTCAGCCTAATGCATTATACCAGTTTTAAAGCAGAATTTCAACATTTAAAATTCCGATAAAAAAGAACGACTCCGACCAGCTCAAAATCGTTCTCTTTCTTTTTATTAATAAATTATTAATAAACCACAATCGGTGTATTAATTTCTATGTTATTATAAATTGTCGCTACTGCATCAAGCGGTGTGTTGACACATCCATGGGAACCATTTGTCAGATAGATATCCCCGCCAAATGCAGTTCTCTTTGTTAAATCATGAATTCCAACACCACCGTTAAATGGCATCCAGTAAGTAACCGGCTCTGCATACTGCTGACTTCCATCTGGATTGTATGCCGTTAATGTAAACGGACTTTTTTTGTCTTTTAATTTCCAGACACCACCTGCCGGTGTTGCATGTCCGGTATTTGGATTTCCGGTTACGACTGGTGTGTCAACAATCAGGCTTCCGTTTTTATAGAACCACATTCTCTGCTCAGAAATGGAAATCTCTACATAAGTTCCGTTAATTTCATTTCCTTCGTGTGTCTGTCCTTTATACAACCAGGTTACTTCTACGGTCTGGCTTTCTCCGCTGTTCATAGCAGTTAAAAGCGACTCTGTCGTCTTATCCTGCCATAAACGGTATCCATAATCTCCTGTCGTTAAATTTACCGTCTGACCTCCGCTTGTCACAAAACTTCTCGCTTTTCCCTCCGTATTATACTTAGAAGATAAATCAATGACATATTGTTTAACTGCAGTCTCATCAAACGAATAAGTATGATTTGCCTCATCTTCTTTTAACCAGGACTGAAGCTTATTTCTATCGACTGTTTCCTGTCCAGAGCCAAAATCAAGCACATACTGCGCAGATGTCATCTTATTTAACTGTTCCACTTCTTTTTTCAATGTTTCATCATTCTGACGAACAGCCGGCTCTACATAACAGCCTGCGTCCTCCAGAGAAACTTCTTTTTCACGTTTATCTACTGCTTCTTTAATAGTCTCCAAGGTCTTTGTCTTATCCAGTGTATTTCCTTCTACTTCCGGAACAATTTCATAAGAACTTCCGTTATCTTTCATATACGCATCCTGTGGAGCTGTCATATTTGCATCCTGCATACATGCCATCTGATTCACATAAGACTCAAGACTCGTCTCATCATAAGAGTTTTCCTGACTCACGGTATAATTTTTGTCTTTTCCAATTCGAAAAATCCATTTCCATGCATCCTGCTGCTTCATGATTGTTTCAATTTCATTATCATCTTTATAAGTAATCTGAATATCTGAAGCATCTATCATATCCTGTGTATCTCCACGTTCTTTAATCGTAAGAGAATAAACTTCCGCCTCTTTTTTTACAATGTCTTTTATATAAGCTACATTCTGATTACTGCAGTCTGTTCCATTTATTATTGTGCCTTCATAGAACTTATCCTGATAATAATAGCCAATCGCAATATAAGCGGCCGCCAGACCAAGCAAAATCAGAATCACCAGTCCAATCAGCACTCTTTTTAGTACTTTATGTTTTTTCTTTCCCTGTGTTTCTTCCATTTTGTCTCTTTTACCCCTTTTAGTCCTCTCAATTATAATTATAATCGACCCTATTTTACCCCAAAAATTGACAAAAAGAAAGACTTTTTCCAGCTTCTCTTGAAATTTCAGAGAAATTTCATTAATATTAAGATACCTTAAGTTTACAGGAGAATTTTTGATTATGAATTATTCTAAAATTTATGAAAATTGTTCACTTTGCCCAAGAAACTGTCACATTGACCGGACTTCGTCTTTTGGATTTTGTCAGTCCTCTTCTCAGATAAAGGCTGCCCGTGCTGCCCTTCATCATTGGGAAGAACCCTGTATCAGCGGTACAAGAGGCAGTGGGGCAATTTTCTTTTCCGGCTGTACTCTTCGCTGTTGTTTCTGCCAAAATTATAGGATCAGCAGTGCATCTTACGGCAAAGAAATTTCCGAACAAAAACTTGCACGGATTTTTCTTGAACTTCAAGACCAGGGCGCACATAATATTAACCTGGTTACTGCTACTCAATATCTTCCATCTATTTTAAATGCTCTTGACCTGGTAAAAAATCAGCTTAAAATTCCCGTTGTCTATAACAGCAGTGGATACGAAAAACCAGAAACTATCCGACTTTTAAAAGATTATGTTGATATCTATCTTCCAGATTTGAAATATTTCAGTTCCAAACTTTCACAAAAATATTCTAAAGCAGAAGATTATTTTAAAGTTGCCTCAAATGCAGTCAGACTTATGATAGAGCAGACAGGAAAACCTGTTTTTGATTCTGATGGAATTTTACAAAAAGGAGTGATTATCCGACATCTTGTACTTCCAAACTGTCGAAAAGATTCTATCACTCTGCTTCATTGGATAAAAGAAACACTTCCTGACAAAAGCTATCTCATCAGTCTTTTAAGTCAGTATACGCCTTTTTATAAAAGTCATGAATATCCGGAATTAAACCGCAGAATTACCACTTATGAATATGAATCTGTTTTAAAAGAAGCAATCTCACTTGGACTTGTGGAGGGATTTATGCAGGAAAAGAGCAGTGCAAAAGAAGAATACACCCCGCCCTTTAATTTGGAGGGATTATAAATTTTCCATGATGTTTTAATTAAGAAACAGGTCTACTGATTTTACATTTTGAGATATAATACTTAGCTATTTGAAGAACTTTTTTTTAAATTCCTGAAAAGCTGCAATAAGAATATCTGACATAAATACTTCATCATATTCATAGCAATCTTACAACTCATATTCTTCTGCTTCACAGTGAACACTCCCATCAGGTAAACCTAATGGGCTTCTCGTAACGGACGGCAAAACCGTCCGTTTTCTTCCTTTAGAGAAGAGAGATTTCCTTTCTACAGATACAGGCAAAACTCAGATGCTTATGCGCAAGTCGCACATAAGTCCGCATTGAGCCTAATTAACGTAGATAAGGTGCGCGTTGTTCCCGTACCATACCGAAGATCATTGGCTTCGGCTGGCAACCTTGTCATCACTGACTCGGATTTTAGTAATTCTCTGATAAAATATCGTGCTCCGATATTGTAACTCGCGTTTAAGTCGCAATGATAGATCTTTCCGTTTGGGAAGACACAGATGGAATAATTATATTTTTCTTTTCCGTCCTGCATATACGTGCCACGTTCCACTTTCCCGAAACCATCGAATGCCAGGGCAGACGTTCCCCATGCACAGATTCGACTGACACGAATTCCACACTTGTGAGCATGATGTTCCACAATACGCTGGATTTCCCGTTTTCTCCAGAGCTGCAGGCGTTGTTTCTTCGAACCTCGTTTTTTGCCGTTGGTATCCAAATACTCGAACACAATCACATCCACATTGTACAGAATGGCAAAATCCATGATACCTTTGGCTGTTTTCCGGCTGATGTCCTGGTTAATGTCATTGACACGTTTCCATAAGACCGGTGTTTTGCGATTGCCATGCTGCTGTGCTTTCTTCTGTCTGCCTAATGCTTTGTATAAATGGTCTTTTTCAGTGGCAAAATTAATGAATTTTCTTGCCACGACAGTTCCATCACTCTGCATAATGGAGCAGACAGCATTCTGATTGATGCCTAAATCTATTGCACAGATTGTCCTATCCTCAATCGCTACATCCTCAAAGGTCACAGCTTTAGCAAATGGAAATACCAAATACCAACACTTGCCACATTTTTTTAGCTTCGGATTCTTCTGTACTGTATTCGGATCGGATAAGCAATGTTTCTCAATATACTTCACATCCTGCTTACAAAGTAAAACATCCAACCATACCCAATCCTTGCGGTGATACACCTTGACTCTGGCGGTATCACTGCCAGTGCGAATGAACATATTCCCTTTGTATAAGGTTGGCATAGCGTTACGTTCATAGGTCAGCTTTGGTTCTTTGCCTTGCTTTCCGTTGTTGACCCAATTCTCATGATTGGATGCATACGAAGAATACGCTCCAAGGGCTTCCTGAATTGCTGTTCGTCTCAAATAAGCCGGCATCTTATAAGCACACTGGTTGAAATCATAAGCCGGTTCCGGATTTTTCTTTGTCTGAAGTGTCAAATGTTCCATATAATTGTTGCGTTCTTTTCCAGACAAGACAGAAATATCCGACCGGATGAAGGAACTGTCTAGGCAGCTCTGCGAGAAGCATCATGTAACTATACGCTATATGGAGACAGATAAAGATCATATCCATTACATGATTGAAATTCCGCCAACCATTGCAATTTCTGATTTGGTACGGAATTTGAAAAGCTATACCACCTATCACATCTGGAAATCCTATCCGGATATACTACGGAAACACTTCTGGAAAGAGCGCACCTTTTGGACAGATGGCTACTTTGCCTGTTCTGTAGGAAATGTATCAGAGCAGATGCTAAAGGAGTACATAGAAAACCAGGGCTAAATTGCCCTGGTTGGCTGTCTTGACCCATCAGCTAAATCTAATGGGATTGCGACAGCATTATTTCAAAGAAATAGTCGTCTATCCAATAAATATTCAGTCAGAAAACTCATTACATAAACATTCTTTTCTGATGCACATCACTTGAATATCATTCATTATTCATCAGCGTCCTTCGTCACTTCATTTGAAAGGTCAATCTGTAATCTTGCAGCCTCAACTGCCGCTCTGCAAACTAATGCATAGTTAGAATCACCGTGTGTCTCTGTGACCTTTTCAAGAAATTTATCAATCTTATCAAGAAAATAACCACACTTGACTGTAATCTCATTATCTTTATCACGATAGAATGTTGCGAAATCATCCTGACTACCGATAGTACCAATTACTAATACGTGTCTTGTAGAAAAACCTCGGCTTTGCCACAAACCTCGGCTTTGCCAC
>ENA-OPYX01000038-OPYX01000038.1-human-gut-metagenome-genome-assembly--contig:-NODE-38-length-63901-cov-11.516794_pt1 | contig 63901 bp, 53 predicted proteins | sample MGYA00242639_ERZ504486 | MGnify/ENA primary metagenome ERZ504486 (study PRJEB26092, sample SAMD00036296) | human gut metagenome | host: Homo sapiens | study: EMG produced TPA metagenomics assembly of... | reverse complement strand
GTTCCTTCTATTCTCGTTTTTTTCATTTTTTTTTCAGCTTTTACCCGGAAAGGAAATTCCATGGCACCAAAATTAAAATATACGATCATCAGACATTCTTTTTCATAAAAAGAATATACCTCTACCGGATTCCCTTCTATCATTTCAAAGGTCATCTTATGAATGATCTCTCTGTAATCATCAATTTCCTGTCGCTGTGTCTCACATACCTTAGCAACACAAACGGAATGGATATTCCGGAATTTTCCGTCTTTCTCCATGATCATCTGCAGGATCTCTTCTTCTTTTTGCGGATTCTCATACAGATCCCGCAAAAAATTTTTCCACGTAGACCCTGTCCGCCTTTTCCAGATTTCTGGTCATTTCCTGATAGTTTTTCTGGTAGTTATAAAGATCCCCTGCTTTTTTCAAAACCTCCCGCAGTTTCGGAACGGTAACCGGTTTTTCCAGGTAATCGATCACTCCCAGACCAATGGCTTCCTTAACGTATTTAAATTCGTTAAATCCGCTGAAGACAATATAGATACTTTCCGGAACTTCTTTTTTCGCTTTTTTTATCATCTCAAGTCCGCTCATTCCCGGCATTCGGATATCTGTCATAACAATATCCGGTTTTGTTTCCAGGATCATCTGCAGTCCATCAATTCCATTTTCTGCAGTTCCCACCAGTTCAAAACCAGGCTCTTTTTTCATCAGAGCCGCAATCCCCCTGAGCACGATCTTTTCATCATCGATCAACGCGATCTTTAACATTCTTTACCTCCTCCACAGGCAAAATAAGTTTCACAGTCGTTCCTTCACCAGGACAGCTTTCAAATTGAATATCCGCCTTTTCTCCATAGTGAAGCCGTATTCTCTGATATACATTGGACACTGCGTATCCCTGCATTACATCAACTCCGTCCGGAAGTCCCACGCCGTCATCCTCCACGGTAAATATCAGATGATCTTCCTGTGTTTTTCCTGTTATGGTGATACAGCCTTTTCCTATCTTCGGCTCCAGACCGTGATATATTGCGTTTTCTACAAAAGGCTGCAGAATCTGTTTGATAATATGCATATCCATGATTTCCTCATCAACCAGGATCTTTACCAGAAATTTGTTCTCAAATCTGACATTCTGAATATGCAGGTAATCTTCTATAAATCGGATCTCATCTCCCACGGAAATAAATTCCACACCCTCACTTAAGCTGATCTTGAAGATTTCGGACAAGGCCTGGGTCAGATCTGCCACCTGCTCTGCTCCTTCTTCCAGTGCCATCCAATACAGTGTATCCAATGTATTATACAGAAAATGGGGATTTATCTGTGACTGCAAAAGCTGAAGCTGAGAATCCTTTCTTAACAGCTCCTCTTTCGATATCTGTTCTTTTAGTTTCAGTTCCTTCATAACCATATTCTGAAATTCCGTACCGATCACTCCTACCTCATCATTCCCGTAAGAATGGTAAAAAGATCTTTTTCCCCTTCCCACTCTGGCAATATCCTCTTTTAGCTTCAGCAATGGCTTTGTGATCATTCTTGCTTCTGTCACGCAAAGAATTACCGTAAATATAACAGCAGCTACCGCAACGATGAGAATGATCGTCCGCATCTGTCCTGCCTCCCGGAAAACGGAGTTCCTGGGAACTGCATGGATCAGAGTCCAGTCATCCTGAGCGGATTCCAGCGTTGTGATCAGATATTTGTTTTCCGAATTTTTCAGGATCTCTTCCAGTTTTTCCTGAAACAGCTTCTCCTGATATCCATTCTGATAAACGATCCGTTCCTGATTCTTCAGAACATAGATATCACCATCTGTGGGAAACTGGCCGATCACATTCCGCATGGTGTTTTTGTTGATCTGAAGTATCAGAAGTCCGATCTTGTCAGATGTATTCAGTTTATTCAGTATTTTTACACAGGAAATAATATTCTCCGAATTTCCCAAAACATCATAACCGTACATGATCTCTTTTCCCGCTGCTTCTTCTGCCTGATGATACCAGTCTGCGGAAGAGATTTTTTCATAATCTGCATCCAGCTCTGCCTCTGAACTTGTTTTTCCCGGCTCCTGATAATAAAATTTTCCATCATTGTCAAAAATATAAATTCCGACCAGATCCTGCAGATTATAAATATACGTACTTCCTATCGCTTCCAGGCCATACCAGCGGGAGGGCTCCATGATCCTTCCAACACCGGAATCTTTTGTCTGCAGGATTTTCTGAACTTTTTCATCTCCAAGGATCATACGTGACACGCCAGCATAAGAAGTTACCTTATCATTCAATACTTCATCGGTTGCATCCAGGATCTTTATATAGGACTGCTCATTCTTTTTTTCCAGGAGTCTTCCTGTAAAAATATATATACTGCATCCCATAAACGCTATAATGATAAGAAAAACTGCTACAAAGCTTACTGTCATCCTTCCCCGGATCGTTCGAAAATGAAATTTATTCATAACAGCTCCTTCCCTTGCCCACAGGTTTTTTTATATTTCTGCCATCTGTCCATTTAACAGGACTTTCCACCCGGAAAGCTCAAAAGGTCTTACAAACTCTGCTTTCCATTCCTGTGGCAGCTGCAGGATGATCCTCAGCTCATGTTCCTCATAATCTGCCTGCCATTTGCAGAATATCATTCCGTCGCTGCACAGAGAAGTTCCCTCTGCCCATCTCAGACCGCAGGGATGAGGCGCAAAAAGAATCTTCTTTTCCAGTTCAGACGGCTGGTCTAATCCCAGTATGTTTTTTTTCAGTAATGCTCCGGCCATTCCGTTAAATCCGTGGCATCCTGATATTGCATTGATATTTTCAAAAAATGTTCCTGAGCCGACTTTAAGTTCCTCCAGATATACCTGCTTCAGCTCCCGGATCAGTTCTTCTGTTTCTCCCAGTTCCGACAGTACGGCAAATCGTATCATTAATCCAATAAAAAGATTGGAACCTGCAATATTGGGATTTGCCGGAAATTCCGGACAGGGGCCCATAGTCTTTATAAACTGCCGGAGATAGATCCTGTCGTTTCTGTGAAAACCACTGTAGATCTCCAGACTGCGTCCACCTTCCGAAGGACAATCGTTTCGCTTCAGTTTCCCGTCTTCCACGATTGCTCCGTCTCCGCCTCCGCCAAAGATACCTGCCGTATCATCCAGCCTTTCTATGATCGCCCGCATATCCTGCGCAGCTTTTTTCCATGAAGGCTGCCCGTAGATCTCTCCCAGTCTTTCCAGAACTTTTACTGCCAGGCAATTATTTGCAATACTGATGGGTTTCAGGGCAAAATCCCGGTTTGCCAGAGACCAGTCCACAAATTCTCCCTTTTCTGTTTCTATAAGACCTGTTTTTCCCCTGAGAGATAACATTCCATTAACGAATTCTTCTATTCTGCACCGGAACTTTTCCAGAAATGCCCGGTCTCCGGAACGTTGATAGTAGTCACAAAGTTCTATGGCAAGCCAGTAAGACCAGTTTATGATTCCGGGATCTGTTTTATCTTTTTTACTTCCGGGATAAACTTCCGGAAAAAATCCCTTCCACATATTTTCTGTCAGCAGAAAATTCTCCAGGAAATCTTTTTCCGTTCCGAGGTTTCCAAACAGCTGCCATGCAGCCTCTGCTGAAAACGTAGAATCACAAAGCCAGCCGCCTCGTTCTCTCTGAGGACAGTCCATAAAAATATCCAGTGTACTGAGCCGCAAAGTACGTTTTGCGCCTTCATAGATCCGGTTCAGATCACCGTCATTTGTAAAGAAACTGCAGATGCCCGGATCCGGATAACTGTCATCCAGAACAGATGGCCATTCAAGCCGGATCTCTCCTTCTGTATGGAAAAGAAAACGGAGATATCTTACCAGCTTCGGTTCAAAGGTGATCAGATGATAACTGCCCGGTTTCAGATTATATCTTGTCACATAGGTATTGGCCTTCAGTTCGCCTTCGTAACTTAAATGATCCGTATTGATCAGATCCAGGATCGTCTCTTTTTCAACTTTGACATCAAATTCCACAAATCCCAGTTCCGAAACCGGATGTTCAAACACCGCGCTGACTATGCCTGTCTCCGGCTTTATCTGAAGATCCCGTTTCAGCCTGAAGCTTCCGCTGAAAGCTCTTTCCTCAAGTCCCCGCAATTTTTGCAGAAACTGATTTTCTTCCGGCAGCTGTTCATACCATTCCCGGTTAAAGGTTCTTGCTAATTGAAGCACAAAGCCTTCTCCTGCATTTTTTGTATCTATCATATCATAGATTCCCATAAAATGACTGATCCTGATTGAATTCAGCGTAGCATAGGGCGCTCTTCTTTCCAGAAAAGTGATCTTTTCCGAAACCTCCTGTGGTGTCTGCCAGTTCCCTTTTCCCCGGATCCAGGCATAGCTGTCCGGCTTCAGATCATACCACTCAAGGATTCCTCTGGAATGGCTCATGGTTTCCACATTTGATCTTCTGTAAGCAAGCTCCTGATATAAAAATTCTCCGTTTTTTCCTGTGGCTGCAAGAACATTCCCATTCTCATCTTCTATCTCTGCAATAAAAATTCCTTTTTCCAGTGTATTATCATTGCAGTATTTACCCATTTTATCAAACGCCGCTATTTCCACAGCAACAGAACTTTTTTCCGCTCCTCCCTCTGTCTGACTGCCCTCGATATTAAGTACATCCACTCTGCAATAATGATCTGCACATCGTGCCGGCCCACAGGCATATAATTTCCCATTCACAAATAAACGATAGCTACTTCTTGCCGCAATGGCGATCCTGATCTTTCTGTGCTCTTTGATTTCCGCATAAAATCCCAGAAACTGATTATATCTGTTCTTCAGATCCGTTCCCCACACAGGCTTTGCCTGCTTAAATATATATTCCATAAAGTTTCTCCTCCCATCAGCCTAAACTTTTCCTGATACCATCATACCAGAAGATCCTGGTCCGGATAATATGGATATTTTTCTTTTTTCCGGGGAGATTTTTATGTTTTGCTTCTTTTGGGCACACAAAAAACAGAGACCAGAATTTTGGAAACTTCTGGTCTCTGTTTTTATATTTCAGCTATCTTTGCCTTTCCGGAGCTCCTTTATAACGCTTCTTCATAAATCCCCAGAATATCCTCGCTGCCTGTTTTCCGGGGATTTACTGCAATGTTTCCGCTTTTCATGGCATCCTCTGTCATCTGGGAAAAATGCTCTCTGGTTACTCCCACGTCCGATAATTTTGCTGGAATTCCCAGCTGTTTATTCAGCTCCCGTACCGCCTGCTCCAGCATTCCTTTGGAAAATTCCTCTGCGCTTTTCTTTTCCGTGGAAATATTGTTGTAGATCTTCCGGTATTTTTCAAAGGCTGCTTCTTCATTATATTTCACAACGTAAGGGAACAGGATCCCGTTTGCAACACCGTGAGGTACATTAAAAAAAGCACTGACCGGATGGCTCATGGCATGGATATTTCCAAGTCTTGCCCAGGAAAAAGCGATTCCGGCAAACAGAGAGCCTGCCAGCATATCGGAAGCTGCTTCCGGATTGCTGCGGTCTGCCACGTAGGTGCGGATGCTCCGCCCGATCAGTTCCATTGCTTTTTCGCTCATGGCCTCGGAAAATGGGGATGCGTCCAGAGAAACGTAAGATTCCTCTGCGTGGATCAGCGCATCGATCCCGCAGGCAGCTGCCACCGAAGCCGGTGCGGAGGTGAGAAGCAACGGATCCAGAAGTGCATAAGCCGGAATCAGCTTATAGGAAAATACTGTAAGCTTGTAATTTCGTCTGTGATCGGTAATAACAGAAAAAGCCGTAACCTCTGAACCGGTTCCGGCAGTTGTAGGAATGGCGATCAGCGGGATGATCTCCCCAGAAACCTTGTCCGCACCTTCATATTCTGTGATGCTGCCGCCGTATTTTGCCACAACGCCTACGGCTTTTGCCACATCCATAGGAGAACCGCCACCAAGAGCAACAATAAAGTCCGCTCCGCTTTCCCAGAACGCTTCCGCTGCACGTTCCACAGTCTCCACCGATGGATTTCCTTCTGTATCACAGAAGGTGTTGACTGCAATACCTGCCTGTGTAAGGATTTCTTCACACTGCCCCACTACGCCAAGTCTGTTCAGTGTGGGGCCTGAAATGATAAAGCCATGTTTTCCGCCAAGCTTCCCGGCTACCCCGGGAAGCTCCTTTAATACACCTTCACCAAAAAGAATATTCTGCGGTACAGAAAATGTAAATCTTTTCATGCTGTCCGTCTCTCCGCTTATTCTGAAAGTTCTTTTACTGTCTCTTCAATGATGGCTGCCGCCTGATTGCAGTCTTCCTCTGTAATAATCAGCGGCGGCACCATACGGATGGTATGTTCTCCGATGGCAGTGATCAGGAGATGTCTGTCCAGACAGCCATGCTTTACATCCACACCGAAAATAGTATCATCAAACTCCACACCTACTAGGAGACCCTGTCCACGAACCTCTTTTAGATGAGGGATCTTTGCAAGCTTTTCCATAAAATAGGCGCCCATTTTTTCCGCATTGCCTGCCAGATCTCTGTCGAGAAGTTCACCAACCTCGGCCAATGCCGCAGCACAGGAAACCGGATGTCCGCCGAAAGTTGTTCCGTGAGAACCAGGTGTGAACGTTTTTGCCACTTCCTCTGTAGCACAGATCGCGCCGATCGGCATACCTCCTCCAAGTGCCTTTGCCATGGACACGATATCCGGTTTGATCCCGTAATGCATATAGCTCATCACTTTACCGGTTCTGCACCAGCCTGTCTGGACCTCATCAATAAGAAGGAGCATATCGTTCTCATCACAGAATTCCCGGAGTCCCTTCATAAATTCCATGGTTGCCGGATGGACACCGCCCTCGCCCTGTACAGGCTCTATCATGATAGCAATGGTATTTTCCGTGCAGGCATCCTTGAAAGCCTCAAGATCATTGTACGGTGCGTAGGAAAATCCGTAGGTCATAGGACCGAAGCCAACCTGGCATCCGTTTCCCGGCTGTCCGGTGGCGGACATGGCACCAAAGGTTCTTCCATGGAATCCCATTTTTGCAGTTACGATATGATAACGGTTCGGACCATATTTTTCGATTCCGTGTTTTCTTGCCATTTTGATCATAGCCTCATTTGCCTCTGTACCGGAGTTCTGGAAAAAGATCTTATCCATTCCGATGGTTGTGCAGACCTTTTCAGCAAGAAGAGCCTGAGGAATGGTATACGGATAGTTGAAGGTATGCATCAGTGTCTGTGCCTGGTCTACAACCGCTTTTACTACCTTCTCATTGCAGCTTCCTGCGGAGTTTACTGCGATACCTGCATAAAAATCCAGATATTTTTCGCCCTTCTCATTGTAGATATACTGGTCTTTTGCACTTTCTGCCAGAAAATCCATTCTCTCATAGGTCTCGATCATGTATTTGTTTACTTTTTCCTTGATATCCTCAAATGTCAGTCCTGTTTCTTCCAGCTTCATTTCTTTTCCTCCCCTTTTGTGATCTGTTCTGATAAGATCTGTTCCCGCGTGATCAGACCCTTCATCACCAGATATTCTTCAATCATCTTTACGCATCCTGCAATTCCGACTTTTTCACTGTTCAACGTCATATCGTAATTGACGGGATTAGTCCAGTAATTTCCTTTTGTATAATATTTATAATAGTCCGCCCTGTACTTATCTGTGTTCTCAATGGTGGCTGCTGCCACATCTGCGGATACCTTCATCCTCTGCATGGTCCGCTCCAGACAAAAGGCACGCGGCGCTTCGATATAGATACTTACCACATTTTTTCTGTCCTTTAAGACATAATCCGCGCATTTTCCGACGATCACGCAGGATTCCTGATCCGCCAGGTTTCTGATGATCTGTGACTGATACTCAAACAACCGGTCATCGGAAACAAATTTCTCATTTCTTGCAATGTACTGCCTGGATCTGGGCAGCCCTTTAAGGAATCCTGTAAATCCTCCGTTATTGCGGATACGCTCATTGATATCCAGGAAAAGCTTTTCATCCAGTCCGCTCATCTGGCTTGCCAGTGTCAGGATACGGTTTTCATAACAGTGGATCCCAAGGTCTTTTGCCAGCATGGAGGCGATTTCCTTTCCGCCGGTTCCAAAACCTCTGGCAAAGGTTACAATAAAATTTTCCATTTTATACTCCTTCCTATCCTGCCAGATAACGGCTCAAAAATTCTCTGGTACGGGCATTTTTAGGATTTTTAAACAGCTCCGCCGGAGGCGCATCCTCCACAATGTAACCCTGATCCATAAAAATCGTCCTGGTGGAAACATCTCTGGCAAATGCCATCTCATGAGTCACAATGATCATAGTAAGGCCTGTGGTCGCCAGCTCCTTCATAACATTTAAAACCTCTCCTACCATCTCCGGGTCCAGTGCTGATGTAGGTTCATCAAAAAGCAGGACCTCAGGATTCATGCAAAGCGATCTTGCAATGGCAACCCTCTGCTTCTGTCCACCGGAAAGCTGTGTTGGATTTGCATTGATAAACGGTGCCATTCCTACCTGCTTCAGATGTGTGATCGCCCTGTCAAAGGCTTCTTCCTTTGAAAGATGAAGGACTTTTCTTGTACAGAGCATACAGTTCTGAAGAACAGTCATGTTGTTAAAGAGATTAAAGGACTGAAATACCATGCCGACCTTTGACCTATAATCATTGATCTCCTTCTGCACTGCTCCGATCTCTTTTCCATGATAGCGGATCTTTCCGCTGGTCTGGGTTTCCAGCTTATTGATGCAACGAAGCAGAGTGGATTTTCCGGAACCAGAGGAACCAACGATACAGATGATCTCGCCCGGCTCCACATTGAAATCAATTTTTCGCAGTACCTCATGCTGCCCGAATGCTTTACTTAATTCCTCAACGGATATGATTGCATCACCCATTATTTTTCCCTCCTTACGGATTTTCCATATATTCCACTGCCAATGCGTAGTTCTCTGTTTTCTTCATCTTCTTTTCAAGGAATGTAAACAGACGGTTGAATACAAAACAGAGTACAAAATAGATCACTGCAATAACAAGATAAGATTCAAAATATTTATAATAATTTCCGCCTACAGTCTTTGCTGCCATAAACAGCTCCTGAACTGCGATAACATTCAGAACGGAAGTCATTTTCAGATTTGTAAGAAATGTATTTGCCATCTCAGGGATGATATTTTTGAAGGCCTGCGGAAGTACTACATAGATCATGGTCTTCATAGGTGACATTCCCATGGCCCAGGCGCCTTCCCTCTGCCCCATATCAATGGAACCGATGCCGGCTCTGACAGTTTCTGCCATGTAGGCTCCGGTGTTCAGTACCGTTACCATAACACCTGCAAACAATGGTGTAATATTCACATTTGCCTGACGGATACCATAATACAGGACCATCGCCTGAACGATCATAGGCGTGTCTCTGAAAACCTCCACATAGATCCTGCAGATTGCCTTTAAAATTTTAAAAATTCCTTTTTTCAGAATGCTGTCGCCTTCATTGATACGGATATCCTGGATGATACCGATGATATAGCCCAGCAGGAAACCAAGAATGGTTCCTGATACAGCTATATAGAGAGTCAGCCAGGTTCCTTCCAGAAACATACCGGAATATTTTTTTGCCAGAAAGATCATCCATTCCAGGGAATTGAACGGATCTGTAATTGAAAAGCCTAACATATCTCCACCTCACTTGGACTAATTCGCTGCCGGCTGCTGTGTCAGAACAGTATCCATCAACTCATCCATTTTCTCTTTATCGTTCCAGCCGATGTCATCCATGGCACCCTGCAGTTTGTCTCTCAGCTCTGTGTCATCTTTTCTTGTTGCAATGCAGACATTGACCATTTCATCATCATTTTTAAAGGTATCCTTCTCATCCAGGTTGATGATCTTCAGATCCTTGTTTGTCAGTGCTGCTGATTCTGCTGTAGGAACATCTACAACGCAGACATCTGCAACTCCGTTGGAGATTGCCATAAAGCACTCGGAGGTTGTCTCATAGTTTCCGGACTGCTCTGCACCGTCGATCTGATCCAGAAGCGGTACCCAACCGGTTCCAAGCTGTGTGGTAACCTTGCAGCCTGTTCCTGCAAGATCGGAAAGACCTTTGACATCGTCATATTTGCCGCCTGCCTTTACTACGATACAGTTATCTCTGTAATAATATGGTTCTGTAAAAGCATATGATTTTTCTCTTTCTTCCGTTTTTCCCATACCTGCGATGATACAGTCATAATCACCGGCATCCATGGAGATTCCGATGGAGGACCACTCAACCTTGTGGATCTCCAGCTTCATTCCAAGCTGCTCTGCAAGCTTCTGAGCTACTGCCACATCGTAGCCATATGCGTAATAATCACTGCCGTAAATAGGTTCTGCCTTGCTTCCGTCCGGGGTTGTATCTGTATCCTGGGTCCAGTTGAACGGTGCATATGCACATTCCATACCAACCCTTAACACATCCTTATCTGATTTGTCTGCTGCCCATGTGGAAGCTGCTGTAGATGCTAACATTGCTGCGGAAATAATACCTGTGATCACCATTTTGCCTAAAAGATTTTTTTTCATATTCGTTTCCTCCTCTTCTACATAGCTGGCACAAAACATATTTAACTGGTCGACCTGAACGTTTTCGCCTGTAAACAAAAAGGGCGCTGAAAGAAATTTTTTATTTCCTTCAACGCCTTTGTTGTTTGATAGACTTCATTATACTCAGGAGAAGCTTTTCGTCAACTTTCATTTTGCACAAATTAACTGTTTATTTTGCACAGTGTTGTGTTTGTAGGAACCTGATATTCAGGAAAACATCAGCTGTTTGATCAGGATACAGTTTACCATATCCAGATATTCCATATAGTCATCCAGCTCAAAATCTATCAGCTCCTGGATCTTATTCAGCCGGTACTGCAGGGAATTTCTGTGGATAAAAAGCTCCTTCGCCGTTTTTCCGACACTGAACCCGTTCATATAATAGGCAAGCAGGGTATCCAGAAGAAACGTTCCGTTGGCATGATCGTATTCCTCCAGCTTTCCCAGCCGTTCATTGCAGTAATTCAGGATCTCATCATGGTTGTCGTTATTGAACAGATACTGATAAATCCCCATGGCAGTTGCGCTTAAGACTTTCTTATGCTTGGGATTTGGAAGCATGTCTTTTTTGGGGATCAGACGTTTTGCCTCCTGATAGCTGGTACCGAAATCTGCAGGATTGGTGTAGATGCCGCCCAGGATACAGGTGCTTCGGATGGTTCCGTGAAACTGCGGACTGGCATCGATTTTCTGCAGAACCTTCTCCAGCTCATGTTCAATGCTTTTGTCTTTTTTTGCCTCAAAAAGAAGGACAAATTTGTTGAGAAACCGGAGGAACATGGGAGTTCCCTCCATTGCCATGACTTCCTGGTTCAGATAATTGGCATAATACTCGTAGATATGCTCATCCTGCTCCAGATTGATGCCGTACTTCCGGTCAGCCACAATGATCCCTACTCTGCAGGGTGTGGTAAAGTTGATCCCGAACTGCTGGGAGATTTTTTCGATATAGCGGTCATTAATATCGTAGCCAAACAGAAGATTGTAAAGATAATCTCCCATCCGCCTGTTCTGCATTTCATATTCCAGGATGATCTTTCCCACACTCTGGGCAATATCCACAAAAGAAGCTCCCTTCCACCGGATGTAAAACAGCGGGAGCTGAAGCGCATTGGCTTTGTCGATCATCTCCTTCGGAACGGGTTCTTTGTCATCGGTGATTGAAACCCCAAAGCCGGAAATTCCAAGCCTATACAGTTCTTCCATGGCTTTCTGTGCTTCTTCCAGGTCAAACCGGACATAGTCTACCACACACAGGGCAAAATTTCCCTGGTTCATATGTTCCTCAAAAGGCCGGGTCTGCACCATATAGGTCCATGTGACAGGTCTTGTGAGACCTTTTTCCCCAGCGATCAGCTCCACTCCGTCCAGATGCAACTCCAATATATCCTGGCAGGTGATCATATGCATCAACTCCTTATTATTGCAGTATTTCACGCACTCTCTTCCATAAACAGGCAAAAACAATACCTGATTTTCTCATCCTTCAGTTATCCTAGCAGAAATATCTGATCCCTGCAACTCACAATTCCGGAGCTTTCAGCACTAAAAATATTCAGTTTTCCAGAGACGGCTCACATTTTTCTTTCTCAGATATGTCCGTCTTTTTTCTTTCCTGCACAAGATTCCGTCCAAGCAGAGTCAGGCATACAAATGCGATCACTGCAAAAACAGCTCCGATTCCAAATACCACGTTCATCTCATAGCCTTTGCTGCTCACCAGACCGGAGATCGCCGGTGCGCCAAAGGTTGCAAATACGATGCCGAACATGACGAATCCGTAATTTTCTCCGGTGTGCTTCATTCCGAAAATAGAGCTTGTCAGAGACGGGAAGCTTCCCATGATTCCTCCGTAGCAGCCGTACATCAGAACAATGGCAACCGTTACTGCCAGGGAGCTTGATACAGCGAGAACTCCCATAGCGATCACTGCCACGATCAGCACTCCTTTGATGCAGACGATCCTGCCTGCTTTATCTGCCAGTGTTGGAAGCACCAGTCTGGCGCCAGCGTTTACAATAGAACCAAGCATCACTGCACTGACTGCCATTGCAGACGGAATTCCAAGGTCGATCTGATAGGTCTGAGATACCGGTGAAACCATAAAATACGAGGTCAATCCAAAAAACATAGTAGCAAGGAGAAGATAAAAATTCTTTGTACGCACCATTTCTGCAGATGTGTACTGTTTTATTTCCGGTTCAGCTGCTTTCTTTCCAGCGGAAGCCTGTGCATTCATCAGATTTTTTGCCGGCGCCTGGAAGAAAATTCCGCATAGTATCCAGGAAACTGTAATGGCAGTTCCAATAATAAGAAGTGTTTTCTGTACACCGGCTGTCTCCAGCAGTTTTCTGCTCAGCGGCGCCAGGAAAAATCCACAAAGTCCGTTGGCAGTTACCACAACGCCGGAAGCAAATCCGGTACGGTCCGGGAACCATCTCTGCACGGTTGCCAGGATTACCGTGTAGATCATTCCCTGTCCAAATCCCTGCATCACTCCATAGGAGAGATACATAGGAAGCGTTATGGGAACGATCAGAAATGCGGATGCCAGGATTCCTGCCGCAAAGATCCCGCCTCCGATCCATACAATCGTCTTTTCCTTAAAGCGGTTCTGCATCCTTCCGCCTACGATATTTCCGAATACAAAGGTGCTCAGTGCCAGATAAAAGCACATGGATGCCTGTCCCTGGCTCCAGCCTGCCTGCTCCATCACATAGGGCTGGTAAATAGACCATACATGAGGATAGCCTGTAAAAAAGATTGCAAAAGCCCCGAAAATCATAGTAAGCAAACGCTGTCTCTTCAACTTTCCAGTCATAATACCCTCCTTCGAACAGCAAAATCGCGTGCATTTTGTTGTGCATGCGTGCTTATTGCGTGTTTATCTTGTTTTGTGTATAATATCACACGCATTTTAATTATGCAATGTTATTTTTCTGTTTTTCCGCTTTTTCGCATTTTATCTAATTCACCGTATATTCCTTTGTATATTATTTACAATTTTCGCCTTTAGAGTGCAAAAAAGCACGCGTGTATATACGCGTGCTTTTTATTTGAAAGTTTTTTCAGTTCAGAAGTTCTGCCATAGTTTCCAGAAGCCGGGATATCTCAATCGGTTTCGCAACGTGACCGTTCATTCCTGCCGCAAATGCAGCTTTACGGTCTTCCTCAAAAGCATTGGCTGTCATGGCCACAATGGGAATCTCTGCCCTCCTGTCTTCAAGTCTGCGGATTACCTTCGTTGCCTCATATCCATCCATATGTGGCATCTGGATATCCATAAGGATCATATCATAATAATCTGCCTGATTTCTCTTCAGCATATCTATGACAATATCTCCATCACCGGCAAGCTCTGCCTCTATGCCGTAATCTTTCAGAATGGTCAGAATGATCTCTGCATTCAGTGCATTGTCTTCTGCCACCAGGATTCTTTTTCCTTTCAGCTCTTCTGCACAGGTAACTTCTGTATTTTGCATTTTTTCTTCTTCCTGTTCCTTAATTGGGGCTACAGGATGTGAAAGAACAACTGTAAATCTTGTTCCTTTGCCTTCTTCGCTTTCAACAGAAATCCTTCCATTCATCATTTCCACAAGAGATTTTACAATGGAAAGACCAAGCCCGGTTCCGATGACACCGGATTCCGAAGATGTTTTTTCTCTGGAAAAGGGTTCAAAAATATGTTCCAGATATTCCTGTTTCATACCGATGCCTGAATCTCCAATCACTGTTCGAAATGTTGCACAGCCCTCTTTTTCCGGCTCGATCTCTGTAATGGTCATCACAACTTTTCCATATTCCGGAGTATACTTCACTGCATTCCCCAATATGTTTACAAATATCTCTTTCAGTTTCAGGGGGTCACCGATTACATTCTCATGAGTGATCCTCAGATTTTTTTCGAATTTCAGATGTTTTTTCTCCAGGGTGCCTTCTGTGATGATCTTAAGATCTTCATAAAGGCTTCTGATATTGCAGTCAGATTCCTGCAGCGATTCCTTTCCGCTCTCGATTCTCGCTGTCTCCAGAACATTGTTGATGATCTCAAGAAGATAGTTACTGGACTCTTTCAGCTTATAGAGATAATTCTCCGCCAGTTCTCTGTTATCCCAGTGGCGTTTCATCAGCTCTGAAAAACCAATAATGGCATTCATAGGTGTTCTGAGATCATGAGACATATTAAAAAGAAAAGCCGTTTTTGCACGGTTTCCCTCTTCTGCCTGTTTCAGTGCATCTTTCAGCATGACCATTCTGGATACATCCAGAAATGTGGTAACAATAGCCCGTTCACCGTCCGGTGTTGTAAAGATCTGGGTTTTTGCCATTGAATGACATTCCTTCTCTGTATCTTTATTGATAATGCATTCATATTCCACATTATCATCTACATTCCGAAGTGCTTTCAGCTTGTCAATAGTGCCGGAATCCGGATAATATACTCCCCTTATGATCGGCCCCAGTTTGGACTGTACTTCTGCAATATCTGTATATCCATAGATCCTCAGTGCCTCTGCATTCATATGTATCAGCCTATGTCCCGGAAAGGTATATGCCATCAGTCCACAGTTCTGCACGTCCAGAAGATCTTTATAGTAATCTCTCTGAAGAAGATGTTCCTTACGCAGCGTATAATTCTGTTCTGCCAGCCGTTTCTCTGCCATCTTTTCTTTTTCCATCCGGACAGTCCGGGAAATATCCTGATGGAATCCTATAATACAGACTCTGTCTTTTTCCACAAAATCTCTTTTTCCGCTGCAGCGGACATACATTTCGCCACTTATCGGATGAATATAACGGTAAACGATCTCTGTACGCTCCTCTGAAAGTTTATCAGAATATTCCAGGAACATTTCCATATCATCCTGATGAATATGTGCTCTGTGGAACAGAAAACGCTCCTCCGGAGTCATATCTGCTGAAATCCCCATCAGTTCATCTGTAACAGAATCCGCATAAAAACATGGAGTCACCCCCTCTTTCTCTTCAAATTCGATCTTCCAGAATCCCAGTCTGGACTCTCTCAGAAGCTCCTCCATGTCACATCCGTCTAATAAACTCATTCTCTCCCATACCTTTCTCCCCGCCTGTTATCAGTAAAAACTGCAGCCGTTCCGTCCATGCTCTTTCACATAATAGAGAGCCTTGTCCGCATCTTTGAAAATACTTTCTCCCGGATTCTCTCTGTCTGCAAATGCTGCTCCCACACTCAGGGAAACCGGTGGAAGATCGTCCTCCGGGTTCAGAAGAAGGGCAAAAGAGCTCTTGCCTTCATCATATATCCTGAGGATCTTGTCAAAATATCTTCTGTTCAGAAGTTCTGTCAGAGCATCATTCTCAGCTTCATGCCGGATCAGTTTCTGCGTCTCCTGAATATCCCTGTACATGGTGTTATAGGTTTCTGCCAGATTCTGTAATTCCGCTGCACCGATCACAGGAAAAATTTCACCATTCTTAATACTCTGGTTGTAGCTGAGAAGAGGCTTTACTATCTCGCCAAATTCTTTTTTTATGGACTCCAGGGAAGCTTCTCTTTTTTTACCGGTTTCCTTCTCTTTAAAATAATTATCCATGTACTGCTTCTCACCTGTCATGGTATACAGCCGTACCTGGTCCGTCAGATAATCAGACCCCTCATGCATCAGTTTGGTCGCATCCTCGCAGGTAATATACTGTTCTGTCGCTGTCTTGATGGTATTGAATTCCCCCCAGCTCCACACAGCAATTCCCAGAAATACAAATGTGAGAAAAAAAGCAATCACCGTGCTCCAGGTGCTTACTTTTTCAATCCGGATCTTTTTCTTCCTTTTTCCGATCCCCCCCCGGACTTTTATCGTTACTGTTTATTTCACAGCCAGCATTTTTATGCGTTATGCACGTACATATAACATAAATTTTACTCTAATTTGTTTATTATGTCCAGTTCTTTAGTGGAAAAAGTGCGCAAAAAGACACACTGTAGTAATTTACTCGGAAAATCTTTTATTCATGGAAAAGGATCTGGGAAAAATATCGGATCTTTCCGTCATCTGTCCAACAAAGCATGTTTACCGCATCTGCCATTTTCTGGGCATTTACGCAATAGGCAGACATACAGGAATTATGTTTGTACGGACCTGCACTCATGATAAGAATGTCTGTTTTTCCTGCTTCTTTCATTTTTTCTGAAAGCTTTTCGGTAAGTTTGTTGTGAAAAAGCTTCGCCTTCTTATAATCCATAAGGCTGTCCTGGGTGGTCTGAAGCACCAGTGTTTTTTCATATTTAAGGGCACGTGCCTTCATCTCTTCCACAGTTCCGCTCTCCGGCGGACATGCAGGGTTCTTGTCATAATTACCGCAGGCATTCTCCTCACAGAAGACACGGTACTCCGGCATAAAAACCAGATTATCTGTATCCATCACCGCTGCATCGGAAAAACCCAGTGTCTTCGCTTCTTCTGTAAAATCCATGTTGATCGCTCCTCTGATTTTTTATACCATCTATAGTGCCACATTTTTATCTGCTTTACAAGATACAACACTGGAATTTCTGTGACCTTCGCTCACCAAAAACACCTCGCGGAATATTGCCAGTGAACAATAACTTACTGTTCACTCCCCATGTCATATACCTCACCCGTGAAACCGTACAGAAAATGCGGCAGATCACTCTGCCGCAAGTCTGATAAATTCTTCCATCTCTCTTGTCTTAAACTTATTCTTATGGTAAAAGATCTGCCGGTACATGGATATCTCCACATCTTCCACATGAAGAAGAGCGATACGTCCTTTCCTGATATCCCGCTCCACAGCCAGATAGGGAAGGAAGGAAAGTCCGTGATTTTTTTCCAGCATACGGATGATAAAGGCAGTGTCGCTGATCTCCAGCACCGGTGACAGGGCCTGCTTCTTAAGTGCCAGCTGCTGATCCAGGGCCTGCCGGTAATTGGCATTCCTCTCTGTGAGAAAAAAAGGCTCCTCCAGGATATCGTTAAGTTTCAGAGTTTTTCCTGCAAAGTCCGAATCTGCAGATGCCACGAACACCACGGGCTCTGCCTTCTCCATTACTTTGATCCAGTTCTGATCCCATCTTGGAGTGTCCAATATGTAAATAAGATCCAGTCCATTATGCTCCATCATCCTGATCAGCTGTTCTGGCGTATCAATCGTTACCTGAAGACTAACTTTCGGATGAAGTCTTCGATATTTGGTAAGAACAGAGGGAAGCTTGGCTGTACACAGTGACTCAATGGTTCCGATATGCAGCGGGTTCTTCAATTCCGTATCGTCGTTCATTGATTTTCGCGCTCTGTTTATGTCATATAAGATCCGGTTGGCATGATCCAGGAATTCTTTTCCTGAAGAAGTAAGCACAACACGCTTGCCGGTTCTGTCAAAAAGACGGGTTTCCAGTTCATTTTCAAGAAGACGGATCTGGACAGTGATGGCTGACTGAGAGTATCCGAGGACTTCTGCTGCCCTGGAAAAGCTCTGAAGCTGTGCTACATGTACGAATGTCTCTAGCTGACGGATTTCCATGATTTTTCACCTTTTTTCTATGAAATTATTTCAACATGATAATGAAATCTATGAATTTGCCTTATTATTATATCAATGTTACAATATAATCACGAAGACGTCAATCGTACTTTTGTGCAACTTTACTAATTTTTGCTGTCCGTGTGACAGCGACACACAATGTTACTATTCACTGGCAATATCCTGTATTAAATAGTAACTGCATACTTTCATACTCAGGAGGAAAGAATCCAAATGGAAAAGAAAAAAATCAAGATCGGGCTTGTGCCGAAGCTGATCATTGCCATTATCGTAGGTATCCTGTTCGGCCAGTTTCTTCCGGAAGGCTTCTGTCGCTTTGTTGTAACCCTTTCCGGATTTTTCAGCACATTTTTGAAATTCGTGATCCCTCTGATGATCCTTGCCTATGTAACTATGGGTATTGCAGATCTTTCACAGGGTGCAGGTAAGCTTCTTCTGATCACAGTGGCTCTGGCCTATGGTTCCACTCTGATCGCGGGATCTGCTTCTTACCTGGTATCATCCAATCTGTTCCCGCACTTTATGAGTGAAGGTGCACTGGATCAGATCGCAGCTACTGCCGACTCATCCCTGACACCGTTTTTCTCTATTACACTGGAGCCTGTCATGGATACTCTTTCTGCTGTTGCCCTTGCCTTTGTTATGGGACTCTGCCTCTCTTCCATGCGTGGAAAAGAAATGGGAAACAGCCTTTATAACGGAATGAGCGACTTTTCCAGGATCATTGACAAAGTTCTTCATACGATCATCATTCCGCTGCTTCCGCTTTATATCTGCGGAACATTTACAGATATGACGATCTCCGGAAAAACCTTTGCGATCTTAAGCATCCTCTGGAAGGTATTCCTTGTTGTTATCATCATGCACCTGATCTGCATTACCATCCAGTTCCTGGTCGCAGGTACAGTAAGCAAGAAAAATCCTTTCACTCTGATCAAAAATCAGATTCCGGGATACACCACTGCTCTGGGAACACAGTCTTCCGCAGCTACCATCCCGGTCAACCTGGAATGTGCAAAGAATGACGGCGTGTGCGAGCAGATCCGCAACTTCGTAGTACCGCTCTGTGCAAACATCCATATGGCAGGTTCCATGATCACCATCACAGCCTGTGCAACTGCAGTTTGTCTTATGAACCAGCTGCCGATCAGTCTTGGTACTGTTGTTCCGTTTATCATGACTCTTGGTGTTGCCATGGTTGCTTCCCCGGGTGCTCCTGGCGGTTCCATCATGACTGCTCTTCCATTCCTTTACATGGTATTCGGAGCTGAAGCCGGTGATCCGGACGGTGCAATCTGCGCGATCATGGTTGCCCTTTATATCACACAGGATTCCTTTGGAACAGCCTGCAATGTATCCGGTGACAATGCTATCGGCGTGATCGTTGACACAATTTATAAGAAATTTATTGTAAAAACACCACAGGAGATTTAAGTAAAATGTCTTTTATCAGTGTATTTGACGTTATGGGTCCGAACATGATCGGCCCTTCCAGTTCTCATACCGCAGGTGCTGCGCGCATTGCTTTCCTTGCTCAGAAAATGATCATGCCGCCCCTGAAAAAAGTGGAGTTCACCCTCTACGGATCTTTTGCCAGAACGTACAAGGGACACGGTACTGACCGTGCCCTTCTTGGAGGAATCATGGGCTTTTCTACTGATGATATGCGCATCCGGAATTCTTTTGACATTGCAAGAGACAGAGGTATCGACTTTTCCTTTACTCCTAATGAATCAGAAACGGATGTACATCCTAACACTGTGGATATCCATATGGTCAATGACCAGGGACAGGAAATGACTGTCCGCGGTGAATCGCTGGGTGGCGGCAAGGTTCGCATTGTTGAGATCAACCACGTAAAAGTGGATTTCACAGGCGAGTACAGCGCGATCATCGTGATCCATCAGGATACCCCCGGTGTTGTGGCCTACATCACCAGATGCTTAAGTGAACGTAACATTAACATTGCTTTTATGCGTCTTTTCCGAGAGTCCAAGGGAACTACAGCGTATACGATCGTAGAATCCGATGGTCATCTCCCTGAAGATATCGTAGAAAGCATTCACCGGAACGCCAACATCCATGATGTCATGGTTGTTCAGATGTAGGAAAAAGGAGGATGTGTTTTATGGATTTCAAAAATGCAAAGGAACTCCTTGCTCTCTGCCGGGAAAAAAATCTTCCGATTTCCGAAGTAATGCGCCAGCGTGAGATCCTGCTTGGTGAAACCACTGCTGAAATCGTGAACCAGCGCATGAACCGTGTTCTGGAGATCATGAAGGACGCTGCTTTTTCCCCCATCAAAGATCCGGTGATATCTATGGGGGGACTGATCGGCGGTGAAGCCCGAAGGCTCTGCGAATTTCATGACCAGGGAAAAAGTCTGTGCGGAAATGTCCTTGGAAAAGGTATCACCTACGCTATGGCAACTCTGGAGACTAACGCTTCCATGGGACTTATCGTTGCCTCTCCTACTGCCGGCAGTGCCGGGATCGTTCCAGGACTGATGCTTGCTCTTCAGGAGGTCTACGGCTTTTCCGATGAAAAAATCCGCCAGGCTCTTTTTAATGCAGGTGCCATCGGCTATCTTGCCATGCGCAATGCCACTGTTGCCGGTGCTGTCGGTGGATGCCAGGCTGAGGTTGGAATTGCTTCTGCCATGGCTGCTTCCGCTGCTGTAGAGCTTCTTGGCGGTACGCCCTTACAATGCACTTACGCTGCTTCCACAGTTCTTATGAACATGCTCGGACTTGTATGTGATCCCGTAGGAGGCCTGGTGGAATATCCGTGCCAGAACCGTAATGCAGCCGGAGTTTCCAATGCTCTCATCGCAGCGGAAATGTCACTGGCCGGTATCACCCAGTTTATCCCTCTGGATGAGATGATCGATACCATGTACGCCGTGGGAAAAAAGCTTCCTGCAGAGCTTCGTGAGACTGCTCTTGGCGGCTGTGCAGCCACACCATCTGCCTGTGAGAAATGTCATCTTTGCAGCTGATGAGCAGAGTATAACCCATAATAAACAGGGCCCCGACTGAAATGACTCAAACAACAAAACGGAGAATTCCTGAACTTCTTTTTTAAGGAATTCTCCGTTTTCTTTTTTATAACAGGCATTCTGATCTCACATTCGCTGTTTATTCAGATTTTTTCAATTTTATTTCGTAGTTCCAGCATTCTATGATCCAGATTTGCAATTTCTTCTGCATATTTTTTTAATTCCGCTTCAATTTCCGCATTGTCTCTTTTTTTATAATACAACTCATATTCTAACACAGACCAGTAATCCATCGCAATAGTCCGAATCTTTGATGCAGCTGTCAATGGCTGCTGTTTTTTCCGCCGCCAGTTCAGGATGTTCCGGTTCTGCTGAACTCAACTCCTGAGCCTGCTCTTTTCTGATCTTCTTTGATTTCTTTTTTGACATAGTTTTTCCGTATGTTTTAATTTTACTTTCTAACTGATCTATTGTGTACCTTTCTATCTTATATGTAACTGCAGAAGTTTGCATCAAATCAAAGTAAGACTATTGTTAATTATCTGCAAAAAATCCTTCTGAAAATCTGAATATCTCAGTTTTTCCAGAAGGATTTTTTTTACATCTTTATTATTTTACAGGAACTCCGACTGCAGTGCATCGTATCCGGTCTCACCGGTTCGGATTCGGACAGCATTTCGGATCTCGTAGCTGAATATCTTACCATCGCCCGGATCACCGGTGAATGCTGCTTTCTGAATCGCATCAATGACTTTAATCTCCCAGTCTTCTGATGATACTACGATCTCAAACTTGATCTTCGGTTTCAGAAATACATCGATCTTGGAACCACGGACATATTCTGTATAGCCACGCTGTGTTCCGCAGCCCATGATCTGGGTTACTGTAAAACCGTTTACCTGGATGTCATTTAACGCTGCTTTGACATCTTCCATTTTTTCTTCTCTTACGATTGCTTCTATTTTAATCAACATATTATAATCTCCTCTTTGACACCATCATTCACATTAACAGGAAATAGACTCTTATCAGTCAAATCCATTGAATGACGGATATGCATTCTCTCCATGCTGGGATGCGTCCAGACCAACCAGTTCTTCCTTCGGATCTACACGAAGCGGTGTAAAAATACGCACGATTCCAATACAGATCAGTGTTCCCACAATGGCAACAGCAATGGTGATCACAATACTTAAAACCTGTGCCAGAAACAGACGGTAATCTCCAAATACAAGGCCGTCCCATTTTGCAACAGAATTGATCGAAGATTTTCCGAAAAGTCCGGTTGCGATTCCACCCCAGATACCACCTATACCATGGCAGCCAAAAGCATCCAACGCATCGTCGATCTTCAGCTTCTGTTTCAGAAGGATCACTGTAAAATAGCAGATCGGGCTTACCAGAATTCCAATGATAAAGGATGCCCATACCGGCACGAATCCAGCTCCCGGTGTAATGGCTACCAGTCCGATAACAAGACCTGTGGATGCACCAACCAGTGTCGGTTTTCCCTCACGGATCACCTCAATCAGCATCCAGGTCAGCAATGCGCAGGCAGAAGAAATACTGCTTGTCATAAAGGCATGTGCTGCAAGTCCGTCTGCCTTCAGTGCACTTCCTGCGTTAAATCCAAACCAGCCAAACCACAGCATGGCTGCACCCAGGAAAACAAATGGAATATTATGGGTGCGGTAGGTTGCTTTTGCGTAGCCACGTCTCTGTTTAAGATAAATGGCCAGTACAAGTGCACTGATACCGGAACTGATATGTACTACATTTCCTCCCGCAAAATCCACTGAACCGATAGCTGCCAGAAATCCGCCGTCTCCCCAGACCATATGTGCCATAGGATAATACACGATCACAGACCAGATTGCAACAAAAAGAAACAGTGCTTTAAAACGCATTCTTCCAACAACAGCACCGGTGATCAGTGCCGGTGTGATCATGGCAAACATCATCTGGAACGCTGCAAATACCAGATGCGGAATGGTATCTGCATAAGGTCCCGGCTCCCAGCCGACACCGTTCATGGCAAACCACCGGAAATCACCGATAATCCCACCGTGGTTTCCACCAAAGGCAAGTGAATAACCAAACAATGTCCACATCACAACAGACAGACCCATGATCGCAGCACAGGCCATCATAGTATTAACAACATTTTTTCTCCGGACAAGTCCTCCGTAGAAAAATGCCAGCCCCGGTGTCATAAAGAACACAAAGGCCGTACAGATCAGCATAAAACCAGTATCTCCTGCATTCATAATCATTCCTCCTAGATTCCCTCATTTATTTCTGCAACGCAAAAAGCGCCTGGAAACTTAATTTCCAGACGCCTTTGTCATGGGAGTTATCATAGCAGATAATTTTTTTGATTTCAAGAGTTTTTCTTTAATTTTCTTATTTTCTTACAGACTTACTATGTTTTACTGATATACTTTTTTATTTTCAGCAATCTGTCTGATACATTTTTTCAGCATCTTTTACACGATCCACATTTTGATCAAACTTAAGATCAGCAGATGTGCCGGATAGAAAATATAGAAAAACCACTTGGAAAACTTCGGTGCTTTTTCAGATTTTTTTCCATTATAGAAGCAGATAATGATAATTCCTGATACTATGATTCCAATTGCTGAAAGCAGTGCATGAAGCAATGCCTGTGCAGCCGGCAAAGTTTCGGCATAAGACGCGTAATTAAACGCAGCAAAAAGCACTGCTCCGATTCCATAAGCCTGAACCATTTTCTTTCTGTTTCCCCATGCTGCATGGAACCAGATTGTAAAAACAGGTGCCAGAATCGCCCAGTCCGAATAAACGGACAGAACCAGCAGAATGAGTGTAAGCGGAATCCTCCACTTACTTACCATCATCTTATCCTGGATCACCAGGATCATGAAGCAGATAAACAGTGTAAATATCATATTCAGCTGTGAAAAATCAAATGCCATCATATAGGGAACCTGGGAGATTCCTGCAAAGATCAGAAGTCTCTCGCCATATTTTCTCCGGGAATGTGTATAGTAAAAACCTTCCACAAGGAAATAGCACATGGTGATGGCTGTGAAGTAGCCGATATCTATAAACACTTCCCACAGGATCGTGTTTTCCGGTAACAATACATTGGCGATATGGTTCAAAAGCATAGTAAAAATTGCTATGTACTTAATGGTATCCCGGGTCAGTCCCGGCTTTTCTGTTGTTGGCATGATCTTCTCCTTCTGTACAGAAAACTTCTCAGACCTTTAACATCTTCTGCACAATATAATACATTTATCTTACACTGATTTTCTGACTCATACAACTTTTTTGTTATTACTGGTCACCAAAAGGACAGTTGCCTTTTTCTTAAGGTAAGCTTATACTGTAGAAAGCGTGCTGTATTTTATATGGCAAAACTTCTCAGCAAACGTTGTAAAACAATAAATTCGGAAAGGAATTATCGATCATGATCCAGGATATCGCACCACATACCTATCACAACGAATACAAGCCTGTGGCCCCGGATAAAGGAAGCCACATCCTCGCCTATGAAGAAGGAAAGATCCTTATGAAAAAAGATGGCGAGACTATGACTCTTCCAAGCTTTGGAGAGCTGGAAGGAAAAGTTGAAAACCTATATGAGAATTATATCTATCTCTTCTCCATTGACGAAGAGCATTTTTATCTGATCCCGGATCTTGACACCAGTCTCCTTCCTGGTTATCAGTTTGAAATCACAAGAGTTCTTCGCACAGCAGAGCCTCAGTATCTGGCTTTTGCCGGAATCACCGGATATCAGCTCTTTCAGTGGTACAGCAAGCGCCGTTTCTGCGGTTGCTGCGGCAAACCGATGGTACATGATAAACATGAGCGCAAGATGATCTGCCCTGCCTGTGGAAACGGTGAATATCCAGTACTTTCTCCTGCTGTGATCGTAGGCGTTACCAATGGCGACAAGCTGATCCTTTCCAAATATGAGGGCCGAAATCACACCCGCTACGCCATGATCGCAGGTTTTGCCGAGATTGGCGAGACCATCGAGGAGACCGTTCACCGTGAAGTTATGGAAGAGATCGGCGTAAAGGTCAAAAATCTTCGCTACTACAAGAGCCAGCCATGGTCTTTTTCCGGCACTCTCCTGTTCGGCTTCTACTGTGACCTGGATGGCGACGACACCCTCACTGTAGACCACAACGAACTCTCCATGGCCTCCTGGTTCAACCGCGAGGATATCCCGGACGAGGGCGATAATATCAGCCTTACCAAGGAAATGATGATGGCGTTTAAGCATGGGAAAGACTGAAGTATCGCTTGCCTGATTCCGTAAACAATTTTTCGTAACCAATTTCACACAAAAACACCGGCCATTCATCTGTACCATGTCCTGTCCAGGCTGCCAGATCATCTCTGACATCTCAGACCCAGTACATATTTCCGATGAATGCCGGTGTTTTTATTTTCTATTTCACATACACGCCGGAGCAATCTACCTAAAACCGGTTTATTTCTCCGCTGTCAGATGCCAGATATCTCTGTTGTACTCCTCGATAGTTCTGTCTGAAGAAAAGTATCCTGCTTTTGCGATGTTTACAAGCATCTTCTCTGCCCATGCGGTTCTGTCCTCATAATCGCACAGTGCCTGATCTTTCACCTTTGCATAATCCTCGAAGTCAAGAAGAGTCATGAACCAGTCTTTGCTTACGATCTCGTGATGCAGTCTTCTTAAATGCTCCTCACTTCCGATAGCAAGAAGTTCATTTCCAATGATGAAATCTACTGCGTGGCGGATACGCTCGTCTTTGTCGTAGAAATCTTTTGCACAGTAATCTGCTTTCTCATAGTGATTGATAACCTGCTCACTGGACTCACCGAAGATATAGATGTTATCCTCGCCTACCAGCTGGCTGATCTCCACATTTGCTCCATCCATAGTTCCAAGTGTTACCGCACCGTTCAGCATGAACTTCATGTTTCCGGTTCCGCTGGCCTCTTTGGAAGCAAGGGAAATCTGCTCGGAAATATCGCAGGCCGGGATCAGCTTCTCTGCTGCACTTACGTTATAGTTTTCCACCATAACGACCTTCATGTACGGAGAAACCTCCGGATCGTTGTTGATAAGCTCCTGTAAGCACAGAATCAGGTGGATAATGTCCTTGGCGATCACATATGCAGGAGCTGCTTTTGCACCAAAGATAAAGGTTACCGGACGCTCCGGTTTCTCACCTGCTTTGATCTTCAGGTAACGATCAATGATATACAGGGCATTCAGCTGCTGACGTTTGTACTCATGAAGACGTTTGATCTGGATATCATAAACACTGTGTGTATTGATCTCCTCACCTGTGTTTGCCTTGATGAACTCGGCACATCTTTTCTTAGCATCCTGTTTGATCTTCAGGATATTTGCAAGAACATCCTGATTGCCCTTGAATCCAAGGAGCTTGTCAAGCTCGAAGGAATCTTTGCGGAAGCCGTCACCGAGCATGGAAGTGATATACTCTGTCAGCGGATGGTTGCAGTGAAGAAGCCATCTGCGGAAGGTGATTCCATTTGTCTTGTTATTAAATTTATCCGGATAAATCTCATAGAACTGATGAAGCTCTGTCTCCTTCAGGATATCTGTGTGAAGGGATGCAACACCATTGATGGAAAATCCGTAATGAATGTCCATATGTGCCATGTGGACCAGGTCGTTCTTGTCAATGATGGCAAGATTCTCCTGCGGATATTTAGCCTTGATGCGCTCATCCAGTTTACGGATGATCGGCATCAGATGTGGAACAACCTCCTCAAGATAGGAGATCGGCCATTTCTCAAGTGCCTCTGCAAGGATGGTATGGTTGGTATAGGCACATACATGAGATACGATCTCACAAGCCTCCTCAAATTCGATTCCGCGCTCTGTAAGAAGACGGATCAGCTCCGGAATTACCATACTCGGATGTGTATCATTGATCTGAATCACTGCGTAATCAGCAAGGTCATGAAGATTGCAGCCTTTTGCTGTTGCCTCATCCAGGATCAGCTGTGCTGCATTGCTAACCATGAAATACTGCTGATAAATACGAAGCTTTCTTCCTGCGTCATCGCTGTCATCCGGATACAGAAACAGTGTCAGATTGTGGAGCAGATCCTTCTTATCAAAGGAGATTCCCTCACCCACAATGCTCTCGTCTGCAATATCAATATCAAAAAGACGAAGCTTGATCGCTTTGTTCTCATAACCTGCAACATCAATATCATACAGTGTGGATTTCAGCATAAATCCCTTAAACGGTACATAGTAGGAAATTCCTGCATCTGTAAGCCAGCTCTCCGGCTCAATCCACGGGTTCGGTGTCTCAAACTGAAGATGATCTTTAAACTCCTGTTTGAAAAGTCCAAGGTGATAATTAAGGCCGATTCCTTCACCCGGAAGACCTAAGGTTGCGATGGAATCCAGGAAGCAGGCTGCCAGTCGGCCAAGTCCGCCGTTTCCAAGAGATGGTTCCGGCTCGATCTCCTCGATCATGGAAAGCTCTTTACCGTTCTCTTTAAGATATTTTGCAACTTCATCATAAACGCCCAGATTGATCAGGTTGTTGGAGAGCAGTTTACCGATGAGAAACTCTGCGGAAATATAATAAATTTTCTTTTTTCCGTCCTGATAGCCGCGACCCTTCAGCTGCTCTTTTGTCCAGGAGAGAAGTCCGTGATAGATTTCCTCGTTTGTACAATCTTTTACATTTTTGTTATATTTGTCTTCAAATACTTTGCTTAATGTTTCCATTTTTGATCTCCTTTCATGGATCTTGATGGGATGAAATATGTTTTTACAAGGTTGTTTGCTTTGTTTTTGATGATATTAGGATATCACGCATCCCCTTTCAAAAATATAACAATCCTGTCATGATATGTAAGATATTTGTCAGACTGTTTTTCCATTTTTACTGTAGCTCTGCATAGAAATGTAACCGGGACATGTGCGACTGCTGCTGGAGCTTTCTCAGATCTGTCTCATACTCTTTCTGTACTTATGCGGCGAAACCTTATTGGACTGCTGAAACTTCTTTATAAAATAACTTGTACTGTTAAATCCCACCTGCATGGCTATCTCCGTCACAGGTGCATCGGAATGTGTCAGAAAGTACTTCGCCTTCTCCATACGGAAGTCATTGATGTATTCCACCAGGGTTTTTCCCGTATACTGGCGGAAAAGTTTCATAAAATAATACTCACTGTAATTGGAAAGTCCGGAAAGCTCTGAAACGGTAAGATTCTCCTGATAGTGAAGGCTGATATGATCCAGCACTTCCTTTACTGCTGCAAGACTTTTATTCTGTTCTGTACTTACCGGGATAATATAATGCTTTGTCAGCATCTCATAAAAGAAATCAAAGAACAGCATTTTCAGCTTCACATAAAAATATGGCTTCTTCTCCGTATGACAGTCATGGATCTCCTGAAAAATTTCCCGAAGCTTCTCATAGCCGGAATCTCCTTCTTCTATATGATGACAGAATTCTGCCTTGTTTTCTATTAATGGTGATACCACACATTCCTGGCAGATATCTCCCGGCTGACCTGCAAGGAAGCCCAGGCTGAAAACTACGCTCTTATAATAAAGAGGCTTCTTAAGATCGGTTCGCATACTGTGGAGAACTCCACAGTTCACGATCAGGATGTCCCCTTTTTTCAGACGAATGCTTTCCCTGTTCAGTCTGGCAAAACCGCTGCCTTTTTCAATATACATAATCTCCATCTCACTGTGCCAGTGGTCATACAGTGCATGAAAGATCTCGCAGTTTCCCGTATAGGTTTCCACCGGCAGTTCAAAGGAACCGTGAGGACTTAATTCTTTTAGGTTATCATCCACTTCAGATACGTGAAGAGGATTTTTTTCGGATGTGTCAGTTTCTGGCATGATTTCCTCCGTGATCAATATCTGTCCAGCGGACATTTACCTTCCGCTGGATATACAAAATCCTGACATGATAATTCTGTTTGACTCTCTTAGTGTAAAGGATATTTGCAACCATGACAATATTATATTTTCCCGTTTTCTTTTTTATGACGTTACTGTTACTCCGTTCTCAGCAACACGCCTCGCAATGCACTTCCACAAACAGCAATCTTGACTTTTCCCCTTCCAACTGCTATATATAATATTTAGGATAAAATAATTTGACTTTAAAAGGAATGAAAACTGCTATGAATCCATTAAAAAAAGCTTACTGCCGGATTTTTCAGAACATCTTTAAATTCGCCCTTCCACTGCTTCCTTACCGCAATCCGAAGATCATCGGAAGTGTCAAAGGAATCCCGGAAGTTCTGGAAAAAAGAGATTATAATAATGTACTTATCATCACAGATGCAGGAATCCGAAGCCTTGGCCTTACGGAGCGTCTGGAACAGACGCTGAAGCGAAGCTGCATCTCTTATCATATCTACGACAAAACCGTTGCCAATCCGACAACTGTCAATGTAGACGAAGCTCTTCACATGTATCTGGATAATGACTGCCAGGCGATCATTGGTTTTGGCGGCGGTTCCAGTATGGACTGTGCCAAAGCCACAGCAGCCCGCATTGCCAAACCGCATCAGTCTCTTGCTCAGATGAAGGGAATCCTGAAAATCCACAAAAAGCTTCCTCTTCTCATCGCTATTCCTACAACTGCCGGGACCGGAAGTGAAACAACACTTGCAGCCGTGATCACAGATGCACAGACACGGCACAAATATGCCATCAACGATTTTCCGCTGATCCCACGCTACGCAGTCCTTGACCCGAAGGTTACCTTAAGCCTTCCACCGTTTATCACAGCTACAACCGGAATGGATGCCCTGACCCATGCAGTGGAAGCGTACATCGGAAACTCCACCACGCCAGGCACAAGAAAAAATGCCCTGGATGCTGTCAGACTGATCTTTGAAAACCTGGATACCGCCTACACAGACGGCAATAATATTGAAGCAAGACGAAATATGCTCCGCGCTTCCTATTTTGCAGGCTGCGCATTCACCAAATCTTACGTTGGATATGTCCACGCAATTGCTCATTCCCTTGGTGGAAAATATAATGTTCCACACGGACTTGCCAATGCAGTGATCCTGCCTATGGTGCTGGAAACATACGGAGAATCCATCACTCACAAGCTCCGCAACCTGGCTGTAACTGCAGGTCTCTGCGACAAACACGAGGATGATAAAACTGCTGCACAGATGTTTATTGATGCTGTAAAAGATATGAAAAAACGCTTCGGTATCGGTGAGCACATCCCTGAGATCCAGGAAACAGATATCCCGGAACTTGCTCATTATGCAGACAAAGAAGCCAATCCGCTGTACCCGGTTCCTGTGCTGATGGATGCCGGTGAACTTGAGACACTGTATTACAGACTGATGCCTCCGGCAGGCAATTGTTAAATATTTACAGCAATATTGCCAGCACCACCATTATTTCAACCTTGTTTTATATTATGAAACATATCTCTGTAAAACGGACATTGGCATAAACAGATTTTTTTGATATTTCGATACAGGATTTTCAGAAAGGACTACAATTCCATGGAAAAAGAACAGATCACCCGGCTTTTAGATAAACAACGCCAGTACTTCTACTCCGGCGCAACTTTAAATCTTGATTTTCGTATCAGCGCCCTGAAACGTCTTCGTGCCTCCATCCGAAAACACGAGCATCAGATTCACGCTGCTCTGAAAAAAGATCTTGGAAAAAGCAATTTCGAGAGCTACATGTGCGAAACCGGTCTCGTGCTTTCTGAAATCACACATATGCTGAAAAACATCCGCTCCTATGCAAAAGAACAGACCGTTCCCACTCCTCTGGCACAATTCCACTCCCGCAGTTTCCGCAAACCATCCCCATATGGCGTGGTTCTTATCATGAGTCCATGGAACTATCCGTTCCTTCTCACAATCGAGCCTCTGGTAGATGCCATCGCAGCCGGAAACACTGCCATTCTGAAACCAAGTGCCTATTCACCGGCTACAAGCGAAGTGATCCGTCTCCTGATCCACGAATGTTTTGATGAAAAATATGTTGCCACTGTCACAGGCGGACGTGCAGAAAACACTCATCTTCTCAGCCTGCATTTTGATTACATCTTCTTTACAGGAAGCCAGTCTGTAGGTAAAGAGGTCATGAGAAAGGCTTCCGAATACCTCACACCAGTCACTCTGGAGCTCGGTGGAAAAAGCCCCTGCATCGTGGATAAAACCGCTAATCTCCGCCTTGCAGCAAAACGTATCGTATTCGGCAAGTTCCTGAACTGCGGCCAGACCTGCGTAGCACCGGACTATATCTACTGTGATCCGGAGATCAAAGATGCCCTGGTTGCAGAGCTCCGCAGACAGATCAGCCGCCAGTATGGAAAAGAGCCTCTTAAGAACCGCGACTACGGAAAGATCATCAACGAAAAACATTTCGACCGCATTACCGGACTTATTGATTCCTCCAAGCTCATATGTGGTGGCAAAACAAACCGCGAAACACTTCAGATCGAGCCTACAATCATGGATCGTGTGACTTTCGATGATCCGGTCATGCAGCAGGAAATCTTCGGTCCGGTTCTTCCGGTTCTTACCTACGATTCTCTCGGAAGCGCTGTGGCAAAGATCAATTCCATGGCACATCCGCTGGCCCTCTACATCTTCACTGACGATGAAAAAACCGCCCGGGAAGTAACTTCCCGGTGCGGTTTCGGTGGTGGCTGTATCAATGATGTACTGATTCACCTTGCCACCAGCAATATGGGCTTTGGCGGCTTCGGTGAAAGCGGTATGGGATCCTATCACGGAATCGACGGATTCCGAACCTTCTCCCATTATAAGAGTATTGTAGATAAAAAGACCTGGATTGATCTGCCTATGCGGTATCAGAAGTATAGGAAGATTTATGAGAAAATGGTACGGTTGTTTATGCGGTAGATATGAAGGGATGGCGCTGCCTGATTCATCTCCAATTTCCTCCTCACCTTTTTTTATATCATCTATCACCTGGTCTCTGACTGTCAAGTAGATATTTTCTGTAATTTCTCCGAAATCTGCTCAGCACGAAAAAAAATCTGCTTTACCCTTTTTTTGGATAAAGCAGATTTTTATTACACTTTGTGATCTGTGTTCCGATTTCATCCGGAAACTTATCTGATTGCGTCCTTCATCTCTTTCACATAAGCTTTCACCTTCGGCACGCAGTCTTTGCCGTAGGCACCACAAAGCTTCACAATGGCAGATCCTACAATAGCTCCATCGGACTGGTCTGCCATTTTTTTTGCCTGCTCCGGAGTTGAGATTCCGAAGCCTACGGCACATGGGATGTCTTTCTGGGCTTTTACCAGCTTCACCATGGCTCCGATATCTGTGGTAATGCTGGTACGCATTCCTGTTACTCCAAGGGAAGATACGCAGTAAACAAAGCCTTCTGCTTCTTTGGCGATCATGGCGATTCTCTCATGGGAGGTCGGTGCGATCAGGGAGATCAGGTCAAGACCGTACTGTTTGCACACAACGTCGAACTCTCCTTTTTCCTCAAAAGGAACATCCGGAAGGATCAGTCCGTCCATTCCAACTTCTGCTGCACGCTTGATGAAACGCTCTGTTCCGTAGGAAAATACTACGTTTGCGTAGGTCATGAATACCATTGGGATTTTTGTGTTTTTACGGATTTTTTCTACCATTGCAAAAACTTTATCTGTTGTCACGCCGCCTGCAAGTGCGCGGACATTGGCCTCCTGGATCACAGGCCCTTCTGCTGTGGGATCAGAGAACGGGATTCCAAGCTCGATCAGATCTGCTCCGGCTTCCTCCATTGCATAAACCAGCTGTTCTGTTATCTCCAGAGACGGATCTCCGCAGGTTAAAAAAGGAATAAATGCTTTTCCGTTTGCAAATGCTTCTGTAATTCTCTTATTCATGAATATCCTCCCCTCTGTAGCGGGCGATCGCCGCACAGTCCTTATCTCCACGTCCCGAAATGGTAACTACCATGATCTTGTCCTTTCCAAGTGTCGGTGCGATCTTTTTCGCATAGGCCACTGCGTGAGCACTTTCGATCGCAGGGATGATTCCTTCTGTTCTGGAAAGATACTCAAAAGCATCCACTGCCTCGTCGTCTGTTACAGGCACGTATTCTGCTCTTCCGATATCATAAAGGTGTGCATGCTCCGGACCTACACCCGGGTAATCAAGACCTGCGGAGATGGAGTATACCGGTGCAATCTGTCCGTACTCATCCTGGCAGAAATAGGATTTCATGCCGTGAAAGATTCCAAGACGGCCGGTTGCGATGGTTGCTGCCGTCTCTGCTGTATTCACGCCACGTCCTGCTGCCTCACAGCCAATAAGACGGACATCTTTATCCTCAATAAAATTGTAGAAAGTTCCGATAGCATTGGAACCGCCACCTACGCAGGCAAGTACAACATCCGGAAGTCTGCCTTCTTTTTCCAGCATCTGTTCCTTGATTTCCTTAGAGATTACTGCCTGGAAATCACGGACAATGGTCGGGAACGGATGCGGTCCCATAACAGAACCCAGTACGTAATGGGTATCTGCGATACGGTTTGTCCACTCACGCATGGTCTCGGAAACGGCATCTTTTAAAGTTGCAGTTCCACTTGTAACTGCATGGACTTTTGCTCCGAGAAGACGCATTTTGTAAACATTCAGGGCCTGACGTTCCGTGTCTTCTTTTCCCATGAAAACCTCACATTCCATACCCATTAAAGCTGCTGCTGTTGCGGTTGCAACACCATGCTGGCCGGCTCCTGTCTCTGCGATGACACGCGTCTTGCCCATTTTTTTTGCAAGAAGTACCTGTCCCAGAACGTTATTGATCTTGTGAGCTCCTGTGTGGTTTAAGTCTTCTCTTTTCAGATAGATCTTTGCTCCGCCAAGGTCTTCTGTCATATGCGCCGCATAGTAAAGACGGGATGGTCTTCCTGCATATTCATTGAGAAGCTCTGTGAGCTCACGGTTAAATTCCGGGTCGTTTTTGTAGTGGTTGTATGCTTCCTCAAGCTCCAGAACGGCGTTCATCAGTGTTTCCGGGATGTACTGTCCGCCATGGATGCCGAATCTTCCTTTTGACATGTTATATTTCCTCCTTTATGTTCCTCATGATCTGTACCGCTTTTAATATTTTATCCGGGTCTTTGTGACCGTCGATTTCCACGCTGCTGCTTAGATCTACTGCCCAGGGATGAAGCAGATGTATGGCTGTTTCCAGATTGTCACAACCCAGACCTCCGGCCAGAAACCAGGGACGTTTGATCGCCGGTACCAGACTCCAGTCGAAAGTTTCTCCTGTTCCTCCTGCACCCTGATCCAGAAGAATATAGTCTGCTTCCGAAAGGATTGCTTTCTTTATATCTGCTTCTGTTTTTATGGAAAAAGCCTTTATCAGAAGCTGGTCTGTCATGGTCTTAAGCTGTCTTATATAATTCTCGTCTTCCTGTCCGTGAAGCTGTGCCAGTGCAATGATTCCTTCGTTTAAAAGCTGTGCGGGAAGCTCCACCGGTGCATTGACGAATACGCCTACCGGCAAAATATTCTCATTCAGCTGTTTACGAAGCTTCCGAAGCTGCTCCACTGTGACATTTCTCCGGCTTTTGGGAAATTCTACAATGAATCCGCAGAAGTCCGGTTTGGCCTGGTTCACTGCCTGGATGTCTTCCGGGCGGGTGAGACCGCAGATCTTGATTCTGGTTCTGCTCCCATGTTTCAACTGTTGTTCTCTCATATTCAGCCAATCCTGCCCTTTCTGTCTGACCCTGCACCTTCCTGTTTCGTTACTGTTTGCTGCTGGTCAGCTCTGTTACTTATTTGCTCTATTCTTTCGTTTGACCTTTATACAAGTGCTCCGCCATTCAGCTTTTCCAGTGCCGCTTTCTTATCCGCGCTTCGCATCAGGGTCTCACCGATCAGGACTGCCCCTACCCGGTTTCTTTCCAGAATAGCGATATCTCCTGCGTTTTTGATTCCGCTTTCTGAAACGAACACTACATTATCCGGTGCCAGATTTCTCAGACGGATGCTGTTATTCATATCAACATTAAAGGTTTTCAGGTCACGGTTATTGACTCCGACGATCTTTGCACCTGCTTTTAATGCTCTTGCTACTTCTTCCTCGTCGTGGGCTTCCAACAGTGCATCCATTCCCAGAGCTTCTGCCAGCTCCCTGTATTCCAGGAGTTCCTGATCATTTAAGATGGCGCAGATCAGAAGCACTGCCGATGCGCCGAATGCTTTTGCCTGATAAATCATATACTTATCCACCGTAAAATCCTTTCGGAGTACCGGGATATCCACCGTTTCTGTGATCTCACGGAGATACGTATCACTTCCCATGAAATAAAAAGGCTCTGTCAGGCAGGAAATTGCTGCTGCGCCTGACACTTCATATTCCTTTGCGATCTCAAGATAGGGAAAATCCGGTGCTATCAGCCCCTTTGATGGGGACGCTTTTTTTACCTCGCAGATGTAGGACATGCCCGGCTTTTTCAATGCTTCCAGAAAGGACGGCTGCTGTGGCGCTTTTTCTGCCAGGGTTTTCAGCTGATCCAGGGGAAACTGAAGCTTTTCCTTCCGGATACGTTCTCTTGTTTTTTCTGCGATTTCTTCCAGAATGTTTTTTTTACTCATTCTTTGTTTCTCTCCTGACGCTATTATCTTTAAATCTCGTTACTTAATTTGATGAATTCCTCAAGTTTAGCTGCAGCAGCACCACTGTCGATCAGGTTTTCAGCCATCTTCACGCCATCTTCTATAGTCTTCGCCTTTCCTGCGATATAAAGTGCTGCACCTGCGTTCATGCACACAGCCTGACGCTTCGCTCCTTTTTCAGTTCCGTTTACAATAGCTTTTGTAATCTCTGCGTTCTCTGCCGGTGTGCCGCCTGCCAGTTCTTCTTTGCTGCAGCGTGTGTAGCCGAACTGCTCCGGTGTGATCTCATAGGACTGGAACCATCCGTCCTTGATCTCGCATACAGAAGTCGGTGCACTCATGGAAATCTCATCCAGCTTATCCTGTCCGAAAACTACCATTCCGCGATTAACGCCAAGTTTCATCATAACCTGTGCAAGCGGCTCTACCAGAGACTGATCAAAGACTCCCATCAGCTCCATATTTGCGCCAGCCGGGTTGCTTAATGGTCCGAGAATGTTAAATACAGTACGGATTCCAAGCTCTTTACGAATCGGTGCCACATATTTCATCGCAATGTGATAATTCTGTGCGAAAAGGAAGCAGATATTGATCTTTTTCAGGAGCTCTGCACTCTTTTCCGGCGGAATGGTGATCTTTACGCCAAGTGCTTCCAGAACATCCGCTGCGCCGCTCTTGGAGGATGCTGCACGGTTTCCGTGTTTTGCTACCGGAACGCCGCCTGCTGCGATCACAAGAGAAGATGTTGTGGAAATGTTAAAGGAGTTTGCTCCGTCACCACCGGTTCCTACGATCTCCAGAACATCCATATCATGGAGAAGCTTGATACAGTGTGCTCTCATACCTGCTGCAGATGCAGTGATTTCATCAATAGTCTCTCCTTTCAGAGAAAGTGCAGTAAGGTAGGATGCCATCTGTACCGGTGTTGCCGCACCGTCCATGATCTCATTCATTACGGCTTCTGCTTCGTCATATATAAGATTTTCTTTTTTTGAAAGTTTAATGATTGCTTCTTTGATCATTTTTGTTTCCTCCTGTTCTGTAACGATTCTGTCTTTTATGGATTGCCGTTCTCTGTCTTATCTTTCTCTGACAACTTTTATAAAGTTCTCGATCATTGTTTTTCCATCTGGTGTCATAACTGATTCCGGATGGAACTGTAATCCGAAGATCGGATATTCTTTATGTTCCAGTGCCATGACCTCGCCATCCTCAGACTCTGCCGTGACAATGAGCTCTTCTGGTAAGGTATCCCGGATTGCTGCCAGTGAGTGATATCTGGCTGCCGGAAAAGTTTCCGGAAGTCCTTCAAACATCCGGCTCTTTCCAACTTTATGTATTTCTTTCTGCTTTCCATGCATCAGCTCTTTTGCATAGGATACTGTCCCTCCAAAGGCTTCACAGATGGACTGATGTCCAAGGCAGATACCCAGGACCGGCAGCTTGTCTTTGAAATATTTTATGGATTCAATACAGATTCCTGCATCCTCCGGTCTTCCCGGACCAGGGGAAAGGATCAGTGCTTCCGGCTTCATGGCCTCCAGCTCTTTGATGGTCACTTCATCGTTTCTTACTACCTTGATATCCGGCTCCACAGAACCGATCAGCTGGTAAACATTATAGGAAAAGCTATCATAATTATCGATCAGTACTATCATTCCAGTCCCTCCTGTGCAGTTTCAATTGCCTGTACAACGGCTCTTGCCTTATTGCAGCATTCCTGAAATTCACTTTCCGGAACACTGTCTGCCACGATTCCGGCCCCTGACCGGATGCAGATCTCACCGTTCTTTTTATAAACCAGACGGATGGCAATACATGTATCAAGGTTTCCGGCAAAATCCAGATATCCGATAGCTCCGCCGTAAATGCCTCGCTTGCTCTGTTCCAGTTCCTGGATGATCTGGCAGGCACGGAATTTCGGTGCTCCGGAAAGTGTTCCTGCCGGAAGAATGGCATCTACTCCATCTACAGCATCTTTATCGTCCCGGATCTGACCAGTGACTGTGGAACCGATATGCATAACATGGGAAAAACGCTCAATGCACATATATTTTTCTACGTTCACGGTACCGATCTTACTGATCTTTCCGATATCATTTCGACCAAGATCCACCAGCATGTTGTGCTCCGCACGTTCCTTCTCATCAGCCAGGAGTCCTTTTTCCAGTGCCAGGTCTTCTTCTTTTGTCTTGCCTCTTGGTCTTGTTCCTGCAAGCGGGAAGGTACTTAATTCTGTTCCTGCAAGCCTGGCAAGCGTTTCCGGGGAAGCTCCTGCAATCTCAATATCATCACTGGAAAAATAAAACATATACGGTGAAGGATTGGTAGCCCTGAGAACACGGTATGTATCAAAAAGACTTCCCTCCGCTTTCGCTCTCATCGGATTGGAGAGCACCACCTGGAAAATATCTCCTTCGTGGATGTAATGTTTCGCTTTCTCAACCATCTCACAATATTTTGCTTTCGGAAACTGGGGGTCAATGGAAGATTTCAGCTTCAGTGACGGAAATTCATCCTGCTTTCCATTGCGGATCAGATCTGCCATCTCTTTTAATTTCGCTTCCGCTTTCTGGTAGGAGTTTTCCAGATCATCTGTCATCACTCCTGTAATGAGAAGCACCTTTTGTCTGTAATGGTCAAATGCAATTACCTGGTCAAAAAGCATCAGGTCCATATCACGGAAATCCTGTTCTGTCTCATCTGTAAGATTCAGCTTCGGCTCGCTGTACTTGATGTAGTCGTATGAAAAATATCCTACCAGACCGCCGGTGAAAGTAGGCATATCCTCCAACACCGGGCTTTTATATTCTTTCAGGATCTTTCGGATGGCATCTCCCGGATGCTTCACCTGCTGTACGGTTTTCTCTTCAGTTCCGTCCTCGTGGATCTTTCGGATCTGAAGCTTTCCATCTGTACAGGTAATTTCCATGGACGGTTCATATCCCAGGAAGGAATACCGTCCCCATACCTCTGTCTGGCTGGCACTTTCCAGAAGATAACAATGTCTGCTGGCTGTGCGTAAGGTCCGCATCACTTCTACCGGTGTGTAGCGGTCGGAATACAGTTCTCTGCATACGGGGATGCGCCGGTATTCGCCTGACTGTGCAATAGTTTTAAGTTGTTCTAATGTTGGATACATATACAGGCCCTCCTGAGTTCTTATCATCTCAACTGCCGGAAGGAAACAGAACATAACGGAAAATTTACATACAAAAATCGCCCGTCTCCGGCAGAATCCAGTTCTGCCAGGGACGAGCGTCAAATTCAAAATCACCCGCGGTGCCACCCTGATTCACGGTTCGATCCGTGCACTTGGCGGAATACCTTCATATTCCCGGCAACTGACGTATGCCTTCACGTCACAGAATACTCGGTATCTACAACACCTTTCCCTGTGCCCTCAGCGGTCCATTTGATAAACTGCCTCTCAATCCGGCTCTCACCCTCCCGGACTCTCTGTGCGCGCATGAATATCTTTATCTCCGCTTCAACGGTTTAATGGTTTACTTGATTAAATTTTTTATATAAAATAGCATAGCTTTTCTGATATGTCAATACAAAAGTTGAAAAAAATATCATTTTGTTCTATAATTATGTTAGTAGATTTGTCATAAAAATCACAAAAGAAAGGAGCCCTATCGTAAAAATACTATGGCTGAAAATAACAAAAACACCTGGCTGGACACACCTGATCCACAGGTTTTTATCAAAAATTCCGCAAGATTCAATGATCTGATGATGATGTACCGCTGTACTGTCCGTGAGGTACGCACCAAACTGGAAGTCCTCAACGACGAATTCTCACTGGAATATAAACGTAACCCGATCTCCTTCATCAAGACAAGGATCAAAAAACCGGAAAGTATTTACAAAAAGCTCAAAAAACTCGGCTATGAGTTTACTGCGGAGAATATTCAGAATCAGCTGAATGATGTGGCCGGCATCCGTGTTGTCTGTGCCTTTATCGATGATATCTACACCATTGCAGACCTGATCACCAAACAGGATGACATTACCGTCATTCAGGTAAAGGACTATATCAAAAATCCAAAACCAAACGGCTACCGCAGCTATCACATGATCGTGGAGATTCCTGTGTTCTTCTCCAAGGGAAAAACTCCCATGCGTGCGGAAATCCAGATCCGTACCAATGGAATGGATTTCTGGGCTACTCTGGAACATCAGCTGCGTTACAAACAGAATATCGAAGAAATGGACGGTTATGAGGAAGTCAGCAATGAGCTGCTGAACTGCGCCCGCGCTGTGATCGATATGGATAACGAAATGCAGCGGATCAAAAACAAGATCGGACAGTTCCATGATATTTAAAACAGGTGAGGCTATTACAGCCTCACCTGTTCTTTCTCACTGTTTTTTACCCTAAATGCCCGCGGTGTCATGTGATAATGTTCCTTAAACACCCGATGAAAATAACTGTTATTTTCATAGCCTACGGCTGCAATGATATCGCTGACAGGCAGATCTGTTTCACACATCAGCTCTACAGCTTTATTCAATCTCTTTCTCTGAAGTAGCTCCTTGAAATTAAACCCTGTCGTTTTCTTGATCATTTTGCTTAAAACATGCATAGGCAGGTGAAGTCGGCTGCACAGCTCAGTCAAGGTAGCAGTCCGATATTTCTGCTCAATGTAATCCAGCGTTGTCATGGAGATCATATTTTCATACTGATTGGGAAGTCTCATCTCTACATACTGCACAGATTCCACCAGATACATAAAGATCAGGCCCATTGTGGTCTGATTGATCCGTTCCCGGTTCTCCTCACCATTTACAAGGGAATAGATGATGTTTTCAAGAAGATTCTGGATCTGCAGCACCTCTGCAACTTTAAAGTGCAGATACTCTCCTCTCTCCTCATCCTGGCGGAGAACATTCACCAGAAAATCTGCCAGCATATTGTCATTGCCTGTCATGGAATAGGCTACGTCAAAAAACTCCGGAAGCACCATAAAATTGATTGCAATATCATTCTGACCCGCTTTCAGGATCTCATGCTTCGTAAGCTGATTGAGAAAAAGCAGCTCACCTTTATTCACTACGACCCTTTTTCCATCGATGATATTAGTGAGGGAGCCCTCGCACACATACAGCACCTCCACAAAATTATGCCTGTGCGCCGGAAAATATACGAACCGGGTGTGAGTACGCACTGCAATCAGTCTGCCTTCCTTGAGCATCTTGCGACTGTCCACAGTAAAATCCCGGCCGGATGTATAGAGATCTTTGTCTACCTCTGCCTCTCCGTCCAGGATTCTCCTCTCTTCATCTGTAATTTTTCTCAGCTGATCCAGTAATGCCTGCTGCATGTATTTTGCTCCTTCATCTGTTCATGGTTTTCTGTTCTGCTGTCCTCATTTTAACACTGCAGCCATAAGAGTACAACCAGAATCAGAAGGCTGAGATTTTTTCGGAAACCTTCTATACACGAAATCCAAATATACGAAACAAGGCGGAGTCCGAAGACTCCGCCTGTTCTGAAAGGATTTATCATATGATTATACAGTCAATCTGAGGATTGATTAGTACAGTTTAGCCATCTCCTCGATGTTGCTTGTATCGAATTTCAGAGGTGCGCCAAGAACAACTTCTGTACCGCCGTCATCAGCATCTGTTACTGTGTAGTCACCAAGGTCACCAGCTGTGAACTTGTCATCTTTAGCACCTGTGATGTCACCGTTGATCAGAGAGATTGTTGTGTAAGCACTGAGTTTTCCAAGGCCCTGCATATCCCACAGATAGAAGTATGGGCAGGAATGAGAATCATCATCACCTGTGTACTCCTGCATCTCAGATGGAAGTCCAAGTCCTGTCAGCTTGCAGGAAGATCCGTTATCCTGAAGATATTTAGCTGCTGCTGCGATACCAACTGTTGTAGGTGCGCAGATAACTTTCAGATCTTTGTAGTTCTGAAGAAGAGCTGCTGTCTGGTCTGTGGATTTCTGCGGCTCATCATCACCGTATACAACGTCTACAAGCTCAAGCTTGCTGTATTTGTCATCGCCTTCCATGATGGTCTTCATTGCATCGATCCATGCATTCTGGTTAGCGGACTGAGATGTAGCGGAAAGGATAGCGAACTGTCCCTCACCACCGGAAATATCAAGAACTGCATCCATAAGTGCCTGAGCAACTTCTTTTGTACCAGCCTGGTTTACGAAAATCTCACGGCTGTCTTTGTTCGGAGCGGAGTCGAAGGAAGATACTTTGATTCCCTCATCCATAGCTTCCTCAAGCTTAGCCTGAAGAGCGTTAACATCGTTAGCGGAAATACAGATTGCATCAAAGTCCTGGGAAATCAGGTTGTCAAGAACCTTGATCTGTGCATCAGCTGTAGCTGTCTCAGGATAAACGACCTGAACTTCGCCGCCTTCAGCCTCTACTGTCTCCTGGAAAGATTTAGCTGCGATCTCGAAGAATGCGTTGCCGGCTGCTTTACCAACCAGAGCGATCTTTTTGCCTTCTGCGGAATTTCCAGCTGCTTCTGTCTTAGTATCTTCGGATTTGTCATCTGCTGCGAGAACCGGGCAAACTGTACCAAGAACCATTGCTCCACAAAGGATTGCGCTAATTACCTTTTTTTTCATTGTTGTTCCTCCCTATAAAAATATAATTTTTTTATATGCTGCTGCCTCCGCTACACCACTGGAGGCAGCTAACAATCGTATTGGGTTTCAAAAGTAATATTTAGTTTTTCTTCATTGCTACTGCTTTTTTCACATCGCCGATGATATTCGGGAGAGCTACTGCTGCTACCAGAAGTACACCGATGATGAGAAGGATTACCTGTGCATTTACGTTCTTCTGTCCAAGACCAACTCGTAAACATACGATGATGAATGCGGAAATGATACCGCCGGCCAGATTACCTTTACCACCTGTGGAGGAGATACCTCCGAATACTGCCATTGCGATGGCATCCATCTCAAATCCGTTACCTGTTGTTGTGTTTGCACCGTAAGAAGATGATACCAGGAACAGTGCACAAAGTCCGGACATAAGTCCCATAATTGTGTAGATGATGAAACGGATCTTCTCTACATGAACGCCTGCATAATAAGCTGCCACACGGTTTGTTCCGATTGCATAGGTACGACGTCCGAATGTGCTCTTTCCAAGGAAAATTGCGAAGATCACACCAAGGATCAGTACCAGGAAAAGAATGTATGGAACATTTCCTACTTTTCCACCGATAGCACGGAAACCGTCTGTGTTTGTGATCGCGATACTTCCGCCGGCTCCAAGTGTTACCTCAGCAATACCACGGAAGATGATCTGTGTTGCCAGTGTTACGATCATTGGAGGAAGCTCTTTGAAGCGGGTAAGGATAAATCCGTTAACCGCACCGCAGAGGCCGCCAACAACCAGTGCTGTAAGTGCTACTACAATAAACGGAGCGTTTGTGTTGCAGACCATGCAGCTTAATGTTGCGGAGAGACACACGATCGCACCTACTGAAATATCAATTTCGCCTAATACCAGGATGTACGCCATCGGGAACATCATGAATACCTCTGCAAGATAAACCGGCATCTGACGAAGGACACTCTTCAGATTATAAAACTCAGAAAATGATGCGCAGAAAATATTTACCAGGATAAAGAGAACGACCAGGATGCCTTCCCAACTGAATATGATGTGTTTCATCGGATTTTCCGGCACATTGTTAATACTTCTTCCAGATTTTCCAGCCATGATTTACATCTCCCTTCCCTTTAATGCGTTTTTGTCTGCGATTCTCTGCAGGATAACATTGATCACAACTACTACCAGGATGATAACACCCTTGATCATATTCTGCCACAGGGAACTGATACCTACAAGCGGAAGAGCTTTTGCGATCGTTGCAAGGATAATGGAACCAAGGAACGCACCAACTACTGTTCCACGTCCACCGCTCATGCTTACACCACCGATAACACAGGCTGCGATAACATCCATCTCACCGCCGTACTGCATATCAGGCATTGCAGAAGCATAAACAGATACCTGAAGTGCTCCGCCAAGACCTGCGAGGAATCCCATGATCACATATACAAGAAGGTTGATATTCTTTGCATTGATACCGGAAACCTGTGCTGCACTTGCATTACTTCCTACTGCATAGATTCTTCGTCCTGTTCTTGTCCATTTCATAAAGAAGAAGAATACTACATAGCATACGATAATTACCCAGATAACCTTGTTGATTCCAAGGAAGCTGGTTGTTGCAAAATTTTTAAACTCACCAAGAGCTGCGGCACTTGCCCACTCACCACCGTGAGAAACAAGATAACCCATTGCTCTGTAGATGTACATAAAGCCCATGGTTGCAATGATTGGCGGTACGTTTGCTCTTGAGATCACAAGGCCTACAACAAGTCCGCAGGCAATACCGATTGCCATTGCAATGATGAAAGCAAGTAATGTACTTGTGATATGTCCGTATTTCAGGAGCATACCAATGGACATACCGGAAAGTGCCAGGGTTGACATGATGGAAATATCGATTCCGCCTACCAGCATGACACACAGCATACCAAGTGACATTACCATTGTTACTGCATTATTTTTCAGCATCTCCATGAGTGACTTCGGCGTAAGGAATGACGGGCTGATCGCTGTGACAACTGCAAACAGCACGATTACGATAATTGCCAGCAGAGCCTCTCGGGAGCCTGTAATCTTCTTGATGACAGATTTCTTTTCCATTATTTAGTCCCCTTTCCAGTGCTCTTTTCCATGGACAGCTCAAGGATACCCTCCTGTGTTGCCTCTCCTCTGTTCAGTTCACCTGTCTTACGGCCGTTACACATAACGATGATACGGTCTGCCATACCCAGGATCTCCGGCATCTCGGAGGAGATCAGGATGATCGCATAGCCTTTCTTTGCCAGATCTCCCATGATCGCATAAATCTCGGCTTTCGCACCAACGTCAACACCCTTTGTCGGCTCATCCATGATAACGACCTTCATTTCCTGAGCAAGCGCCTTGGCAACAACAACCTTCTGCTGGTTACCACCTGACAGGGAGCTTGCCGGCTGGAAGATATCAACTGCCTTGGTATCTACTTCCTCAAGAAGCTTCTTGGAAAGCTCTCTTTCTGCCTTCTCATCATTGAATCCGGATTTTGCATATTTGCTGATGATCGGAAGTGTTACGTTTCTTCCAAGTCCCCAGCTCATGACCAGACCCTGCTTCTGTCTGTCCTCTGGAAGAAGGATGATACCTTTTTCCATTGCTTCGGAAGGAGTCTTGATATAAACCTCTTTTCCCTCAAGGAAAACCTTTCCTTCGTCCGGACGGGTGATTCCGCTGACAGCTTCCATAACCTCTGTACGTCCTGCACCAACCAGACCGGTAAGACCTACGATCTCGCCTGCACGTACATTGAAGGAAACATCCTTGAAAAATCCTGTTCTGGAAAGATGTTCAATACGAAGCATCTCATCTCCCAGCTCAACCTCCGGCTTCGGGAACAGATCATTGATCTCACGTCCAACCATTGCTTTGATCAGATCTGCGTTTGTGATTCCGTTTACATCGTAGGTTCCGATATACTGTGAATCACGGAATACGGTAACTCTGGAAGCCAGACGGTACATATCCTCAAAACGATGGGAAATAAAAATAATGGAAACGCCATTCTCTTTCAGCTTATCAACCAGTGTATAAAGCTTCTCAGACTCGTTTCTGGTAAGTGCTGCTGTCGGCTCATCCAGAATGATGATCTTTGCATTTGTGGAAAGTGCCTTGGCGATCTCAACCATCTGCTGCTGTGCAACGGAAAGTGTACCCATCTCTGCTGTTGCATCGAAATCTGCATCCAGCTCACCTAAGTACTTGTTCGCCTCCTGGTTCATCTCTTTCCACTGGATCATATGATGTTTGATGATCTCATGACCCATAAAAATATTTTCTGCAACTGTAAGGTGCGGATATGATGTCGGATGCTGATATACGGCTGCAATACCTGCCTCCTGGGCATCCTTCGGACCTTTGAAGTCAACCTTCTGTCCATTCAGGAACATCTCACCCTCTTCTGCTTTATGTACTCCGGTAATAACCTTGATAAACGTAGATTTACCAGCACCATTCTCACCCATCAGCGCGTGAACCTCGCCAGGCTTGAGCTGGAACTGTACATTATTCAGAGCTTTGACACCGGGGAATATCTTCGTAATACCTTTTAATTCAAGAACATATTCTGACACGGCTCTTTCTCCTCCCTTTCCTTTAATCTGATTATATTCTATCATCCGGCCCGCAGGTTGATAATGGGAATATTTTTGGATAAGGGTAAAATATTCTTCTTTTCCCTGTAAAATATTACCCATAAACCATTGCCCTATTCTCGTATTTCTATATACTTTATGCTATAATAGTAACGCTGACGTTACAATTTTCTGTGAATATAAACAGAACTTTAAACGTCCGATTTACAAAGCTATGAAGCTATGCTCGATTGGAGAATTGTATATGAAATTACTGATCGTTGATGACGAAGAACTTACGCGTACCGGATTGACCTCATCTATTGACTGGGATTCTCTGGGAATTACCGAGATCCTTCAGGCAGACGATGGTGTGAATGGACTGGAAATGGCCAGACTGTATAAACCTGAGATCATTCTCTGCGATGTGCGGATGCCGCGGATGACAGGCATTGCCATGCTGGAACGACTGGAGAAATTCCTGCCGGACAGTATCCCTATCTTTATGAGCGGATATTCTGACAAAGAGTATCTGAAAGCTGCCATCAAATTAAAAGCCGTCAATTACATCGAAAAACCTCTGCATCCCGAAGAAGTACGGGCAGCAGTTCTTGAAGCAGAGACTCTTTACAAGCAAAAGCTCCGCTCCCATCGTGGCGAAGCGATCCATTCCCAGGAAATCGCTACCCGGCTGGCACAGCAGCTGACGCTTCCCCCTTCCGGCAGCACCAGGATCGCAGATCTCTGTCTGGAGCTGGAACAGCCGGAGCTTCTTGAACCCGGTATGAATTTTACTTCTGTAATTGTGAAGCTTAATGAATCTGTGGAAGCCTCCGGCATTTTCCTTGAAGATCTCCAGAACGACATTTCCCGTTTTCTGGAACATTATCATCTGAAATGTCTTTTTGTGGAAAAAAGAGTTCAGTATCTGGTTCACCATATATATGGAACAAATACTCTTTCACCGGCAACACTTTCCGCAGTAGGAAGCTATATTTCCAGACAGTATGACAGCTGCGGAAAGCATCTGATCGCAGCCGGAAATACCGTAACAGATATTTCCAGGGTTTATCAGTCCTATGCCTCCGCCGTGATTCTTCTGCAGAACTGCTTTTTCTTTCCGGAAAAAACATTTCTCACAGAAAATATCATAACCCAGCTACCTTCAAAAGGGCCGGTTCCGGACTCCCTGCAGTCACCGGAAAATACCTTTTCCAACTATCTCCTGGCCGGCGAGGAAGAACACTGTGCTCAGTTTCTTGAAGAGCTTTTCCGGTATTACAGCTGCAATCACACATTTATTCCTAATCAGATCCGTGATCTTTATTACCAGCTGTTTAATGCACTTTCAGCTTCCCGTAAAAAAATCAGGTAGGATCGGAGCTTCATGAAAAACAGGATCTGATCGTGGATACTCTGAACAACGCCTTTACCTACGAAGAACTTCATAAAGCTCTGAAAGAAAAAACTGCCCGGTATTTCGAAGATGCCAAAAATTCCCAGCCGGAAAATTCCACTATCTTTATGATCAAGGATTACATCAGCCGGAACTACATGAACGATACTCTTTCCGTAAAAGATATCAGCGGACATGTATACCTTTCCACCTCTTATGTATGCACCTTTTTCAAAAGTGAGACCGGACAGACTCTCAATCAATATCTGACAGAGTACCGGATGGAAAAGGCCAAGCAGCTGCTTTCCGATCCCAGATACAAGATTTCCGAGATTTCTTCCAAGGTGGGCTATACGGATGGCAATTACTTCGGAAAAAGCTTCAAAAAATACTCCGGCTTTTCCCCTTCTGAATACCGGGAGAAAATGTCATGAGGGCCCTCTGGCGCCGTTTCAAAAACGGCTACCTGAATCTAAGCCTGCAGACAAAATTCACCATTGCCCTGATCAGCATTGTGGTAGTTCCTGCATTTCTTACTGTCTTTCTTTTTTATGGAAGACTTTACAGCATGGTGGTTTCCAATACCATCCGGCAGGAACAGGATGCTTCCGCAAAAACTGCACCTCTGATCGAACGGACTATGGAGACGATTCTTGCTACCACCCGGAATATTACAGGACAGAATTTTTTTCAGGAGCTTTTTTATATGCCGGTCAGCGATTCAGCAGAAGAGCTTGCCACCTCCAACCATGCCATTGATTTTAAAAATGCCCTTCAGCGTCTGACCACAGATTCCATTGTTACCGATGTACGGATCTATGTGGATTTTCCTGATGATCTGAAAGAACTGGATACTTACCCCAACACTGAGAATATCCTTGCTCCCTTAAGTCAGGCGAAAGGTACCTACTGGTACGGTATCTTTCAGGGAAACCGGAACGCCCAGGAAATGTTCTGTCCTTCCTTTTATCTAGGCTCCAGGGAAAAAAAGAATTATGGTGATATGGCATATATCTGCCCTTTAAGCCTTTATTATCACTCCACTGCCTATAAGGCTTATCTTGCAGTGTATTATTCCGATGACAAGCTTACCTCCATTCTTTCCGACAATCTATCTCTGGAAGGAAGTGTTTCATATATTGTAAACGAACGTGATGCCATTGTTGCCACCTCAGATCCGTCATTATCCGGAATCTACCAGCTGGATTACGACACCATCAAGGCTTCCTTTATGTCTTCCAATAACTTCATTGAGCGGAACATTCTGGACACAAAGGTTTATGCCGGTTTTTACAGTATTTCCAGTACGGACTGGTTTATGGTAACGGTCCTGCCTTCACCTCCGCTGATCCATGAGAGCAACCGGCTGATGATCCAGATTGCGCTTATCTACGCCGTTTTTCTGGTTCTGGCACTTATTTTTGCCAACATACTGGCTCATTCCATTACCGGAAGACTCTCTTCTGTGATCCGGCAGATGCAGACCGTCCGCCACGGCCCGCCTACTCCCATGGACAGCCCTTCTGCCCATGATGAGATCGGTGATCTGATCGATACCTACAACTATATGACCCGAAAAATGGATGAGCTGATGAAGACACAGGCAAAGGCCGCCGAAGATCTCCGGATCGCGGAATTTAATTCTCTCCAGGCACAGATCAATCCACATTTTCTTTATAACACCATGGATATGATCAACTGGATGGCACTGCAGGGACAGACAGATGAGATCAGTCACGCAGTGCAGAGTCTTTCCCGTTTTTATAAGCTGACCCTGAGCCGCAAAAAAGGAATCTCTACCATTGCAAGGGAGCTGGAGCATGTAACCATCTACGTGCAGCTTCAGAATATGCGCTACCACGACAGCATTGAGCTGATCACGGATATCCCGGATGAGCTGTCGGAATACCAGATCCCGAAGCTGACTCTTCAGCCCGTTGTGGAGAATTCCATTCTTCACGGAATTCTGGAAAAAGAATCCAAGTCCGGTACGATCGTAATTACAGGATGGATGGAAAATGAGAATGTTGTTCTTCTTGTTTCTGATGATGGTGTGGGAATTCCTCCTGAGATTCTTTCCACTATTCTCTCCGGAAACGGAAACAGCCAGTCCGGAGGCACAAATATTGCTGTTTATAATACGCACCGAAGGCTTCAGATCCTTTACGGAAATGATTACGGACTTACTTATTCCAGCAAGCCTGGAGAAGGGACGGAGGTTGAGATCCGGTTCCCTGCACATCGCGAAAAGTAACTTATGTTCCACAAAAATCTTTATTCAGAAATGAGGTATGACATTATATGAATACACAGCCAACTGCACTTTTATATAATTTTAATGATCCTGAACGGCTTCGCCAGATCCACCGCTATCTGAACCGTCAGAAGGTTAAGACACGGATCATCACAGCACCGGAATTTCTTCATCCGCTGGGATATCTTTTTGAGATTCCGGGATTTCAGCCCTCTTCCCGGTTTAATCTTGGAAGCAATTTCACCGATGAAATGATCGTACTGAAGGATTTTTCCAGTAAACAGATGGATGATTTTCTTGCTTTTTTCCGTGAAAACCAGATTCCCTCTGTTGCACTGAAAGCCATGCTCACACCTGTAACTCAGCACTGGTCTTCCGTTCAGCTACATAATGAGCTTTCCAGGGAGCACACACTTATGCATAAAAAATAAATTTCCGGCAGATTTTTTATCTTATTTTTCCCACTGAAAAAGGAGACCGCTCCGCGCAGTCTCCTTTTCTGAATATGTTTTAGGTTGAATATATAAGAAAGAATTTATCTTGTCACGATATCTACCGGTACGTTAAAGATTTTTGCAACCTTCAGGATCGTATCAATGTGTCTTCCTGTAGCAGCTGCCATATGATGTGTCGGGCCAGCCTCGCTCCAACGGTTAACAAACTCTCTTGCTCCGCATGTGAAGCGTGTTCTCATGTTTGTATCACCGAAGGAAAGGATCGGTCCCTCCTCGTTTACACCCTCAGCTACAACGAATTTGAAGTTTCCATCTTTATCCTGAGTGATCGCAAGGTAGGTCACCGGACCTGTGTACGGATAGAACTGTGTCAGATATCCGCCACCTGTTTTGCCATGGAATACTTTTACGATCTTCATGGTTGGCTTCTTGTCAGAAATGTCAGCGTCACCGCTTCCGGAATGTCCGATGATACAGATATCATCATTGAAGTCAATGGAGTACATCTCAGAAAGCTGACCTGTACCGGAAATTGTCTTTAAGATACTCATTGCCATGGCAACTTTCATGTCACCCTCTACAGCACATGCAGTACCCTGTTTGATCAGCATGGAGAATGCCGGGATCAGCATACTGTCAAGGACACCTGCTTTACCCTGTGCAAATCCGTCGTAATGGGAAGCGATCATTCCAAGATGCTCGTCCTTTACCCATTTCTCAAAAGCAACAACGTATTTGGCCATATCCCATACTTTCTCGATTGTGCCGCCGCCCTCAATATCGAATGTATCAAGGATATCCTGTGCTTTTGCACGGATTGCTTCCTCGTCTGTGATATCATCAGCGATCGCCCACATCTTCTCCCAGTCGAACTGTTTTGTGTAAAGGAACATTCTGTTATAGAGGTTTGTCTCATCAATATACAGATCCATCATACCCGGATATGGTCTTCCGATCTGTGCAATGTTAGTCTCACGGAATCTTCTTCTTACCTGAGCAGCCTTGCACCAGTCTTCGATCTCAGCCTGAACTGCAGGATCTCCGCCTTCTACAACGCCTGTGATAACCGCATGTCTCTTGCCTGCTCTCTCAAGGTCAGCAACTGCCTCGCCTACAGCACCGCATGCATAGCCTTCACCCAGCCAGGAGGCAATGTCAGTGTGCTCATAATCCAGCGCTTTGATCTTCTGAACGTTTACAAGAACAACCGGAACATCCAGATCACGGATCGCAGGAAGCATGTTGTAGGATGTAGCATATGTCAGCATCTGAAGAAATACAAGATCAACATCTGCTGCACGGAACTTATCTCCTGCCACCATTGCCTGCTCTTTTGTTGTCACCATTCCGCCGTCAACGATCTCTACTGTATCCGGGATCGTTTTCTTGAATGCGTCGTACTGTGCCTCAAATTCCGGCACCAGTGACGGAAACTGCGGAAGATATGCGCCTAAAGCAATTGAAAATACACCAACTTTTGCCTTTGTGTTAACTAACATAATAAAACCTCCAATTATTTATGCTTTGTATACTTTGATACCGAAGGACTCATGGATGGTTGTACGAGCCTCCTCGATAGTTTTGAACTCCTCGGCCTTCAGCATCTGTGCTGTGATATTACCGATTGCAGTAGCCTCACCAGGGCCTGCATGGATTTCTTTCTTTGTAGCTTTTGCAGTCAGCTCATTTAAGTATCCTGCATTGGAACCACCGCCTACGATATGGATACGGCTGTAGGTTCTTCCTGTCATCTCCTCAAGCTCTTTGGCTATTTTTGCATAGCACTCTGCAAGGCTTGTGTAGATAACGGTTGCGATCTCACCAAGAGTTTCCGGAACCTTCTGTCCTGTTCTGCGACAGTAATCCTGAACCTCTTTTGTCATATTCTCAGGAGAAAGGAAACACTCATCGTTTGCGTCTACTCTTGACGGGAAATCTTTTGCCTCCTCAGCCATCTCGCAGATCTGAGCAAAGCTGTATGCATCATCAAACTCATGACGTACAGACTGGATCATCCAGAGACCCATAATGTTCTTCAGGTAGCGGAAACGTCCTGCATATCCACCCTCGTTTGTAAAGTTCATCTCACAGCTCTTCTCTGAGCAGTCTGCTTCTTTTCTCTCGATTCCCATCAGAGACCATGTTCCTGAGCTGATGTAGATGAAATCGTCATCATTTGCAGGAACGGCAAGTACTGCTGAGCCTGTATCGTGGGTAGCCGGTGCTACAACCTCAAGGTCAAATCCAACTGCCTCTTTTACTGCGTCTGTTAAATGTCCGATGCTTGTACCAGGCATGATCAGCTTCTGGAAGATCTTCTTCGGATATCCCAGCATGTCGATCAGCTCGTAATCCCAGTCTTTTGTTGTCGGGCATACAAGCTGTCCTGTGGTTGCCTCAGTGTACTCACAGGTCTTCTCTCCTGTAAGAAGGAAATGGAAGTAATCCGGTACATGAAGAAGTGTCTCGGCCTGCTCCAGATACTCCGGATGTTTCTTCTTAACTGCCATCAGCTGATATACTGTGTTGAAGATTGCTTTCTGGATACCGGTTCTTGCATACAGATCTTTCAGGGAAATTGTCTTGTAAACTTCATCGTCCATTCCCTCTGTACGATGATCACGGTAGCCTACTGTGTTTCCGAGAACGTTGTCATCTTTGTCAAGAAGTACAAAGTCAACGCCCCATGTGTCAACACCCATGCTTACCGGAATCTTGCCGATTTCTTTACATTTCTTAAGACCGTTTACAATCTCGTTGAAAAGGCGGTCAAACTCCCAGCAGAGTTCTCCGTCTTTCTTAACCATACCGTTCTCAAAACGATAGATTTCTTCCAGGATCATTTTTCCGTTTTCCATATGTCCCAGAATGTGACGTCCGCTGGATGCTCCGATATCTACTGCTAAATAATATGTTGCCATTTTTAAATCCTCCTCAATATGTAAGCTTCTGATCACTTTCATATCTGATGTTGTATTTATCATACATCAGGATCCTTCCGGTGATAAGAACCTCTTTTGTCAAAAAAAGTGTCTTTATTTGCCAATAATACAGCGATTATTTATGAACTACTACATTATTTGTTTAAAAAATCCGCTGACTGAATCAGCCAGCGGATCTCTTATTTCATACGTCCGTGAACGCCATCCGCGTTCATTATAACTTCACGATCTTATCAATTATATGATTTGATTAATCATAAAGGTTAGGAGCGATATCCTCGTCTTCCATATTTGTTGCATCATACCAGTAACCGTCTGTAGGAACATCCTGAAGCTCCTGGCCGTTTGCTGCTGCTGTCAGAGCGTAGATTGCATAGTATCCCATCATAAGAGGAGACTGTGTAACAGCACCAATGAATGTGCCATCTTTAACAGCTGCTTTGATGATAGAACCAGCATCAAAACCAACACCAACTACATCACCGTTTGCCGGGTCAGAACCAAGAACGTTAAGGTTAGCATTTGCTGCAAGAACACCCTCTGCAGAAACCTGGTTGGAACCGAATACTGCGATACAGTTCTCCTGGGAAAGGATTGCCTGAGCCTCTGTGGAGCAAAGCTCTACAGTTGTCTGTGCCGGAACAGCTACCTGGATAACAACGTCTGCGTCTTTAGCATCAGCATCAGCACCCTCTGCTGCGTTAACATAGAACTCGTTACCGCTTACTGCTACAGTCTTGCCATCAGCCTGAAGAAGCTCGATCATCTTGTTGATGAATCCAGTACCACGCTGCTGAATGTTCTGAGCTGTTGCATCCTGGTTAACCTCACCGATGATAACCTGTCCGTCAGCATCTTTAACAACGTCTTTAATGGAGTTGTACATATTCTCAGCTGCTACTGCACCAGCCTGTGCGTTGTCTGTACAAACCTCGCATACTACAGATCCTTCCGGAGCATCAGCGATACCTGTATCGAAAGTTACAACCGGGATACCTTTTTCTGCACATGTCTTAAGAGCATCCTGAACAGAAGATGTATCGCAAGCTGCAAGTCCTAATCCAACAGGATTGGAGCCGATAGCTGTGTTGATCATGTTAACCTGGTCAGCGATATCGGACTCACTGTTCGGTCCCTGTGCTTTATAAGTAACGCCCAGCTCCTCAGATGCTTTCTTCATACCTTCCTGAGCTGCATCCCAGTATGTAGACTGGAAAGATTTAACCATCATCGGGAACTCATAAGCTTCGTTTGCTTTCAGTCCGTCGAACTGTGCGGTAGGATCCTCAGCTGCTGTGGAATCTGCGGATTCCTCTGTTGCTGCATCTTCTTTCTCCTCAGCTGCAAAAGCTGCTGTTGCGCTCATGCTTGTTACCATTGCTGCACAGAGCATTAATGCCATAACCTTTTTTGCTTTCATATAATATTTCCTCCTTAAAATATATTATATAGTTTTTTATGTTCATACGCCGTTGCTACCCCTTGGCGTTTCACATCTTTGATTATCGGGTGCTGTTCACATTTCTCTGTAAACAGCACCCTTACTTATTATACACACTTCTTAATATCAATGTGCTGCTTTTTTCTCTTTCAAGATATCGATCAGAACGGCTACGATCAGAACGATACCAGTGATGATCTGCTGCCAGTTTGCCTGCAGGCCGATATATGGAAGACCTGTTTTCAGAAGCATGATGACGAAGATACCAACGAATGTACCGATCACGGAACCATATCCACCGGTAGCTGCTACACCACCAACGAATACACCACCGATAGCATCCATCTCAAGTCCGGCACCAGTACCAGGCTGTACAGTAGGTGTTACTGCTGCGTATGCGATTGCTGCAAGACCTGTAAACAGACCGCAGACAACGTATACCATTACGTGATAGAACTTTGTATTGATTCCAGAAAGGGCTGCTGCCTCTTTGTTGGAACCGATTGCAATTGTGTAACGACCGAATTTGGTGTGGTTCAGGATGTACTCCATAAGAAGAACCAGAATGATCATCCACAGGAAACCGAGCGGATAACGTGAAGCACTTCTTCCTGTACCAACGGTTACTTTAAAGATTGTGTGGAACCATCCACCGTCCTGTGTAAGTCCCGGCCAAGGTGTCGCACTGCAGAGAGATCCGGCACCACGGGTGATCATACAGGTACAAAGTGTTGCCAAAAATGGCGGCAGGTTCATAACACCGATCAGTACACCGTTCAGTGCACCAACTGCGATACCAAGAACAATACAGATCAGCATTGCCAGAGCTACCGGGCAATTGTTGTTTCTGATCAGTGTTCCGGCGATCAGTGCGTATGCTACCATACCAGTTCCGATTGACAGGTCAACACCACCAGTGATAAGCGGGAATGTAACTCCGATCGCCATAAGAAGATCGTAATATGAGAAATCCAGCATACTCAGGATCGTGGTGTACTGTCTGAATTCTTTACTCAAGCCTGAGAATATTGCACACAGGACAATGATAACGAGCAAAACAATAAATCTCTGATCACTTAAAATACTTTTTTTCTTCTTAGTCATGACTTTCCTCCTTAATCGATATTCCGTGTGGCCTTGTCCATGATGTTTTCCTGGGTTGCCTCGGAGATATCAATACATCCGGTAACTTTACCCTCACACATGATGATGATACGGTCACTCATTCGGAGAACTTCCGTCATCTCAGAAGAAATCATGATAATGGATTTGCCTTCTGCTGCCAGTCTGTTCATTAATTTGTAGATTTCGTTCTTGGCACCAACATCGATACCTCTTGTCGGCTCATCGAAAATAAGGATATCGCTGTCTCGTGTCAGCCATTTAGCAATAACAACCTTCTGCTGGTTACCACCGGAAAGGTTTACTACCAGCTGATCTGTTGTAGGTGTCTTTGTTGCAAGTTCGTTTACATATTTCTCAGCAACTTTTTTCTCTTTTGCCTTTTTGATAAAGATACCATTGGTAAACTCTTCCATTGTTGCCAGTGTTGTATTCTCTGTTACAGATTTCTGTACAACACAGCCGTATCTTCTTCTGTCCTCTGACAGATAACCGATACCGTATTTAACAGCATCCTGCGGGCTGTTGATGGTAACTTCGTGAAGCTGTCCATCTTTACCCATAACAGAGATCTTACCACTCTGTTTCGGGTCTGCTCCGAACAGTGCTCTGGCTGTCTCGGTACGTCCTGCCCCCATTAGTCCTGAGAAACCAAGGATCTCACCTTTCTTCAGTTCAAAGCTTACATCCTGAACCATCTTTCCTGCGTTCAGATGTTCAACCTTAAGAACTACCGGTGCATCTGCCGGAACTGCACTCTGCTGTTTCGGATCTTCATAAATAACACGACCAACCATCATGTTGATGATATCTTCTTTTGTACTGTCTTTTGTGATCAGGGTTCCTACATATCCACCATCTCGCATAACGGTTACACGGTCTGTGATGGTCTTGATCTCATCCATACGGTGAGAGATATATACGATACCAAGATTCTTCTTACGAAGGTCACGGATGATCTCGAACAGGTCCGCGATCTCTTTCTCTGTCAGCGCTGCAGACGGCTCATCAAAGATGATGACCTCAGCCTTATGAGAAATCGCTTTTGCAATCTCACACATCTGCTGTTTTCCTACTGTCAGATTACGCATTTTTTCTCTTGGATTGATATCGATGTTCAGATCCTGGAAAAGTTTCTTGGAATCCTCGATCATTTTCTTATCATCGATACGGAAGCCTTTCTTCGGCTCACGTCCGATAAAGATGTTCTGAGCAACGGTAAGGTCACCTACCATGTTCAGCTCCTGATGTACGATTACAACGCCGGCATCCTGTGCCTCACGTGTATTGTGAAATTCTGTTTCCTTTCCTTTGTAAACGATGGAACCTGAATCCTTCTGATAAATACCGGTAAGAACCTTCATCAGTGTTGATTTACCGGCACCGTTTTCTCCCATAAGTGCATGTACTTCGCCGCGTTTTACTTCGAAATTAACGTGATCCAGAGCATGAACTCCAGGAAAGGACTTATCAATGTCCTTCATAGTTAAAATAACTTCACCCATTGTCGCATCCTCCCTCTAAGATCAGTTCTTTCTGCGTCTTGCAGAAACGTCGATATAAACTGCAACGATAACGATGATACCTGTGATGATCATCTGCTGTCCTTTACCAAGACCAAATGCCATGATGCCCTGCTGAAGAAGAGAGATGATGAATACGCCGATTACAGTACCGCCGATGGAAGCAAGTCCACCAACCATGGATGTACCACCCATAACGCAGCCTGCAATAGCCTCGTTGTTGTACTGATCGCCATAGCCAGGCTGAACAGTTGTGTATGTAGCTACAAAGAAGAGTGCTGCAATACCTACCAGGAATCCGCAGATCACATAAGCAAGCATTTCCCATTTCTTTGTGTTAACACCGGAAAGACGGACAGCCTCTTTGTTGGAACCAAGGCAGAGGATGTAACGTCCTTGTTTTGTGTTGTAAAGAACGATACCGCAGATAACTGCCATTCCCAGGAAGATAATGATTCCTACAGGGAAACCGTTTACGGAAACGATATTACGGAACCAGCCGTTTGCCTCACTGGCTGCCGGCCAGCTTACTGACTGTGTTTTTGTGAATACAGAAGCAATACCTTTTGCAATGTTCATGGATGCCATGGAAATAATGAATGGTGGTACTGACATGTAAGAAACCATCCAGCCATTGAAAATACCAAAGCAGAGACCGATCAGAATGCAAAGGATCATGGCAACTGCACACGGAACCTTGTAGGATGTCATGCAGTAACCGGATACCAGTGCACAGCAGAACATTACAGGTCCGATGGAGAAATCAATTCCTCCTGTAGCGATTACGAATGTAACGCCAAGTGACAAAAAGCCCAGGAAGTACACATAGTTCAAAGTAGATCTGATACTATCAACAGCCGGAAACTTGTTTCCAAGAACTACTTTAAAAACCAGGAACATGAGAATCAGAACACAGACAAGAAGTATTCTGTTCAATCCGAGCTTCTTAACGATTGGATTTTGTTTTAAGTTTTCCAATTTTTACCCTCCTCACGTTTTGCACGTATCTTGTGTTTTCTTGGTTATTATAATACCGTTAAAAGTCAATAATTGTAATAGAATATCTTGCAAAAAAAGGTTAAATATTTACTGTACGGTAAATATTTAACCTTTTTCTTTGTGCATTTATGACTATTTACGGTGTAAGATTGCCATGTGTTTTTAACGTATTAAACGGAAAAAGCAGTTTTTCGATCTCACTGGTATACATATTATCTGGGGTTACCAGCTGACATCCGGAATTAACATTCTTTTTATATTCCTCGCCACGCAGCATCTTAATGGTTTCCCGAACACCTACATACCCCATCTTAAATGCCTTCTGCACAACGATTCCCTGGAATACTCCGTGTTCCATCAGCTGAACGGCCTCCTGTGAGCTGTCTACTCCCACTACCCTGATCCGGTTCTCTGCTTTTGCCGCTTTAACTGCCCTTGCAGCACCTACAGAGGAATATTCATTCATTCCCGCGATCATCTTGAGATCCGGATATTTTTTCATCAATTCTTTTGTGAGCTCATAGGACTTGTCATACTGAGAATCGCAGTATACCACATCTACGATATTCTCCTTCAGACTGCCAAGTCCTGTACGGAATCCTTTTTCCCTTTCAACTGCCGTAGATACGCCTTTTACATGTGAAACGATCGCGATCTGGTCATCCTCCCCCACAAGCTCCTTTGCAAATCTGCCAAGAAGCTGCCCTGCTTCCAGATTATCTGTCGCAACAGTAAGATCCTGGACAGCTTCCTGGGTATAGGAATCAATAAATGCAATATGTATTCCCTGTTCCTTTGCCCTCTTCAAAAGCTGGTCCGACTCAGTGAAGCTGGATGGAGAGATCAGGATCGCATCCGGTTTTTCTTCTATCGCCCTTTTGATCAGCTTATTCTGACCATCCACATCATTCTCTTCCTCAGGTGCCCATACGCGGATATCTGCATTATATTCTTTTGCAGCCATCTCCGCTCCCTGGATCAGGGAAGTCCAGAAATCATTGGTACCGTCCACAACCTTCGGAATATAGATCAGTGACAAATTTCTCTCTTCCTCTGTCTGTTTATAATAGAAGATTCCGGCCACAAGTCCTGCTGCAAGGCAGATGACTACTCCAAATGTCAGGAGTTTTCTGTGTTTTTTCATATTGATTCCTCCTGCATTCCCGGAATAGTGATCGTGGCAGTTGTTCCGACACCTTTTTCACTTTCATAGGTGATCCCGTAACTTTCTCCATAATAAAGCTGCAGACGTTTCTGTACATTATAAACCCCCACGCCATTGGAATGATAATTCACCTTATGCTTATCATAAATATGTGCCAGTGTTTCCTCATCCATACCTACTCCGTTGTCGATAACCTGAAGAACTGCATTTCCATCCTTCATAAACCCTTTTACCTGCAAAAGCCCCTTGCTCTCTTTATATTTCAGGCCATGATAGATGGCATTTTCAATGATCGGCTGGAGAACCAGCTTAATCAGCGGGATATTTAATATAGAAGGTTCTACATTGATCTCAAATTCCAGCTTGTCCTTGTAACGCATCTTCTGGATCGTAAGATACCCCTTTGCATACTCCACTTCCCTTGCAAGAGGAACCACTTCATCCTCATTGCTGATACTCTGCCGCAAAAGACGTGCCAGAGATGCTGTCATCAGGACAACCTCCTCGTATTTTCTGCCTTCTGCCATCCAGATGATCGAATCCAGAGTATTGTAAAGAAAATGCGGATTAATCTGAGACTGAAGAGCCTTCAGCTCACTTTTTCTCTTTGCTTCCTGTTCCTTCACATTCTGTTCCATCAGATCCTGTATCCGATGTGTCATCACATTAAAAGATTTCGTCAGACTTCCGATTTCATTCTCCGAATCAATCTCCACATCCGCTCCGTCAAACTGCCCCTCCTGTACCCTGGACATGGAATCCCTGAGACGCTGAAGGGGATAAGTAAGACTCTTAGCCAGAAAGCTGGAAAAAAGCAGCGCCACGATCATCAGAAGTGCGGAAATAAGCACATAAATGCTCTGTGCCTGATTGCTTTTGCGCAGGAGCTCACTGACGCTCATGCAGCCCACAACAGTCCATCCTGTTTTATTAGATCTGGAAATGGAATACAGCTTTCCTCTGTTTCCCTTTCCGGTACGCACCGTATCTTCTTTTGAATTCACGATCAGGTCGATATTTTCGGTCTGCAGTTCATTATAAAGCTGCTGCTGCTGGGGATGGTATACAATATTTCCGCTTTCATCCAGAATGAATGCGTATCCTTTTTTTCCAATGGTATTCTGATCACAGAGTTCACTGATGGCACTGTAATTCAGGTCAATAAAAAAGACACCCTCTTTTTCACCATTGTTGGAAAAATTGCGGATTCCCCTGCTTAAAGTAATTACCCACGGACGATCTCCGCTGATGATGTGCTGTACATGGGAAGATGTAAGGAGAGGCCCTTCCGGCTTCTGTAAAGCTTCCAGATACCACTCCTGGGTGGAAAGCTTCAGATCCGGGTTCACAGACTGCTTGCCATCGTTGATCAGCTTACGGCCATTAATTCCAATGATCCCAAGATTTCTGATATCACTTCGTCCGTCCAGAATAGTCTTAAACTGATTGATCAGGCGTTCTCTTGTTCCATCGTCTACATTGTCGCCAAAAAGATATTGCTGTACGTCCTCGTTGCTGGAGATCATATAGGCGATATTTTCCATATAATCAATATAAGAATCAATATTCTGATTCATCTGCTGCACGATATTCTGCGTGTAAACAGATGAATTTTCAAAAATAGAATTGCGGGTATACCTCATGGAAACACCTGTTATGACCAGCACCGCACTTAAAAGCAGCACCGTCACTACCGCAAAGATCGCGCTCTGGATGCTCTTGAATTTTCCTATGATCCTTGCAGCAAAACGGATATCTCTCATTTACGTTTCTCCCTCGCATATTCTGTCGGCGTGCAGCCAGTCATTTTTTTGAAGGAGATTCCAAAATAATGGGGGTCTGCAAATCCGACTTTCTCGGCAATTTCATAATTCTTCATAGTTGTATTCTCCAGAAGCTCCTTCGCCTTCTCCATACGGGTACGGATCAGAACCTCTGTAAAAGTCTCTCCTGTAAGATCCTTAAAAATCGTACTGAAATAGCTGGTACTGATATTCAGATACGAGCAGATGCTGTTCAGGCTTAAATCCGGATCCATATAATTCTTCTGTATGTAATCCAGGGCAAGTCTGGCCTGCCGCTGTCCGCTGGAGCTGTTTGCATCGGAGAGTTTCCGAAAAATTTCTCCGACATGATTCCTTACCAGTGCAAAGGCACTGTCAAAAGAATTCTGCTCTGTAACCTGCTGCAGAAGTGCATCTCTTTTTGAAAAAAGCCTGCTGTCCGGAACCACATCCTCACATGTCTCATCTGCCGCACGGATGATCTGCTGAAGATATACGCAGGCACGACTCTTATCCACACGCGCTTCCTTGATCTCGGAAGAAATCTGTTCCAGGACATGCTCTGAGTTCTCCTTTTTTCCTGCTTTCAGAGCAGCTACCAGCTTCTCCACATGGTTTTTGATAGAAAGACTATTCTCCTCCGGACGTTCTTCCATACTGATAAGAAGGTTTCCGCCAAGAAGATAACGGTATTCAATAGCTTTCTCCGCAAGCTCATGGGATAACTGGAGCTCCTGCTGGGTTCTGGCCCAGCATCCCACACCGATAGAAATATCCAGTGACATCAGCTCCTTCAGCTTATCCTGGATCGTCCTGCAGATCTCCATGATCTTCTGGTCAAATTCTCTGGTCCGGTTTCCCATGAAAAGAGCACCGACCTTGTTATTTCCGGCCTGATATGCCACTCCTGCTTTTTCTTCACTGATGATCTCATCACTGATATTAAAAAGAACAAAAGACATCAGTGCACTCTCCTGGCGTTTCTCCGCAGTAAGCTGACTGCTGTCCGAATACAGATCCAGATCAAAAACAGCCACACGATAGCATGCTGCCTCAAGGTCGATTCCCAGTGCTGCAAGCTCTTCCAGGCTTTCCTGCCGTGTCTTGATATTATCCACAAAGCCCTGCAGCGCTCTGGAACGGATCACAATGGCGTTTTTCTGATAATTCTCGGAAGTCTGTGTCAGACGTGCCAGCTTTTTCCTTTTTTCTTTTCTTCGCTGGTCCACCTTCTCTTTCATTTTTTCGATGACATTTCTGAGTTCCATTGCTGTCACCGGCTTCAGCATATATTCACTTACATCGTACTGGATTGCCTTCTTCGCATACTCAAATTCTCCGAATCCGCTGAAGATCACGATCACGATATCCGGTAATTGTCATGGAGAAAACGGCTCAGTTCCATACCATCCCATATATGGCCATAAGGATTCCGTAAGCACGATATCCACCGGACTGTGTCTGTACAAATTCCGCTGCTGCTTTCCCGTTATCACAGTCTCCTACCAGCTCACATTCCATTGCTTTCCAGTCAATGTTCTCCCGGATCGCATCGCGAACAAGTATTTCATCATCTACCAGTAAAATACGATACATAATCTCTGTCATCCCCCTCTGATCAGTTTCTGCTGCTCTTTTTATACATCCCCCGGCAGTCTTCTCCCACGATTTCTACCATTATTTTGTTAAAAATCACTGCTTTCTATGTGAACAATAACTGTTTATACCTCCTACATGGTAACATGTTTGGTGATAATTTACAACAGAGTTTCTTAGTCCATTTTACACGGTAAAAAAAGCTCGTTGCTGGTCACAGAGCGAACAGTAACAAAAGCCCCATGTTCAATATATCGAACATGAGGCCTTTGTACTGTGATATCTCACACAGAATTTTATTATTTTACGATCACGCCATCTTCATCCCAGAGGTCATGCCAGTCATTTGCACCATGCCACAGGAAGACCTGGCCTTTTACAAGACGGTTGCCTTTTTCCAGAGTAGCAATAGTTGCCATCTCTTCATCTGTAAGCGGATCCTCTGTCACACATTTCAGGTTGCTTGCATAGTTGTGAACAGAAAACGGGATAGAGATCTCGCCTCTCTGATGAGCCCATTTCAGAGCGATCAGAGCCGGATGAACACCGTGTGCTTTTGCGATCGCCTGCATCTCCGGTACTTCCAGATCAGCAACATCTTCAGGACAGATATCTCTCTCAGGTCTGCGCGGGGAACCGATCGGCATATAGCCTACAGGCTGAATGTTGTGAGCTACCAGATAATCGTAAAGCTCCTGCTGCTGGAAGCATACATGAAGCTCAAGCTCACAGGTTGCAGGTTTGATCTTCATCAGAGGAAGAACAGCCTCAAGTTTCGGAATGGTCATATTGGAAATACCGATATAACGGATCTTTCCTTTTTCTACCAGTGCCTCGCACTGACGGTAAGTGTCCATAAACTCCTCAACGCTGAACGGCCTGGAATCAGGATTTCTGGAGTCTACATCACATCCCGGTGCATGATAGTTCGGAAATGGCCAGTGGATATAGTACATATCTACATAATCACACTGAAGATCCCTGATACTCTTGTCACATGCTTCCTCTACTCTTCTGTGCATGTCGTTCCATACCTTTGTCATGATGAAGAGATCTTTACGCTCTACAACACCTTCGTCAAAAGCCTCTTTGAACACCTGGCCAATCTCATGCTCGTTTCCGTAGCATGCAGCACAGTCAAACATACGGTAGCCGCTGCGGATCGCGCCTGCAACAGCTGCGGATACATCCTCTGCGGACACACGGTCAGAACCAAATGTTCCCATTCCGACACATGGAACCTGCTCGCCGGATGGAA